>Ga0308414_1000096_pt1 | contig 50072 bp, 40 predicted proteins | sample HotsprSampleOS50_FD_205667 | JGI IMG/M metagenome (GOLD analysis project Ga0308414, IMG submission 205667) | Hot spring phototrophic mat microbial communities from Octopus Spring, Yellowstone National Park, Wyoming, United States - 20090730_OS50 ... | reverse complement strand
GCTATGGGAAACGAAGAACATCATGATGGCGGCGAAGAACTTGTTTTCGCCGGCCTCTGGGAAGCCGATCATGGTGCCGACGCAGGACATGGTGATCGGGCTGCACTATTTGACGCTTGATCCGTGGCTGAAGTCGCACCAGCAGGGGAAGACGGGCGTGTTGACGCCGGAGGAAGTGCATCGTGCGTTGGATCACAAGCACATCGAACTGCATACAGAAATCCGGGTGCAGTTTCCGGACATGGCGGAGCCGATTGTCACGACGGCGGGGCGGGTATTGTTCAACGAAGCGCTGCCGAAGGGGATGACGTACGTGAACGAGCCGGTCAACAAGAAGAAGATCGGGCAGATTGTTGCGGAATGCTACCGTGTGTGCGGGATGAAAGAAACGGTGCAGATGCTGGACCGGGTGAAGGAGCTTGGGTTTCACGAAGCGACGATGGCCGGCATTTCGATTGGGCTGGCGGATTTAACGGTACCACCGAACAAAGCGGAGCTTATCGCGCAGGCACAGAAGAAGGTGGAAGAGGTGCAGAACAACTACCGCAAGGGAGTGATCACGAACCAGGAGCGGTATAACAACATCGTGGACATTTGGACGCACACGTCGGAAGACACGGTGACAAGTGCATTGATGGAGCGGCTGAAACTGCCGGATGAAGTGCATCGCGAGATGAATCCGGTGTACATGATGATTGACTCGGGTGCGCGCGGCAACATGAGCCAAATCCGGCAGTTAGCGGGCATGCGCGGCCTGATGTCGAAGCCGTCGGGTGAGATCATAGAAACGCCGATTAAGGCGAACTTCAAAGAAGGGTTGAGCGTTTTGGAGTACTTCATATCGACGCATGGGGCACGCAAAGGATTGGCGGATACGGCGCTGAAGACGGCCGATGCGGGGTATTTGACGCGGCGGCTGGTGGACGTGGCGCACGATGTGCTAGTGACGGAGGAGGACTGCGGGACGCCGAACGGGATTACCGTGACGGCGATTGAGGAAGGCAGCAAAGTGGTGGTGTCATTGTCCGACCGCATCGTGGGGCGCACGGCGCTGAACGACGTGTATGAGCCGGGGACGCGGAATGTGCTGGTGAAAGCGGGCGAGATGATCACGGCGGAGGCAGCGCGCGCGATGGACAACTACGACATCACGTCGGTGGCGATCCGTTCCGTGCTGACGTGCGAAACGCGTTTTGGTGTATGCGCGAAGTGTTACGGCATGGATTTGGCGCGGCAGGCGCTGGTGGAATTGGGGACGGCGGTAGGGATCATCGCAGCGCAGTCAATTGGCGAGCCGGGGACCCAGTTGACGATGCGGACATTTCACATCGGCGGGACGGCGAGCGCCAAAGTGACGCAGCCATTTCACAAGGCTGGTGAGAACGGCAAAGTGAGGTTGGTGGGCGTGCGGACGGTGGAGACAAAGGAAGGGACGCTGGCACTGAACAAGAACGGTTACATTGCGTTGTATGACGAGAAGGGAAAGGAACTCAAACGGTACGAATTGACGATCGGTGCGGTGATTCGGGTGAAAGACGGGGAGATGGTGAAGAAAGGGCAGCGGCTGGCGCAGTGGGATCCGTACAATATACCGATTTATTCGGAACACCGGGGCGTCGTGGAATACCACGAGATCATTGAAGGGGTGACCATGATGCGGCAGAAGAATGAATCCACGGGCACGATCGAGACGGTGATTATGGAACCGCGCGAGAACCTGCATCCGCAAATTATTCTGAAGGACCCGGTGACGCTGGAGACGATCGGCTACTATCCGATTCCGGTGAACGCGCACGTGATGGTGGAAAACGGGCAGATTGTGGGGCAAGGAGAACTGATGGCGAAGACACCGCGGCAGGCGTCGAAGACGAAAGACATCACGGGCGGGTTGCCGCGCGTGGAAGAGTTGTTTGAAGCGCGCAAGCCGAAAGAGATGTCGGAAATAGCGCAGATTGACGGCGTGGTTGAATTTGCGGAGGGGTTGTCGCGCGGGCACCGCAAGGTGATTGTGCGCAACGATGTAACGGGAGTCAAGCACGAGCATTTGGTGCCGGTGAACCGGCATCTGACGGTGGTGCGCGGCGAATTTGTGCGCAAGGGGCAGCAGCTGACGGAAGGGTCGATCAACCCGCAAGATTTGCTGGAAATCTGCGGGGTGAAAGAACTGCAGCGCTATCTGTTGGAACAGATTCAGGAAGTCTACCGGGTACAGGGCGTAGAGATTAACGACAAGCACATTGAATGCATCATCCGGCAGATGCTGCGCAAGGTACGGATTACGGATCCTGGCGACACGCATTTTCTGTACGATGAAGAAGTGGAGCGGCGGGCATTTGAGCAGGAGAATGCGCGGGTGCGGCGGCTGGACCCGCCGGGGCGTCCAGCGAAGGCGACGCCGGTATTGCAGGGCGTGACGAAGGCGGGGTTAAGCACGGCCAGTTTCATTGCGGCGGCGTCATTCCAAGAGACGACGCGCGTGTTGACGGAAGCGGCATGTACGGGGCGCGTGGATTATCTGCTGGGGTTCAAAGAAAACATTATCATGGGGCATCCGGTGCCGTCTGGGACAGGCTTTACGCCGGAGCGGTTAAAGCGTGGGTTTGAGGGCTTGGATGAGCTGTACATGGGGCGGATGTCCGAAGCGGTAGGCGGGATACTGGGCGGCGAAGAGGAGGAAGAGGAAGCGAGCGCGATGTCGGACATTGAGAGCATCATCAATGATGTGTCGGCGTACGCGGCAGAGGCACAGGAGAGTGAAGAAGAAGGCGCGACGGTGTAAGCCGCCGCAAGAATAGAAGCAGCGACGATAAGCGAGAAGGAGAGCGAAATGCCAACAATCAATCAGATAGTACGAAGAGGGCGGAAGCCCGTCAAGAAATCGAGCAAGACGCCGGCGCTGGAGGGCTGTGCGCAGCGGCGGGGGGTATGCCTGCAGGTGACGACGCGCACGCCGAAAAAGCCGAACTCGGCGTTGCGGAAGATCGCGCGGGTGCGGTTGTCCAACGGGCATGAAGTGACGGCGTACATACCAGGCGAAGGGCACAATCTGCAGGAGCACTCGATTGTGCTGGTGCGCGGGGGCCGCGTAAAGGACCTGCCGGGTGTGCGCTATCATATTGTGCGCGGGGTGCTGGACACGGCGGGGGTAGAGAACCGCAAACAGAGCCGCTCGCTGTACGGCGCGAAGCGCCCGAAGGCATAGGCAGGCAGTGAAACGATGATGTAATCACTACGCTACGAGAAACAGACTATGGCGAGACGGAGAAAAGCACAACGGCGGGAAGCGATACCCGATCCCAAATTCCACAGCACGCTGGTGCAGAAATTTGTGAGCGGGATCATGTGGGATGGGAAGAAGAACCTGGCGCAGCGCATCTTTTACGCGGCGCTGGAACAGGCGGCGAAGATGGTGAATGTAGAGGATCAGATGGCGGTGTTCGGGCGCGTGATGGAGAACGTGCGGCCAGTGGTGGAAGTGCGTTCACGGCGCGTGGGTGGAGCGACCTATCAAGTGCCGGTGGAAGTGCCATCCTACCGGCAGGACGCGCTGGCGATCCGCTGGCTGGTGAACTTTGCGCGCAACCGCAAGGGGACGCCGATGGCCAAGGCGCTGGCGCAAGAATTTGCGGATGCGTATAACAACCAAGGCAACGCGGTGAAGAAACGCGAAGACACGCACCGTATGGCGGAGGCGAACCGCGCGTTTGCCCATTACCGCTGGTAATCACGAGTGGTACGAGCGCATGCCCGCCGGCGCACGATGTGGCTGGCGGGCATTTTGTTCGCACGCACCGCGACACGCACAGGAACCTATGCCGCGCGATATTAGTATTGACCACATGAGGAACATCGGCATCATGGCGCACATTGATGCTGGGAAAACGACGACGACCGAGCGCATTCTGTATTTCACCGGCGTGACCTACAAGATGGGTGAAGTGCACGAAGGCACGGCCGTGATGGACTGGATGATCCAGGAACAGGAGCGCGGTATCACGATCACCTCGGCGGCGACCACGTGTTATTGGAAGGGGCACCGGATCAACATTATTGACACACCTGGACACGTTGATTTCACGATTGAAGTGGAGCGGTCGCTGCGCGTGTTGGACGGGGCGGTGGCACTGTTTTGCTCGGTGGGTGGAGTGGAACCGCAATCTGAGACAGTATGGCGGCAAGCGCAGAAATACAAGGTGCCGTGCATTGCGTTTGTGAACAAAATGGACCGGGTGGGCGCAGATTTTTTCGGGACGGTCAAACAGATGCGCGAGCGGCTGAATACGAACCCGGTGGCGTTACAGGTGCCGGTCGGCACGGAAGACACCTTTCGCGGCGTGGTGGATGTTGTGCGTGAAATAGCGTACGTCTGGCCGGAGGGGAGCAAAGACGACATGCCACAAGAGACAGCGATCCCCGCAGAGTTGCAGGAGGCGGCAGAGGAAGCGCGGACGCAGTTAATTGAGACGGTGGCGGAATATGACGACGAGTTGATGACACTATACTTAGACGGCAAGCCAGTGCCGGCAGAGATGGTCAAGCGCGCCGTCCGCATTGGCACGTTGCGGGGCGCCGTCTTGCCGGTGCTGTGCGGGACAGCGTTCAAGTACAAGGGCGTGCGGTTGCTGCTGGACGCGGTTGTAGACTTTTTGCCGTCGCCAGTGGAGAGCAAGGCCATCACGGGAACAACAAAGAAAGGGCAGGTGGAACAACGGCTGCCCAGCGACGATGCGCCCTTTGCGGCGCTGGCGTTCAAGATTGCGACGGACCCGTATGTGGGCAAGCTGACGTATTTCCGCGTCTACTCTGGACATGTGAAGAAAGGTCAAAATGTGTTTAACACAGCGTCGCACAGCCGCGAGCGCATGGGACGCATGTTCCAGATGCACGCGAATGACCGGCGCGAAATTGAAGAAGTGTATGCGGGAGAAATCGCGGCGGTGGTAGGGCTGAAGAACACCCGTACAGGCGACACCTTGTGCAGCGAGGCACACCAAATTGTGCTGGAATCGTTGAGTGTGCCGGAGCCGGTGATTTCATTGGCGATCGAGCCCAAGACCAAAGCGGACCGCGACCGGATGACGGACGCGTTGCAGCGTTTGGCCGAAGAAGACCCCACCTTCCGCGTCACGCATAACGACGACACTGGGCAGACGATTATCTCTGGCATGGGCGAGCTGCATTTGGACATTATCAAGGACCGCATGATCCGCGAGTTCAAAGTAGATGCGAACGTGGGGCGGCCGCAAGTGGCCTACCGCGAAACGGTGACAGGTACGGCGGACGCACGGCATCGTTTTGTGCGGCAGAGCGGCGGGAAAGGGCAATTTGGCGATGTGGCGATTATCCTTGAACCGCTGCCGCCGGGGAGTGGGATTGAGTTTGTGGATGAAATCAAGGGCGGGGCGATCCCGCAAGAGTACATCCCGGCGGTGGAGAAAGGGATTCGTGAGTGTGCGCTGGGCGGTGTGCTGGCGGGCTATACGCTGGTGGACTTCAAGGTGCGGCTGGTTGACGGATCATATCACGAAGTGGACAGTTCGGAGCTAGCGTTTAAGATCGCGGCATCTATGGCGCTGAAAGAAGCAGCGAAGAAAGCGGGCGCCGTGATACTGGAGCCGATCATGCGGGTGGAGGTGACGGTGCCGGAATCGTTCCTGGGGGATGTGATTGGCGATTTAAACAGCCGGCGCGCGCGCATTCGCGAATTCGAGCCGCGCGGCAATCTGCAGATTATCAAAGCGCACGTGCCGCTGGCGGAAATGTTTGGCTATGCAACAGCGATCCGCACGATCACCAGCGGGCGCGGCAGTTTTTCAATGGAGCCGGATCATTTCGAGCAAGTACCGAAAACGGTGCAGGAAGAGATTCTGAAGGGAAGCTGAAGAGAGTTACGATTTAGGGGAGAGGAACCACGGAGGCACGAAGACACGAAGGGGAAGTCAGAAGTGAGAGTGCAGAATGAACGAAGTCAGAAGTCAGAACGTGCCACGCAGCAGCGGGGTGCAGAATGAAGAAGTACGAAGTCACAACAAGAGAAGTACGAAGTTAGAAGTTCTGCACTATTAGAGGTCGGAGTGCGGAATGAAGAATGAAGAAGGCCGAAGATCTGCACTAACAAATGGGGCAGGAGGACGGGAGTGGGTTTTTCGTGTGGGGTGAAGTTGTGGATGCGCTTGGTGATTGCGGGAAAGTAAAGGCGGGGTTTAGCGCGATGGGATGGTGACCGGGGAGATGGCGGAGTGAAGGATTTGGGGGCGGCAGACAGATGTGAAGAGGTGAGTGAAAAAGTGGGATAAAGCTGCTGGGGCCACTGGCAGAAGGCGGGCGATGTGGGCGCACAACTACATGAGTTAAGTGGGAAGGATACGCAGCACTCCACGAGCAGTGTACGCGGCGATAATGGCGAGTGTTTTCCGCGGTGCACATATTGATGTAGAAAGCAGCATCTCGAGGGGCGATATGGGTGAGACGTTGAGAAGAGATGACGATGCTAAGTGTGAATTACACGTGCGCATTGGGCGGGCAACGCGGACGGTGCCATTGGTTGAATTGCCTGATGAGTACCTTGCGTGGAGCTTCGGGCGGCGGATAGAGGATCTGCGCGTGTGGCGCGAGGGGGGGATGCCGCCGTTGGCCGGGCCGCATTGCGCGGCGGTGGCGAGCTTCGGAGCACGCGAGCCGGGCGGTGTTTGTACGATCAATAATGCAGTGAAAGGCATTGGATGGCTGCCACGAGCCGAACATGTGGAAGAGATGATCGCTGAACTTGAGCATACGCATGGTGACGCGTTGCCTGAGAAACTGCATCGGTTGGAAGCATGGTACCGGCGCGGTAGGGAGCTTTTCGACCGCAGGCGGCAATGTTCATTGGAGCTCTTCACGCATAGCGGGCGGGAGACACAGACGTATCGCAACATGATGTGTGATCCACGTGTGTCGCTGGTATTTCTTGATATGGCACATTCGTTCGAACTGCACTGCATTGCGCAAGTATTGGGCCCCAACGACCGGCGCCTCAGTGCGCATGAACAGCAGGTGGTGCGCTACGTCAACGCCGTGCATGATTACATTCATGGCAGTGACGGGAGAAGGAAGTTGGCAGTGATCTATCACGTGGTGGCGGTGTATGACAACTCGCCGGGGAGTGGCCGCGGGCGCCGGCTGGCGCCGTAAGGAGAGACGATGGGCGCCAGCGAACAACAGGGCACAGCGGTGCGGCGCAACACAAGGCTGTTCATCGCGGGCGAGACGCTGTGGGGTTTCCAGACGGCGCTGGTGGGAGCGGCGACGGTAATGACGGTGTTGCTGCGGGAGTACGGGGCCACGGAGACAATGATCGGCGCGATTTCCTCAATTGATGCGTGTGGGCTGTTATTGCCTCAGACGCTGGGAGTGTTTATGTTTGCATCGCAACGCACACGCAAGCGAGACATTGTCATCTGGCATTTTGTTGGGATCATACCATGGCTGTGTGCGATAGGGTGTTTGGCGGCGCTGGCGCCGCGGATGGCACTGCACGTTGTGGCGTGGGGAGTGTTAATATGTTATGGCTTCTATGTATCGGGGATTGGGGTGGTTGCGGGAGTATGGACGGACTGGATAGCGCATTTGTTTCCCGTGCAGCGGCGCGGGCGGGTGATGGGGTGGAGCTGGGGCGCATCGTCGCTGGCGGGGATTATGGGAGCACTATTGGCAGGGGAGTTGTTGCGGCACGACCATAGTCACATGGCATATGCGCTGTTGTACGGTGCGGCCGGCAGCATCGCGGCAGCATCGATAGCGACATTTTGTTGGGTGACAGACCCGGCGAGCAGCAGGATAGAAGAGCGGCGGCGGTTGCGGGTAATGGATGTGGTGCACTATGCATGTACGAGCATGCGCAACAGGAACTTCAGGGTGTTCATTATGGGCCGGGTGCTAGCGATGGCGGGTTTCAGCATTGTTCCGTTGATCACTCTGTATTATCTTGCGCCAGAAGGCGGGAGTGTTGAAAAGAGCACGTTGGTGAGTGTGGGGGCGATGCTGGGCGCAGGGTTTGCGGTGGGAAACATGGTGGCAGGAAGTGTGGGAGACAGGCATGGACACCGGGCAGGAACAGTGTCAGGTGTGGTCTTGCAACTGCTGGCATTGACAGTATTGTTGGCGACGCGCGGGGTGTGGAGTTGCGGGATCGTGTATGCGTTGGCAGGCGCGAGCTTGGGGATGACGAACATCGCGCACAGCAACATGTTGTTTGAGACATGCCCGCATGACCGGCGGATCGTGCACATCACGTTTGGCAACATTGTTTTGGGGTTATGCACGACGCTGTTGCCATTGATCGCGGGGCGCATTGCACACGTGTATGGGATGCGAATGGTGATGGTGATCAGCGCTGGCTGCAGCGTGGTGGCGCTGGGATGGCTGGCGCGGTATTTGCGTGAGCCGCGCGCTGGCGGTGCGCCGCGCACTCCAGGGCTAGGTGCCTGATCTGAGGGCAACGCATGTTTGACAGGTGGGCTGGCATGTGGTAGAATTGTCAGCAGGTGAAGCGAACAACTATACTATATGTCGCGCGCGCTGCCGCGATAAGCGCGGTGATGTGGGCGCTTGGAGCGGCGGCCAGGGCCGGCGACTGCGGGTGCGCGCCACGTGTGCCGGCGCTGATTGCGCGCAGTCGCACGGCCGATGTGGCAGCGGCAGTGCGGCACGGGGCAGAGCTTGACGGAATTGATGGCGAACAGGTGCGCGTTTATGTAGCACCGGCGCTCTTGGAGGAACTGCAGCGCGCGGGGGTGGCAATCGCGCTGGACGAGGAACTGATGCAGCGCATCACTGACATGCGTATGCATGGCGCGGCCGCACTGGGCTATCACACGTTCGAAGAGATGACCAATGTGTTGACACACTATGCGCACACCTACAGCAATCTGTGCCGGCTGGTGCGCATTGGCCGCTCGGTGCAGCAGCGCGACCTGTGGATGCTGAAAATCAGCGACCATCCGGAGTTAAGCGAAGATGAGCCGGGTGTGCGTTTTATTTCGACGATGCATGGGGACGAGCCGGTGGGGCTGGAGAACTGTCTGCGGTTCATAGAGACGGTGCTAAGCAATTACACGAGTGATGCGCGCTGGCAGCGGCTGGTCAACGAATGTGAGCTGTGGATCATGCCGTTGATGAACCCGGACGGGTTTGTGGCTGTGCGGCGCGAAAACGCACAAGGTGTGGATCTGAATCGCAGTTTCCCGGACCGGGTGCGCGATCCGAATAATAGTGTGTCGGGCCGCCCGCCTGAGACTGCGGCGGTGATGCTGCACGGCCTGAGCAACACGCTCACGCTGTCAGCCAATTTTCATGGGGGCGCGTTGGTGGTGAATTACCCGTATGATGGGCGCAATGACGGGGCGGACTGGCCGGCGCGCTATGTGGCGTGTTCGGATGACCGGTTGTTTATCACGCTGGCACGGGCGTATGCGGACGGCAATCCGCGCATGAAGAGCAGCAACGGCGGCGCGTTCACCAACGGTATCTGCAACGGTGCGCACTGGTATCCGGTGTATGGGGGATTACAGGATTGGAGCTACACATGGCCGGCGTGTTTTGATGTGACGGTGGAATTGGACAATCAAAAGATACCCAGCGCCACCCGGCTGCCGGCCTTGTGGGCGGAGAACATGACGGCGATGCTGGCGTATGCGGAGTGGTCATTACGCGGGGTGCGCGGGGTGGTGAGCAATGCGTGGACGGGCGAGCCCGTGGCCGCGCGCATCGTGATCAGCAATCACACGCGTGCCGTCTTCAGCAGCGCGGCGCGGGGGAATTATCACCGCATGCTACTGCCCGGCGTGTATTCCATGACGGTGAGCGCGGAGGAGTTCGTAGCTGAGGAGATCAGCGGCATCAGTGTAGGGACGGGCGAGGCGGTACGAGTGGATGTGGCGCTGCAGCCGCTGCCAGAGCCGGCGTGGTGGTGGAGTACTGCGGGCGTGCTGGCCGCGTGGCGGCGCGTGCGGTGCCGTGGCAAGAAATAAAGCATACATTCAAGGCCTGACCCTGCCACCCTTCGTAACCATTTGCGTGGCACTACATTAAAATGATTTGTAAGAGCTTGGTAATCAATCACGTGCACGTGTGTGAGCGATGATGCTGTTTTGATGCGGCACATGTAAAGAAACCAAGAGGCATTTGAATGTGGTGATACGGTCCAGAACACATTCACACGTAAGGCTGTATCAACGTGGTGTGGTTCTGCACGCGTGCATGGCGGGAGCACTGCGTGTGTGTACCGTGGAAGGTGGGCTACCGCTGGTGAAAGCAGCAGCTTGGCGGCCGCACTCCAAAAGCCGCTGGAACTGGCGAAAGAACGGCGTTTTTGCATTTTCGAGATGATTTTGGTATCATTTCGTGCGGTTTGATAGTGATAGTTACTTCACACATAACCACAAGGAGCAAGACATGGCGATTCGTGTAGGTATCAATGGATTCGGGCGCATCGGCCGCCTGGTGTTTCAGGCGCTGTGCGACCAAGGCTTGCTGGGCACGCAGATAAACGTCGTGGCCGTGGTGGATATCACCACGGATGCAAAGTATTTTGCATACCAGCTCAAGTATGATTCCGTGCACGGGCGGTTCAAGCACAACGTAGACGTGGCGGCGGAGGACGAGCTGCTCGTTAATGGCCAGAAGATCAAGTGCGTGATGGCAACGAAAACGCCGTCCGAGCTGCCGTGGAAGGCGCTGGGCGTTGACTATGTGCTGGAGTGCACCGGCTTGTTCACGGATTCAGAAAAGGCTAAGGGGCACTTGGACGCGGGCGCGAAGAAAGTGATCATTTCGGCGCCGGGCAAGGGCGACGTGAAGACGCTGGTGATGGGTGTCAATCACGAAGAGTATGACCCAGCTAAACACCACATTGTCTCGAATGCATCGTGCACGACGAATTGCCTTGCGCCGCTCGTGCACGTGTTGCTGAAGGAAGGCATCGGCATCGAAACGGGCTTGATGACGACGATCCACTCGTACACGGCGACGCAAAAGACAGTGGACGGGCCGTCGAAGAAAGACTGGCGCGGCGGGCGCGCGGCGGCGATCAACATCATCCCTTCCACGACAGGCGCCGCGAAAGCCGTCGGCGAGTGTCTGCCGGCCGTGAAAGGCAAACTGACCGGCATGGCATTCCGCATCCCGACGCCAAATGTTTCGGTGGTGGATTTGACGTTCCGCTCGGTGAAGGAGACGTCGATCGAAGAGATTGACGCGCTGTTGAAAAAGGCGTCGGAAACCTATCTCAAGGGCTATCTCGGCTATACCGATGAAGAGCTGGTTTCGACCGATTTCATTCACGATGACCGCTCGTCTATTTACGATTCATTGGCGACACTCCAAAACAACTTGAAGGGCGAGAAGCGCTTCTTCAAGCTGGTCTCGTGGTATGACAACGAGTGGGGCTACTCGAACCGCGTGATTGACCTGCTGCGCTACATGGCGGGCAAGGACGGGGTGAAGTAAGCAGAGTTGTGAAGACTGCATGGCCGCCGGGCGGGGGCTTGGCGGCCATGTTCACCACAGGAGCTGTGCATGAACAAGAAAACACTGCGCGATGTGGAGTTGAAAGGAAAGCGCGTGCTGATGCGTGTGGATTTCAACGTGCCGATTAAAGACGGCAAAGTTACTGATGATACACGCATCAAAGCCGCGTTGCCATCCATCAAGTATTGCCTGGAACAGGGCGCGTCAGTGGTGCTGATGAGCCATTTAGGGCGGCCGAAGGGCGGAAAAGTTGAGCCGGAATTCAGCTTGAAGCCGGCGGCGGAACGGCTGCAGGAACTGCTGGGCGTGCCGGTGGCGTTTGCGCCGGATTGCATTGGGGAGGAGGCGCGCGCGATGGCGGCCGCGCTGAAGCCCGGCCAGGTGCTTGTGCTCGAAAACACGCGCTTCTACAAGGAAGAAGAAGGCAAAGCCAAAGTGGCCGACGACGCGAGTGAAGAGGAGAAAAAGGCCGCCAAAGCTGAGATGAAGGCCAAGCAAAAAGCCATGGCGGAGAAGCTGGCGCAGTTGGGCGACATCTACTGCAATGATGCGTTTGGCTCGGCGCACCGCGCGCACGCCTCGACGGCGGTCGTGTGCCAGTTTTTCAAGGACAACGTGGCCGGCTTTCTGATGGAGAAAGAAATTGACTATCTGAGCTCGGCGATTGAGAATCCGGCGCGGCCATTCCTGGCGATTTTGGGCGGGGCGAAAGTCTCGGACAAGATTCCGGTGATTGAAAATTTGCTCAAGAAGGCGGATGGCATTTTAATTGGCGGGGCGATGGCGTACACCTTTTTAAAGGCCAAGGGCGTGCCGGTGGGGAACTCGCTGGTGGAAGATGAATTCATCGAGGTGGCGCGCGGGTTTATGCAGACCGCGGCGCAGAGCAACAAGCTGCTGCTGCTGCCCGAAGACCACGTCATCGCGCCGAAGTTTGGCGCGGAAGACCAGGCCAGCACCACGCCGGGTGAAGCGATTCCGGACGGCCAGATGGGCTTGGACATCGGGCCAAAAACGTGTGCGCGCTACGCGGCGGAAATTGCCAAAGCGAAGACGATCGTGTGGAACGGGCCGATGGGTGTGTTTGAACAAAAGGCGTTTGCAGGTGGTACGTTGGCGGTGGCGAAGGCCGTGGCGGCATCATCAGCGACGTCAATTATTGGCGGGGGTGATTCGGTGGCGGCGATCAACAAGTCCGGATTGGCGGACAAGATTACGCATATCAGCACCGGCGGCGGGGCGAGCTTGGAACTGTTGGAGGGCAAGGTGCTGCCCGGCGTGGCGGCATTGTCTGACAAGTAGTGGCAACGATTACGAGACCATGCGGGAAGGGCGTTGTACATGTGCCACGGCGCGCAGCGTTCTTCCCGCGTGTTGTCTGAAGCACGACAGAGCATGTATCGCGCACTGACCATAGCGGGCTCGGATTCGGGCGGGGGAGCAGGGATTCAGGCTGATCTGAAGACGTTCTCCTCGCTGCGCGTGTATGGCGCGACGGTGCTGACAGCCATCACGGCGCAGAACACATTGGGCGTGACGGCGGTGCAGGGGCTGCCGCCAGAGCTGGTCGGGGCGCAGATTGATGCAGTGTTGAGAGACATCGGCGCCGACGCGTGTAAAACGGGCATGCTCTACAGCGCCGAGATTGCGGCCGTAGTGGCGGAACGGCTGCGTGCGCACAACGTCACGCGGCTCGTTGTTGATCCGGTGATGGTGTCAAAATCCGGCGCGCGGCTGCTGGATGAGAGTGCGATACAAACTGTGCTGGAGCAGGTATTCCCGCTGGCGGCCGTGATCACGCCGAATGTGCCTGAAGCGGAAGCATTGACGGGCCTGCGTATCACGTGCGAAGACCACATGATTCACGCGGCGGCGAAGTTGCTCAAAACAGGCGCGCGCTGGGTGGTGATTAAAGGCGGTCACCTGGAAGGCGATGCGACGGATTTGGTATACACGCCCGATGCGCAGTACTTCCTGCGCAGTCCGCGCGTGATGACGCGCTGCACACATGGGACGGGCTGCACATTCTCCGCGGCCATCACGGCCTATCTAGCGCGCGGGCTGGAGCCGCTGGACGCGATCAAGTGCGCCAAGACCTACATCGCGCAAGCGATCGTGACGGCCAGCGAGATCGGCAACGGTGTGGGGCCGGTGAATCATTTTTGGAATGCGCCACTCGACGCGCAGGCACAGAGCGGGCAGGATGATGAGTAGTGTGTATAGTGGTCGGGGCGAGTGGATTTGAACCACCGACCTCTTGGTCCCGAACCAAGCGCTCTAGCCAGGCTGAGCCACGCCCCGTTGTTTGACGGGGACATTATAGCGAAAACAGTAGAAAGATGCAAGGGGTTGAATTAGCCTAGATCCGGCGACTAGCGCAGAAGCAAACCATAAGAGCTGATCTAGCAGTACGATACATTTCGACATGCTGATTGGCAAGGGGCAACGAGTGTGTGCCGCGGAAGCTGTGCTTCCGCTCAAAAAAGCGGGAACTCCGCTCCCGCACTCCACAGCCAGTCGCCGGTTCTAGGATCAGGACATCTGGTGCTATTTTGCAGCGCCAATGTGGGAGGGGCTTTTATGCCCGATCTGCCTGGCTGCCACTATGCAGGCAGCTACGCCGCGAATGCCACGTCTACGTGCACGAGCCGTCCCGGCTTCCTTCTGCCCACAGTCGCAGAGCGAAGGCCGCTCCCACATTCTTTTTCCCGCTGAACTTCAGCAGCATCAACATGACATAAAAAACACCAGATGTTCTGGTGGAAGCGCCCCATACCGGGTGATACCGGGTGTCAGGCTAGGAAAGTATACTTTGCATTTTGGCAAACTGCAAATACATTTTTGTGCGGGGTGTAAATGCCCATGATTTATTCATTTAACGGATCTTCCGGAAGAAAGCCAGCCGGTATCGGCGCGTAAGTTACTCTTGTTTAGCGACTTACACGCTTCCGCTGCAGCCGCGTCTTTGTGTGCATACGCCGCCCGTCCGGCGCCAGCCGCTGCGGCAGCTTCACTCCCGCTTTCTCCAGCAACCGCTTCACATCTGCGCGCGGTTCCGGAATCGTCCAGTCCGCCATCTTCCCGTTCACGATCACTTCCATGACGCACAACTGGCTCAACCGCTCCAGCCCTTCCGCCACCGTCATATGTTCACCCTCCCACGCCCGCTCCAACGCCTGCACCAGCCGCAACGACAACATCGTTACCAGCACGTGCCCGCGCGTGCGTTCTTCGCGCGTCACATACACCGGCCGCACCCGCAGATACGCCGTCGTCATCGTGCGGAACGCCTCCTCCACCTGCGCCAAATCCTTGTAGCGCGCGTGCACGGTGGCCGCGTCCATCAGCCGGCTGGCCACATTGGTGTGCAGCACGTAGCAGCCATCCAACTCCTCTTCGCGGGCGCGCGCGGCGGCATCTATTTCGGCGCGGATTACTCGGCCGTCCAGCGCCAGCTTCACCCACTTCGTTACCTCCAGCTTCTCCACGCGCTGCTGCACGCGCCGCAGCGCCGCTTCCGCACGGGCACGCGGATGCGCCTGCACATAGGCGTTGGCGCGCGCCAGCGCCCGTTGCACAGAACCCCACTTGTCCTCGCGCGTGGCGTGCAGTTCCGCCGCGCGCTGCGGGTTGCGCCGCAGCACGTAGCGCGTGCCATTGTCCGCGTCATACACCTCGTGCAACGTTTCGTCAAACAACTCCAACTGCACCCGCTGCTCCCGCAACAAATGCTCGATGTGTGGTTTGGTCAGGGCGGTGATGTAACTTATGCCGTGCGCGGCCAAATCTTCCTTTTGCGCGTGTGTGATCATGCCGCGGCCGCCGACGAACGTCACATGCTGCGCGCCAAACCGTTCAGCCACTCTTTTGATCTGCGGCGCCACGGTGGCCATGTCGGCCGTGTTGCCGCGAAAGACTTCCACTGACAATGGCCGGCCGGCTGTGTCGCACAGCAAGCCGATGACGATGTGGCGTTTGCCGCGTTGGCCGTCGCGGTTGTAGCCCCAATCGGCCAGGGCGTTGCAGCGGCCTTCGAGATAGGAACTGGTCACGTCGTACAGCACGACGCCCGGGAACGGCGCGGGCGGAGTGCGGCGGTGCAGGCGTTGCTCGATGTGCGCCTGTTCGTCCGCCAGCCAGGCCAGGTTGGCGTACAGGTGGTCTTCGGTGAAGGGCGCAGTCTCCAGCACGGCGCAGGCGGCGTGGGTTTCGGCCAGGCGCACGGCGCTCAGCCGCGAGCCGTGTTCGAGCGTGCGCGCAATGACCTGCCACAGCGCCAGGCACCCGTCGCGGCCGGCGCCCAGCGCGGCGGTGATGCCTTCGCGTTCGGCCAGCTCCTTGAGCAGCCAGACGGCGCCGATGCTCGGGCCTTGGCGCAGCTGGACAAGCTGCGAATCCAGCGCGTGCAATGCGGCCAACGTGCGGCGGTGGCGCAGGGCGAGTTCGAGCGCGGCAATGTCCTGCGGCGGCCAATCGGACAGATTGGCAACCACGGGGTGCGTAACCTTCTTGCCGACGCGCACGGAGCGGCGCAGGAGGATGCGGGTGTAGGACTTGCCGTTAACGGTAGTTGTGCAGCGGTCAATATACATGGTGAGCACAGTATATCAAATATGATTTTGCTTGTCAAGGGGTGTAAGTATATTATTAGTGTGCACAAAACGACCATGAAAATTACGTAAACCATGCTCCTTAAACAATTTATGCAAAAAAACTGTCCGGAATATCCGACGCATAGTGCAGATACGCGCGGTGCGCAAGGGCTTTCGCAGCCGCACCGTGGTGATCGCGACGACCCTGCTTGACGGCGCGCAGTATTCTGCCGAAGACGTGGCCGGATTGTACCTGCAACGGTGGACCGTCGAACTGTTCTTTCGCGACATCAAGACGTCCATGGGCACGGAGATGCTGAACGGGCGCAGCCGGGCATGGTACGGCGTGAAATCTACATGTTTGCCATCGCGTACAATCTGGTGAGAGCCGTGATGCAGGCGGCTGCGGACGCCTGCCACGTGCCGCTGGCGCGGATCAGCTTCAAAGGCACGCTGGATGCGCTGCGCCAATGGAGTGCGCACGTCACGGCGGCACACCGTTCCGCGCGCGCGGCGCGCATATATTATGAGCAGCTCTTATACACGATCGGCAGTGATCCCGTGCCGTGGCGGCCGTGGCGTGTGGAGCCGCGCGCCGTCAAGCGCCGGCCAAAATCGTACCGTTTGCTCACCAAACCACGCCACCGCATGTAGGTGCCACCGCACCACAATCGTCCCAAAACCCGTCTGCGCCGCTGTGCTTAAGTTAGTGCCATTCATGCCTGTCCATTTTTTGGGGTAACCGCAGTCAACGGTCATGAATAGAACCCGACCCGTTGCATGACTGCCGTAAGAAAGTCAAGAATCTCTTCATCACGCGGAAGATCGCAACGAGGGAGTTCTTCGACGGTGTTCACTGTGATTTGCGTACGATCATCGCAATAGATTGTGCGAGTATCCAAGAGCGCAGACGTTGCCAAGGGAAATAGTCAGTATGGAGAAAAATATCTGGTGGCTGAGGCCCTGTCCTCACAGCGGGATTAATCATGGAGAAACTAGGATGGAGATAAAGGCAGTCTCTGAAGTCCTCGCCGGCAGATGGATACCACGCTATGCGCGGTTCGCCCTTGCATCCTTTAAGCCAACGGGAAAATGCGCCAGTTCCATTGTCATTCAAAGTGAGTAGTAACTGCTTTGAAATTTTCTTCTTCCCTATGTATTTAGTTCAACGGTCAGCATCAGCGGCGGCGCGCAGCAGACCGTCCACCGCAACCGGTTGATAGATTGCATTAACGAAACCACTGTGTCAACTCGTCACGGAACTGCGGCGGTAGCTGTTGTGCGATGAATTCGTTCATAGCTTCGGGATCGGGTTCATATCGAACTGCTTCTTGCTGAACATCCCAAGTCGAATAATCCGCCGGATCGGAGCCTACGATCAGACCAACGCCTAGTCGTCGAGCTTCATCAGCAATTCGCTGAAGTACCATCTCTTTGTCGCCTCTCTCCTTCATATCTTCGGGGACGTGAAGCCACACATATGCCTGAGTTGCGGCACGACGATGTGCGAGAGCCTCAAACACTGCTGTGACGTCGATGCCTTCGTATGCCTTGACCTCGAACGTAACTAAGTCGAAGTACTTCTCTGGCACATACGGAAACACCCGCAGTGCCGCGATCACGATATCGGGTCTAGTCCAAGTACCACCTGTTTCTCGACGCCCCTGGCGTGCGGTTACTTCGACGCGATGACTCCGAAAACGCCTGTCCTTGGCCCACTCATTACCAAGCACCGTCGCAACCGGTCCATAAAGTCCGTACTCCGCCGTAGCTTCGGGTGCAACAGATGAAGAGTTCTCCTGCTCTTCCACAATGCTGACACTGCCGCCTTTTCCTTTACCCAACTCCAACTGTCCTTTGTCGACGAGACGGTCGCGAACACTCCAATAGATATTGGCATCCCACCCGAGTTCTCGTTGTAGTGTCATGTTACCTGCATGGCCACCCTTCTCGCGGAGCATGGATAAAAGTTTATTTTCGTGAACATCGAATTCATTGGATTTCTCTGTGTTTGTCATTTGCGCTCCTAATGTGGTTTAATTAGTCATTTTACGCCTGTGCTTGACCCCATCGTTTGGACTGCGAAACCGCACCTTTAAGGTGGATGCCGCAGCCCTGACAACCATACTGTTGTGAGCGGCCGTACCCGTGGTGCAGTGCGGCGGGCACGGCCACTCCTGTGTGGGTTGGTAACTGATTAAACGATATTACCGTCCACAATGCACATCGGCAGGCCGGCGATACCCCAACGCTTGGTGCGGGCGCTGTGTGTTGTACTGCGTGTAATACTCGCGCAGACCGGCTTTCAAGGCCGGCACCGTCGCATGATCGTACAGATAGACATGCTCGTATTTGGTGCTCCACCACAAGCGCTCGATCATGATATTGTCGAAAACGCGCCCACGTCCATCCATACTGATGCGCACGCCATGCCGCTGCAGCAGACCGATGTACGCATCGCTGGTGAACTGCGCCCCTTGATCCGTATTCATGATCTCCGGTGTCGCGCAGGAGAGCGCACGCTCCATGGCTTCCACGCAGAACGAACTGTCCAGGCTCACGGACACTTCCCACGCCAGCACGTAGCGGCTGTACCAGTCCATGACAGCCACCAAATAAGCGAACCCACGCTGCATGGGGATATAGGTGATGTCGGCACACCATACGTGGTTGGGCCGCTCGATGGTCAACCCGCTGAGCACGTAGGGATAGATCGTGTGAGCAAGCGCTGGCACGCTGGTGCGCCGCCGCGGCAACACGCTCCGCAGCTCCATCGGGCGCATCAACCGCGCCACGCGTTTGTGGTTGACCATATAGCCCTGCGCCCGCAGACAGTGCGTCATCCGCGGCGCGCCATACCATGGCGTTTTCAGGTACTGTTCGTCGATGCGCCGCATCAGCGCAAGGTTCTCCGCGCTGGCGCCCCGCCCCTCGTAGTACAGGGTTGAGCGTGCCAGCCCCAGCAACCGGCACTGGCGGGCGATACTGATCGGTGCGTGTTCCCATTCGATCAAGCTCCGCCGTTCAGTGCTGGGCAGCGCCAAGCTTTTCTTTTAACCACGTCACATCCATCGTCAACTCGCCGATCTTTTCATACAGTTCCTGGCGCTCGTCCTGCCAGGCGCGCTCTGCTTTATGCCGCCGGTCGCCCAAGACGGCCGGCAACGCATCATGTGCCTGACGCCGCCACTGCGCGATCTGGTTCGGATGCACCCCGAACGCGCTGGCCAGTTCATTCACGGTGCGCTCGCCCTTCAGCGCTTCCACGACCACCCGCGCTTTGAACGCCCCATTAAATTTCCGTCGCTGTGTACTCATTCGTTGCGCCTGTGTCTTTCGATCATACCACAGCGATCCACCTTAAATACCTGTCCACTTTTTGGGGTAACCGCTCATTTTGCGCGCGTCATGGGCCGTCACTGAGCCCCCCCTTGTTAGCCGCTCTTCGAGCAGCTCGTTTTTCATGGTTAATTCGCCGATGTGCTGTTTGGCACGGGCTCATTCGGCCGCCACAGGATCACCCGCGCCGCGCTCTTTCAAGGCTTCTCTCATGCCCTGGCGCGCCCTGGCGCGCCATTCCTCCAGCCGGTAGTGTGGCACACCCAGCCGGGGGCTGAGGCCGTCCAGCCCTGCGCCCTGCAGCAGTTGCAGCACCACCTCTTCTTTGCGTTGCACACTCCAGCGCCGCACCTCATGGCCGGCCGCCGCAGGTGGCATTCCGGCCGCCCTACGGGCTCCCTCCATGCCACCCGCGGCGATGAAGGTATGATCGTCTTTCTCTTTCATCGTCTACTCCTTCGTTTTTCTGGTTACACGTTGTTCATTGCACTATTTGTGTCCAGAAAAACTCAGTACTAGACAGTGCGCTGTCTCGCAGCCACACGTGTGTTAAATCTGTGTCTTTTTTAAGTTCAATCTGTATTACTCTTTTAATCTATAAGTTGTGTCAAACGACCTAAAAAAAGACAATGTTTGCAGTTTTGCAAAGTATTCTTTCCTAGCCTGACCCCGTTTGTGGTAAAGTTAATTTAACACTGTTTTTATTATAAAATAGCATAAAAATGATTTATTCGCAATGTTGCAAAGTATTCTTTCCTAGCCTGACACCGGTAACTTGAGGGGAGGCGGTGAGGCCGGCGGGGATGAGTTGATAGGCGTCGCTCCATGCGTCACCTGACGAACGGAAGGAGTGCGGGCCGATAGCTGGCTGGTCAATGGGAACGAGGTGCAATGGGCCGAACGTGTTGCGGCGCGTCAGAGCCAGATCGGCGATGACCACGCCGTCGCGCGAGGCGAGTTGATCGAGCTGGCATTCGAACGGCGCCCAAGGCGCGGCATGCACGGCGCGGCCGTCTGGTGAGCGGAATGTTACGCAGGCGGCGGCGACGCCGGGCAATGCGAGGCGGCCGTGCCGTCCAGCGTTGATGTGATAGCGAATGTGGCCGGAATAGAACGGCAATCCTTGATCGGTCACCGATCCGGTCTGCAAGGTGGCTGGAAGGCGCGCAAGTGTGGCTCCGGCGGATGAAAGCGTGACGCCGAAAGTGCCAAGCAGATAAATGGCTTCCAAATCACTGCCAGAGCCATAGTGGCGTTCAAGCACAATGTTGTTGACGCCGAGATGCAGCAGCGAAGCGGGCAAGGGAACGGTGCGAAAGCACGGGTCAATGAACCAGCCGGTGTGCTGCGGGACTGGCAGGCGGATGCCATTGACAGTGATGCGCTGCTGGTCTGGCTGCTCCAGCATCAAAGAGAGAGCAGCGTCTGGAAGCACGTCAATGGAGAAGGTGAAGCGCAGCGCCAGCGGGACGCGCGGCCCGGCATCTGGCGGTGCGGCCCAGGGCTGCACCATGTCGCCGCCGCGCACGGGAATGCCGAGCCGCGCGGCGAGCAGCTCTTCGATTTTGAGCACTTCGGCGCGCGGTTGCCACGCCGCGGCATCGCCGGTGCCATTCAGCGTAATCGAGCACGCAGATATTGGGCTCGTCAAGTTCGTAGGCAAAAGGACCGTCAAGCTGCTTCGGCGTTGTGCTGACAGATGGAGTGTGGCGGGCGGTTGCAGCGGGCAGGTGCTCGCCAAAGAGAAACGCGCGTTCCTGCAGAGGAGCGAAGGACGTGTCCCAGATGAGCCAACCGTCTTCTTCACGTGATGGCACAAGGTGAGTCGTGCCGCGCAGGCAATCAAGTTCACGCACGGCGCCACGTGCTCTGGCACGGATCGTCACGTGTTGTGCCGCGGTGTGTGGATGTGGATTGACCAGCACGGCAATACCGTGGGGGCCGTCATGCCGCACTTGTGAGAAGAGCGGCACGGCGGGAGATTCTACCAGCCAATCAGCCGCTGCGCCGCCGGCGCCACGGACAGCGTTGAGGAGGGCCTCGCGCTCGCGCGGCACGGAGATGCACGTTGCGGCGAGCTGGTGTGGCAGCGTGGACGGCACGGCATCGAGATGTGCAGGCGGCTGGCCGGCAAAGATGACCGCGCCACCTGCCGCATGCAGCAGCTGCAAAAGGTGCAACGTTGACGAGCGCATGGTTTCCATACCGCAGACAATCACCGTGCGATAGCGCATGAGGCCGAGCTGCAGGCAGCCGCCTGGTTCGACGGCGGCGCGCGCCGCGAGATGTGCCTCGTCGCCGTAGTCGAAGTCAATGTGCGCTTCTGCGAGCCAGTGGAAGAGCTCGCGCTGGATGGCGTCGAGCGCAGCAACGCCGGGTGCGATGCCTGCCAGCCAGGAGGCCCAGCCGGCGTGAATCTGCGCCCAGACGCTTTCGACAGGATTGATTACCAGCACGTCGCATGCCGGACGGCCTGCCTGCAACAGCACGTGCAGGCGGCTGAAATACGTTTCCACGGCAGCGTATTCCCGATACCATGCAGATTGAAAGAAAATGCTGGCGGGATAATCGCGCTTGGCTTCGCCGGCCATCGAGTACCAGCTTAGATGATGACAGCGCACGTTGATGCCGAACAGGGACTGCCAATCGCCGATGCGTTTGTGGTCGGCGAAGGTAGTCTGCCAGCCGGAGCAGCCGTACAATTCTGACAAGAGCCAGGGCTTGCCGAACTGGCGCGCAGCGGAGGCGAGTTGTTTTACCACCCAGTAATTGCGGTTGTCGAGGCCGAGCACATCCACGCCGGGGATGTCCATGAATTCGTAATAGCGCATGACGGAGCCGCATGGGACGGCCTGGGCGCCGAGGGAATCTTCATGCAGGACGTGGCCGGTGAGGAGGAGGCCGAGGGCCGTGCAGCGCTCATGCAGCGGGCGCGCCCAGTTGTCAAGGAACATGCGCTGGATCAGCTCCATATAGTGCCACTTGACGGGGCTGAGGCGCGCGCCGTTATAGCGCAAGAACAATTCGGGCAGACGCTCGCGCAGATCATAGCCGAAAGCGGCGGTGAACTCGGTCCAGAGCGCAGGAGTCCAAGGAGTAATCCAGGAGGGATTGGCGGGGCCGGGTTGGCCATGGGTGTCGCACATGACAAAGCCGCGGTGGGGCTCATCGGTGAAGATGCCCTTGATGCTGCGGCCGAGGCGGGCGCCGCAACGGGCGGCGTAGTGATCGTGAGTGATGGCGAGGAAGTGTTCTGTCGCGGCGCGGTTGAGGGTATCGAGATAGGCGGCACCGTTGTAAAAAGAGTGTGGCGCCATGGTTTCCCAAGAAAAGACGAGCAAGGATTGGTGATCGCGAGGCATCGCGCCGTAGCCATGCGGCACATACGCGTCGAGATCGAGGCCATTCACATGCGCGCTGAACGCGGCGACGAAGTGATCGCGAGCGGGCCAGTTGGCCGGCTGGCCTGGGGCGAAGATGGTGAGGCGCAGATACTTCATACGGAAGCGTTCGTCGCGCGTGGCTTTGCCGCCGGCCGAGCCGCTGGGCCAGCGGTCTTCGTCATACAGCCAGGCTTCGAGGCCGAGTTGTTCCGCGCGGTCGGCGCAGGCATTGATCAGATCACACCATTCCGTGCCGAGGTATTCGGTGGCCAAGCCCGTGCGCGAGTGCATGAAGACGCCGCCCATGCCCATGTCTTTGAAGAGGGGGAGCTGGCGCAGCAATTCATCACGTTCGAGTTTGCTATTCCAACACCAGAAGGGCTTGCCGCGGAACGCGGGGCCGGGGTTGAGCCATTCAGAGAAATTCATGGAGTGAAGAGCGGCAGGGTGTTACACACGGCAAAAAATGTTGATTGCACACGGCAAAAAATGTTGATTGAAAAATGAGAAATCATTGCATGGCGTCAAGGGCGAAAGCGGCGGCGGCGGGCACGTATTGATCGTAGAAATCGTTTGTGCCGGGCGAGTGGGCAAGTGTGCGGAGGAGCGGGGCGAGCGGGGCGGCGGCGGGGCCGATGCGGCGCGCGGTTTCCATGGCTGTCAGGCGTTCGCACGAGGTGTCACAGAGCAGGTTGCTGAGCACGGCCAGCGAGGCAGGCGACGTGTCGCCCATGCGGTGCAACGCCCATACGGCGGCGCAGGCCACACATGGCTCGGGATCATCAAGGCAGGCGGTGATGCGCGCAACGTGCGATGTCGCATGGCCGAGACCGAGGCCAAGCACGGCCCAGTAGCGCTCGGCGGCGTTGGAAGAGACCAGCGCCGGGAGGAGTGTGTGCGGCGCATGCTGCCATGCGCAGGCGAGCTGAGGCAGGTTGTGCAGCAAGGCAGAAGGAATGAGTGCAGGAGCGCCATACATGCAGGACCATGTATGTTGCAGTGATTCTGGAACAAGGCCAAGATCATTGATGGATGATTGCCAGGCGCGCAGGGCGGCGCGGAAGGCGGCGAGACGAGCGTGTTGTGATGGATGCGGCGCGAGATTGGTGATGCAATGGGGATCGGCGCACGTGTCATACAATTCTTCAGGAGGTGCGTGGGGGGCAAGCCATGCGGCAGGAGGGCCGCTGAACGAGCCGTTGTGATAGAGGGCGCGCATTTCGCGCAGGGCCGGGTCATCTTCGTGATAGAACATGGGCGCGTGCAGTTCGATGTCGGGGCGGAAGTTGCAGACATAGCGCCAGCGGCCATCGTAGAGCGAGCGGGCGCAGTAGGCGACGGACTCGATCCGGTCGCGGTGTGCAGCGACGTAGCGCGGCGGAGGTGAGGCAAAGGGGCCCAGAAGGGCGCGACCATGCAGGCCTGGGGGCGGGCGGATGCCGGCCAAGCTGAGGAGCGTAGGCCCGATATCCATGAGCGTGACGAGCTGGGAAACGACGCTGCCGGGCGGGGGCATCGCGCGGTGATAGAAGTGGGGCGGAATGCGGATGAGCAGCGGGACGTGGAGGCCAGCCTGATAGAGATGGAGCTTGGCGCGGGGCAAGCCGTCGCCGTGATCGCTGTAGAAGATGATGATGGTGTTGTCGTAGAGACCGTCGTCGCGCAGTTGCTGGAGCAGTGCGGCGGTGCGTCTATCTGCCAGGGCGATATTGTTGTAGTGATTGGCCAGATGCTGGCGAATGGAGGGAGTGTCGGGATAGTAGGGTGGGAGCACGACGTCTTTGGGCGCTACGCGCAGCGGCGGCGGGAGGAGGGCGCGCTGCGCGGTGGCAGTGTTGGTGAACATGGCCGCGCCTTGATGGGTTTCGGCAAGATTATGAACAGCGAAGAAGGGGCGGCCGGCGGGGCGTTTGCGCCAGTGCGCGTCGGGACTGCACATGTCCCATGTACCGGCGGGCGGAGTGAAATTGTAATCGGTTTTGGCGTTGTTGTAGCAGAAATAGCCGGCGTCGCGGAGGTAGGCGGGAAAGCAGCGCAGGTGAGATGGCAGCGGGACGAGCGAGCGATGATGCTGGCTGCCGAGCGAGAGGGGCCAGCGGGCGGTGATGATGGTGGAGCGGCTTGGGGAGCAGACAGGGGCGGTGGCGAAGGCCTGTGAAAAGCGGATGCCGTCCGCGGCGAGCGCATCAATTGCAGGCGTGCGGGCGAGCGGATCACCGTAGCAGCCGAAGCGCGGCGAGGTGTCTTCCCAGGTAATACACAGGATATTCGGCCGAGGCGGGGCAGGGGGGCGCGTGCAACTGGACAACGCACCGCCGGCCAGCAGCGGGACAACCGGTGGCACGAGCATATGCCAGGCAGAAGAACGCAATGGGAGCTGCATAGTTGATAGTATACACAAAACGGCGCGGCACCACAAGAGGTCTCTATAACAATGCCACGCAGTGCTGCTGCGAAAGAAAACACTAATTGGGAATAAAAGTAATAGGCCAAAAGTATCACAAAATGGCCAGATAGATTACAACAAAATGGCCACAACGCTTGTAAAAAGGCACAATTTGGACGTGGTGAGTGCGAGAACAGCGAGAATTACGATAAACTTAATGGGATGTTTTAGTAAGATACAAAAGACAGTTGACTTTATGGCAGAAGAATGCTATGATAAGGACAACGGAGAGCAAGCGGATGGAATTAGACGCGAACGCAGCACAATGGATTGGGATGGCGGCGGCGGGGCGGCGCGAGAGCGCGCCGTTGCTGCGGCGGCAGTTTACTGTGCGCGGGGAGATCGTGTCAGCGGAACTGGCCATCTGCGGGCTAGGCTACTATGAAGCGTGGATCAACGGCGCGCGCGTGGGTGATCATGTGCTCGATCCGGCGCAGACAGACTATACGGAACGGGTAATGGTGGTGCGGCACGATGTGACAGAAATGATGGCGGCAGGTGAGAATGTACTTGGGGTGATGCTGGGCGATGGGTGGTATAATCAGAACAAGGTGTGGGCGGAGGCGTGTGTGTGGTATGGAGAACCGCGGCTGTGGTGTGTGCTGACGATGGGGTATGATGACGGACGAGAAGAGCGGGTGTGCAGCGACGGGGCGTGGCGGTGCAGCGCGGGGCCGGTGGTATCCAACAATATATATGCGGGGGAAATATACGACGCGCGGCGTGAGCAGCCGGGCTGGAACACGGCGGGTTTTTGCGATGATAAGTGGGAACGGGTGGTCGAGATGGAGGCGCCGGGCGGGCGGATGGAGCTGCAAACGATTCCGCCGGTCCGCGTGACGCAGACCCTCACGCCGGTGAGCATTCGCGGTGTTGGAGAAGGAAGTTACATAGTTGACATGGGGCAGAACTATGCGGGCTGGGTGCACATCCGCGTGCAGGGCAACGCGGGCACGGGCATCACATTGCGGTTTGCCGAGCGGCTGGATGATGCAGGGATGTTGGACACGTCGACCACGGGGGTGTTTGCGACAGGTGTCGAGCAGACAGACCGGTACATCTGCCGTGGCGGCGGCGTGGAAGAGTGGGAGCCGCGGTTTACGTATCATGGCTTCCGCTATGTGGAAGTGAGCGGATGGCCGGGGGCGTTGACCGCGGAGGCGATCAGCGGCAGAGTTGTGCATACGGACTTTCGCCCGGCGGGAGGATTTGAATGTTCTGACGAACGGCTGAATGTGTTGCACCGGATGGCGCTCTGGACGCATCGCAGCAATGTGCACGGGGTGCCGGAGGACTGCCCGGCGCGCGAGCGCTGCGGCTGGCTGGGCGATGCGAATGTGGTGTGCGAATACTCGTTGTGGAATTATGACAGCCGGGCGTTGTGGGAGAAATATTTGGATGACATAGAGACAACGCGCCGCCTGCATGGCGGGCTGCCCTGCAACATTGCGCCGGGCAGGCGGACGTGCGGGATGGCGCGTGCGGACTGGGCAATGGCGTGTGTGATGATTCCGTGGTATGTGTATGTGCATAGTGGAGCGCGCAGGGTGTTGGATAAGCACTGGGAAGGGATGACACGGCTGATGGAGCATCTGCGGGACAAAGCGGGAGAATGGATAGTGGAGGATGGTTATGGCGATTGGTGTGATCCAGGTGGAGATGGACTATGCACGCATACGCCGCCGGCGCTGACGTCCAGTTTGTGGTTTTATCAATCAGCGCGGGTAATGAGCAAGGTGGGGCAGGTGCTGGGCGAGACCGCGGCGGCGCAAAAATATGAAAGGTGGGCCGGGCAGGTAAAGGCGGCCGTCATCCGGCGCTTTTATGATGCGGGGCGTGCGACATTTGGTTCGCAGACAGGCAATGCGCTGGCACTCACGTTTGGCGTAGCCCCTGCCGAAGACGAGGCGCGCGTAGCTGCGAGTCTCGTGGAAGACATACGGGCGCGAGATACGCACGTGACAACCGGCATCATGGGGTTGCGGTATTTGTTTGAAGTGTTGAGCGAGCATGGGCACGGGGATTTGGCGCTGGCCTTGATGCACCAGGACAGCTATCCGAGCTTTGGCGACATGCTAGCGCGCGGGGCGACGACGTTGTGGGAAGGCTGGGGCGAGCCGGAACATGATCGTGCGTATGGGGCGCGCTCGTTGAATCATCCGATGATGGGCGGGTATGACAATTGGTTTTACACGACACTGGCGGGCATGCAGCCGGACGAGGCGCAGCCGGGGTTTGCGCATATTTATCTGAGGCCCAGGCCGCCGCGCGGGCTGGCGTGGGTGCGGGCGTGGCACGACACGCCACACGGGCGGCTGGCGAGCGCGTGGCGGCATGAGGGCGGGGAGTTTGTGTGGGAGGTGACAGTGCCGGCGGGCTGCCGCGCGACAGCCACGTTGCCCTTCAGCGGCCGGCAGTGTGAGTGGGAAGGCGGCACGTATCAGCTGCGCGAGAAGTATGTGCAAGGGGGGGTGGATGAGCACGACAGGACACGGCACAGGGCCGGCACGGCGCTTTGTCACCATGCGGGCGATGGCGATTGCGTGTGCCTGCATGCCGCTGCTGGCGCTGTGGGTCGTGGAATCAGAGCTGGTGTGGGATTCGGGGCATTCGACGGCTATTTCGCTGTTTACGCATGTGGGGGCGGCGCTGTTTATGCTGGCGCTGGTCAATTTAGCCGTGCAGCGGCGCTGGCCGCATCGCGCGTTGAGTGGCGGGGAGTTGATGACGATTTATGTTATGTGGTCGGTGGCGGGGACGCTGGTAAGCCATGACATGCTGCAAGTGCTGCTGCCGTTGATCGCGTTTCCACATCACTTGGCCAATCCGCAAAACCGGTGGGCAGAGATTATGCTGCCGTATGTGAAGCCGTGGGCGATTGTGCCGGCGGGGGCGGCGGTAACGGAACTGATGGCGGGCAACCAGTCGCTGTACCGCTGGAGCGTACTGGCGCCGCTGTGGAGACCGCTGGCGTTTTGGTCGGTGCTGTTGCTGACCTTGATGGCGGCGTGGACGTTTATGGTGAGCATAGTGCGCCAGGCATGGACGGACAAAGAGCGTCTGACATTTCCGGTGATTCAAATTCCGCTCATGCTGGCGACGCGCCTGCAGGAGCTGCTGCGCAGCCGGGTGTTTTGGATGGGTTTTGCGATTGCGGGCGTGATAGATGTGATGAATGGCTTGAATGTGCTCTATCCGAACGTGCCGGCCATTCCGGTGAACAACATATTCAATTTTGGGGAATACTTTACCGAGCGGCCGTGGAATGCCATCTTGTACCCGCAGGCGGAGTTGAATTTGTTTCCGTTTGTGATAGGGTTTTGCTTTTTGTTGCCGACGGATTTGATGTTTAGCTGCTGGTTCTTTTTTATTGTGTACAAATTGCAGTTGGTGGCGACGTCGGCGCTGGGGTTGTATGAGCTGCCGGGCTTTCCGTTTGTGGAGCAGCAGGCGATGGGGAGCTATTTGGCGCTGGGACTGCTGGCGATGTGGATGGTGCGGAAGCATCTGACGGGGGTGGTACGCGCGGCGCTGGGGCGGCCCGGGGGCGCGGATGAGAGCGCCGAGCCGATGCGCTACCGCACGATGCTGCTCGGGTTTGTCGTATGCACGGCGCTGCTGATTGGATATGGGATGATGCTGGGCGCGAGTGCGGGGGCGATGGTGGTGTATTTTGTTATTTTCATGTTGTACTCGCTGGCGATTGCGCGCATGCGTGCGGAGCTTGGGCCGCCGGCGCATGACTTGCATTTTGCGGGGCCGGAAGTGCTGATGACGGATGCCGCGGGCACGGCGCACATCAGCAAGGAAAACCTGACGGTCTTCTCGCTGTTCTTCGGGTTCAACCGGGCGTACCGGGCGCATTATGCTGCGCATGGCATTGAAGCATACAAGGCGGCGCACACGATGAAAATGGCGGCGCGCTCAATGTTGCTGGCCATGGCCGTTGCAATTGTGGCGGGGCTGATAACAGGGGTGTGGGCAGTACTGCACGCGATGTATTTGCATGGGGCGATGAACTGTGCGACGGGGCTGATGGGCATGCAGGGCTGGCAGCGGCTGGATGCGTGGCTGACACTGCCGGAGGGGCCGCGGGGTGCGGCGGCCGCGGCCGCCGTAATGGGCGCCGTGCTGACGTTCGGCCTTGGGCTGCTGCGCATGCAGTTCACCTGGTGGCTGTGGCATCCGGTGGGGTATGCGATTTGCTCGTCATGGTCTATGAACAAATTATGGGCATGTTTGTTCATTGCGTGGCTGGTGAAGGCGCTGATTACGCGGTATGGCGGTGCAAAAGCGTATCAAGCAGCACTGCCGTTTTTTGTGGGGCTGGTGTTGGGAGAATTTTGCGTGGGGGGCGTGTGGTCGGTGATAGGAATTATAGGTAATATGCCGGTATACAAGTTTTGGGGATGAAGCTGCGCAGTGTGATATGGGCGGCCACCGGGCTGGCAGCGATGCTGGGGAGCATCGGCGTGGTGGCATGGCTGCACCAGCCGGCGACGGCGGAAGCGCCGGGCGTTGAAGCGGTGGCGGGGCGCGATGTAGATATGAGTAAAATTATTGAGCACATAAACGCATTGGCGCGGCCGGCGGCGCGGCTGACGGGCAGTGCGGGGGCGGAAACGGCGCGGGCATATATTGTGAAAGAATTAGCGGCGCTGGGGGGAGTTGAAATCACGCAGCAGGCGTTTAGCGTGGCGGTTCCGGTGACACGGCGAGGAGAGCTTGTCGCAGGGCTGGCGGGCGGTGGGGAAGTGCGAGTGCGTGTGTATCCATTGTGGCCGAACATGGCACGGACGTGCCAGACGCCGGCGGGGGGGCTGACGGGCGCGCTGGTGTATGCGCGCAGCGGCAGCGAGGCGGACTTGCGTGGCGTGAGTGTGCGCGGGGCGCTGGTGGTGCTCGATTGGGATAGCGATCTGGCATGGCTGAGCGTGCAGGAATTTGGCGGGCGGGCGGTAATTTTCCGCGGGGCGCGGCCGGCACCGCGCGCATTGGCGCAACGGAAATACTTGACCGTGCCGGCCGATATACCGCGCTACTATGTGGCGCTGGAAGATGTGCCGCTGCTGGACACGCTGCTGGCGTCCGGAGTGCACGCGCGCGTGGAGTGCGACGTAGCGTGGGAACGTGTGACGGGTGTGAACGTGCTGGCGAAGATCAGCGCGGGCAATGGCGCGCGGGGCCTGCGCGCGATAGACCGGACACCAGTGGTTTTCAGCGCGTATTATGACAGTATCAGTGTGGTGCCGGAGCGTGCGCCGGGGGCGGAGCAAGCGTGTGGTGCGGCGGTATTGCTGGAGCTGGCGCGGCAGCTGCGCGCGCAGCCCGGCGCGCGGCCCGTGTATGCACTGTTTACGAGCGGACATGGGCAGGCATTGGCCGGCATGACGCATTATGTTGAGGCCGTGCGGGCTGGGGCGTGTGAGCGGCCGGGGCTGATAGTAGCGCTGGATCTATCGTCGCAGTCGAGCGCGATGGGTGTATTTGCCATGGGGGCGTTCCGGCCGCAGATTGAAATGTTTGTTGCGCCGCGGTACAGTACGATTGGACTTAAATTGAGCGAAATCGCGGCGCGCATGGCGGGCGGTACCAACAGTGCGGGCGGTGTGGCGGAAGATTTTGTAGACGGGATCAACAACACGTCCGGGCGCGGCTGGTGGACGTATTTTCCATATTTGGCGGCGTTGGAGAGCGAAGTGGGGACTGTGGCGGGAATACCCAGCATTACACTGGCGACAGTGAATGACAACCGCACGCTGGTAGACACGCCGGACGACACACGCGAGCGGCAATCGGAAGAGTTGCTGGCGCGGCAGATTACGACACGCGGCGGGGCACAGGCGGGCCTGCTGACGCTGGCCTCCGCCCTGACGCAGTGGCGCGGGTCGTTTGTCAACCGCGCGCTTGATGACACATGGAGTGTCGTGGCCGGCCGGGTGACATGGCTGGATCAAGAGCGCGACTATACGCCCAATCAGCCCCTGGCCGATGCCATGGTGTTCATCAAACAGCGCCAAGGCACGAAGTTTTTCTGCGGGACGCGCGCGACGCCGGCGTTGATGACGGACGCGGACGGGCGCTACCGCTTCAGCGGCTTGCGCCGGCTGATTCCGTTTGAATTTCCGCCGCCGTTTGCGCTCGAAGCATACGCGACGGCGACACGGGAGTGGCTGGCCGCGCAGACGAATGCCGCAGCACGCTACGCCGCCATGCTGAGCACGCATGCAGTTGTCGAAGCGGATGGCGCGGTCATTTTCGCACTGGACATGGCGCGGCCGGAGGATTATCCATGGACCTTCCGGCCAAGCAGCAACGAACGGCACGTGAATCTGGTAGTGTTTCCGTGTAAAAGCGTGACGCTCACGGGGTTGACGGACCCGCGCAGTTATGTGCCGCTGACGGATGTCAGCGTACTTGAAGCTGCCACCAAAAGCCCGCCGTTTCAATTTGGCACCAGCATGTCGGATTTGGCCGGCGCTGATCCGTCAGAAAATATCGCCACGATCTGGACGGAGCCGTCTCTGCGCGTGATGCTGACGGGCGGGATCGGCTTTCTTGGCCGCCGCCTGATTCTGGTGAACAACACGCCGGACAATCCTGAAGGCTCCGGCTTCGTACTGGCCGAGCTGACCATGCTGCCGTCCATGGTCTTGCAGTGCGCGCGCGACATGTGGAACATTACGGCGGCGTGCTTGAGAAAACTGGCGCGCTATGGCGTGACCAATCCGCGTGTGGCGCGTCATCATGAAGAAGCAGCCCACTACGTGCGCCAGGCGGAAGAGGCGCTGGCGCGCAACGACTACGCTGCCTACCGCATCGCGGCGGAGCGCGGCTGGGCCGCCGCCGGCCAGGCCTATGCCGAAACGCTGGCCATGGTGAACAACATGATCCACGGCGTGTTGTTGTATCTGTTTTTGTTGCTGCCACTGGCGTATTGTGTGGAGCGGCTGCTGGTGGCGTCGCAAACGATTCCGCGGCGCATCATGTGGATTGGCGCGTTGTTTGCGGGGAGTTTTGGCGTATTGGCGCTGGTACATCCGGCGTTTCGCTTTACGCTCACGCCGTTTTTAGTTTTGCTGGCGTTTGTGATTGTGGCGCTGGTAACGACGGTGGGCGCGCTGCTGCTAGGGCGCGTCGATGCGCTGCTGCACGCGCGCAAACAGGCCGTGGGCGGGCGGCATGACGAGCAGTACCGGCGGGGCGGCGTGGCCGTGCGCGCGCTCGATTTGGGCATGTCGAATATCCGCCGCCGCCCGCAGCGCGGGTTCCTCACCGGCCTTGCGGTTGTGATTGTCACGTTTATTTTGTTGTCATTTACCTCACTCGTGCCGGCGGTCAGCATTTCGCGTTTAAGGCATCCGCGGGGCGTGGCGGCTTATACGGGGTTGCTCAGCCGTGACCGCGCATGGAACCCGCTGCCCGAGCCACTGTGCGATGCGCTTTGCCGCACGTATGCGGGCGTTACCAATGCCGTCGTGGCCGTGCGGGCGTGGTTTTATTCCGACTTCGCCGGCCAGTTTAGTGTCATAGACATGAGTGCGGAGAAGACGGGGCGGCGTACGACGGTGAGCGCGCTTTTGTGCGTTGAACCAGCAGAAGCACACGTCACGGACGTTACCAACGCCCTGCTGGCGGGCCGCTGGTTCCATTCGCGCGAAGAACACGGCATTATTCTCTCGCGCCACACGGCGGCGCAGCTGCACCTGACGACCAACGATCTCGGCACGCCCGTGCGCCTCTACAGCAAGAATCTGCCGCTCATCGGCATTGTTGACGCGGACGCGTTTGACCGCGTGCGCGACCTGGACGGCGAGCCGCTCACGCCCGTCAACATGGTGATGCAGCGCGCCATGCGCGCCCAGCGTGTGCAGGCCGGCCAGGCGAGCGACCGGCCCGACACGCTCGAAGACTACGTGCATTATTCCGTAGACCACGTGGCGATTGTGCCGTTGTGGCTGAGCATGGAACTGCGCGGGGCGGCGCGTAGCATCGCCGTGCGCCTGCCGCCGCAGATCAACGCGGATGACTAAGCCGCCGGCTACGCCCGCCGCTCCAATCTGACCATTCTCGGCAGCAACGGCCAGTGCGTCACGCTCTACGCCGCGCTTAACACCAGCCAGCTCAGCGCCGCATGGCAGATTGCCATTCCCATGCTGCTGGCCGGGATCATGATTGTCGCGACGATGATGGGCGCAGTATACGAGCGGCGCGGCGAGATCAACGTGTATAATTCCGTCGGGTTGTCGCCGGGCAACGTGGCCATGCTGTTTGTAGCGGAGAGCGCGGTGTATGCGATTGTCGGCGCGGGGGTGGGCTATTTGCTGGGGCAGGCGGTGGCAAAGCTGCTGCACGCCACCGGCTGGCTGAGCGGCCTGACGCTAAACTACAGCGCGGGCGGGACGATGTTTGTCACCATAGCAAGCATGCTGATTGTCATGCTGTCGGCCATCTATCCAGCGCGGCAGGCGTTTCACGCCGCGATGCCGGATATAGAAAAAGAGCGCGATGCGCACGGCACGGCAGCTGGCGAAGCGCAGGATGCGCTGTGCATCTGGCTGCCGTTCGTCGCCACGCCCGGCCATATCTACGCCATGCAGGCCTATTTGTATGAATTCCTCGAGAGTGTGCAGGGGGTGACGATCGGCACGCTGGCGGTGGATCATTTAGCGGCGCACACGAAAGTATTCAAGGGCAAGCCGGCGCCAACCCTGGCATTCCGCGCGTGGCTGTCGCCGTTCGATCTGGGCGTAAGCCACGATGCCGAGCTGAACATTATGTGGCGCGAAGAGCACGGCGTGTATCAATATCATCTGTCGGCGGTGCGCTACAGTGGCGACCGGCAGAACTGGCGGCGCCTCACGCCGCGCTTCGTCCAAGCGCTGCGCAAGCAGCTGCTGATGTGGCGCATTCTCACGCCGGAAGAACAACAGCACTATGAAGAAACAGGCCGCCACTTGTTCACTACGGAGTCCGTCACTGCATGAGCATGCCTTCTTCCCAGCCTGATGCCCCTGAGTGCGCGCCGCTGGAGCGCGGGCAATTTGTAGACGGCTTTTCCACGCGCACGGTGATCGGCGCGTTGTTTGTGGCGCTGGTGATGATGCCCGGCGCGATCTACATGGGGCTGGTGGCCGGCCAATCGCTGGGCTCGGCGGCCGAATGGGTAACCATCATTCTCTTTGCTGAGCTCGCGCGCCGGTCCTTCACGCAGCTCTCGCGCCAGGAAGTGTACATTCTCTTTTATGTTGCATCAGGGATTGCCGCGGCAACCGTAGCGCATCTGGCACTCTGCGGCGGGCCGTTCGCCATTACCATCTGGAACCAATATCTGCTGCAGTCGCCCGAAACCAGCACGATCGCGCCGCAGATACCCGACTGGGTGGTGCCGCCGGTGACCTCGCCGGCGATTCTCACCCGCAATCTCGCGCACATTGACTGGTGGTGGAGCAGATCGGCGGGTATTCTGTCGCCGATTATCCTGATTTGTTGCGCGTATGTGCTCGGCCGCATGGCGTATTTTGGCCTGGGCTATCTGATGTTCCGGCTGACGTCGGACCGCGAGCGCCTGCCCTTTCCCATGGCGCCGATCGGCGCGGAAGGCGCGACGGCGTTGGCCGAATCCACGGAGCGCCAGGACAGCGGCGGAAGCCCCTCGTGGCGCCGCAACGTGTTCAGCGCCGGCGCGGCGCTGGGCCTTGTCTTCGGCTGCGTGTACGTGATGGTGCCGGTGGTCAGCGGATTGTTCTTAAGCAAGCAGATTGTTATTTTCCCCATTCCGTTTGTAGATTTTACGGCGCGGGTGGAGCGCGTGCTGCCGGGCAGTTTTGTCTCGCTCAGTTTTGATGCAGCGCTGTTTTTGGCGGGCATGATTCTGCCGTTCCGCTTGGTGTTGGGCGCGTTCTGCGCCATGGTCGTGACCAACCTCATTGCCAACCCGCTGCTGGTGCGCGCGGGCGTCTTCCCGCATTGGCAGCCGGGCAACACCATGCTGGTCAATCAAATGATCATGGGGTTTGATTTTTGGATGAGCGTGTCGATCGGCCTGGCCATCGCCGTGCTGCTGATAGGCGTGTGGGCGATGGCGCGCGCGTTCTTCACGAAGAAAGATCCTGCGCCGTCCGGCGAGTCTGATCCATCAGACATGACCCGCCGCCCCTCGCGCGAGCACGGCGATTTCCCCGCCTGGATCGCTATCGCGTTGTTTCTTTTCTCCGCCTTCTGCCTGTGCGTGATCTGCAAACGGCTTGTGCCCGGCTTTCCCTTGTGGATTATCATTCTGTTCGGGTTTGTGTGGACACCGCTGAATTCCTACATTTCGGCGCGCTTGATCGGCATCACCGGGCAAGGCTTGGCCACGCCATTTTTGCGCGAACCCGTCTTCATCACCAGCGGCTACAAGAACATTGACATCTGGTTTGCGCCGGTCCCGATGGCCGACTACGGCGGCGCGGCGCAGCGTTTCCGTGAACTCGAACTGACGCGCACCAAATTCACCTCGGTGATTAAAGCCGAGCTGCTCATGCTGCCGGTGGTGTGGGTGAGCAGTTTCATTTTCTGGTGGTTTTTCTGGCGCATGCAGCAAATTCCGTCGGCGTCATTTCCGTTTGCGGCGCGTGTGTGGCCGATCGCCGCGCGCCAGGCGTATTTGATTTTCACGGCCAACAGCACGGAGCAGCCGTTGTTGCTCAACGCCCTGCGGCCGGAAGTGATTGGCGGAGCGGCGGGGGTTGGGCTGGCCGTCTATACGGCGCTCAGCATGTTCGGCGTGCCCGCGCAGTTTTTCTACGGCATGCTGGCTGGCGTAGCCGCGCCCACGCATGCCGGGATTAACATGTTCATTGGCGCGCTGCTGGGCCGGTATGTCTTCTGCAAGAAATTCGGCGCGCAGCGCTGGTCGCGCTATGTGCCGGTGGTGGCAGCGGGTTTTTCGTGCGGCATGGGCCTGGCGGCGATGGCCGCCGTAGCGCTCTCGCTGATCGTCAACTGTGTGAAGGAATTGCCCTACTAGTCATATGTCCCATTCGTCCCATAGGTCTTATTCCTCATCGCGCATCTTCGGCGACGCGCCGGGCAGCGCACGGCGCATCGTGGTACTGCCCTGGCGGCGCGCGTTCGGGATGTGCGCAGCCAACGGGCGTTACCGCCGCGGCCGCGCGCTGATTACGTTTGTGTGCATTGCGGTAGTGGTGGCATTTTTTGCGTCGAGCATGACGAACCAGCATATACTGGGCGCGCTGCGGGCATCGGCGGATGTGCGCGTGCAGGCGGCGCTGGAACGCGCCAATGCCGCGGCGCCTGATGCGGCCAGCGCCGCCCGCCAGCGCGATCAGCAGCGCTGGCTGCTGGCGCTCTCGGCGTTGTTGTGTCTGGCGGGCATTACCAACACGATCCTGATGAGCGTTACTGAGCGTGTGCGCGAAATCGGCACGCTCAAATGCCTGGGTGCGCTCGATCGTTTTATTGTGCGGTTGTTCCTGATTGAAAACGCCTGCCTGGGCGCGGCGGCCAGCGTGGCCGGCGCGCTCGCCGGCATTGTCCTGGCCGTGCTGCAAACCGGCCTGATGACGGCGTTTGGATTGCTCAGCGCCGGGGTGTGCCTGCGCGCCGCGTGGTACAGCGGCCCGCGCGCCGCCGCCCTTGGCACGCTCCTCACGGTTCTTGCTTCCATTTATCCCACTATCGTCGCCGCGCGCATGAAGCCGGTTGACGCCATGCGAGTTGATGTATGACTACACGACGTGAAATTGTCCGCACCCAAGCCGTCCGCAAAACGTATGTGATGGGCGGGGAGACCGTGCACGCGCGGCGCGGTGTCTCGCTTACCATCTATGCCGGCGAGTACATCAGCATCATGGGGCCGAGCGGCTCCGGTAAAAGTACTTTTTTTAACATGGTCGGCGGGCTTGACAAACCTACCAGTGGCGAGGTGTACATAGACGAAGTGGACATTGCGCAGCTCGATCCATTCGAGCTGGCGTGGCTGCGCTGCCGCAAGATCGGGTATATTTTCCAAACGTTCAATTTGATCCCGGTGATGACGGCGCTGGAGAATGTGACGCTGCCGATGGTATTTGCGGGGACGGATCCGGACGAAGCGCGCGAGAAAGGCGCGGCGCTGCTGGCGCTGGTGGGCTTGGGCCAGCGGCTGCAGCACAAGCCCGCGCAGATGTCGGGCGGGCAGCAGCAACGCGTGGCCATCGCGCGCGCGTTGGCCAACGATCCGGCGATCAATCTCGCCGACGAGCCCACTGGCAATCTTGATTTGAAAACCGGCCATGAAGTCATTGAGCTGCTGAAGAAACTCAAGGACGAGCGCGGCGTGACAATCATCACCGCCACGCACGACATGAAAATGCTGGACGCCAGCGACCGGGTGATCTGGATCACCGATGGTCAAGTCTCGCGCATCCAGTCGCGCCAAGAACTTGACATCCAAATCGGCTCCATTGACGGCCGCGAAGAGGCGTGAAAATAAGAAATAGGACCTATAGGACGTATAGGACTTATTTCAGGACGCGATGCAGATCAGGCCAAGAATCCACAGATAGACGATGAAGCGGCGCAAATCGTGCGTGCGCAGGAGGTGCAGCATGAATTTGATTGCGAGGAAGCCGGACACGGCCGCGGCGATTACGCCAATGATGATGGCCTGCTTGTTCGGCTCGTAGGGCCATTCGACGCGCAGGTGCGGGAGCTGCGCGAGGGCGCTCCCCATAATAATGGGAATGGACATGAGGAAGGAGAAGCGCGCGGCGAAATCGCGGGAAAAGCCGGAGATGATGCCTGTGGCAATCGTGGCGCCGCTGCGCGAGATGCCGGGAATCACGGCGGCTGCTTGCGCGAGGCCGATGCGCAGGGCGGCCATCCACGTCATGCGCTCCGCACCGAAGCCATGTGTGTTGGTTTCGGCGCGGCGTTTGAGGACAACATCGGCGTGGTGCAAGAACACTTGCGCCGTGACAAGAAAGGCCAAACCGACAAACTTGTACGGTTCAAGCGGAAACGCGCCGATGGTCATGCCTTTTTCAACGAAAACATGGTCTACCACATCTTCAAAGAAGAAGCCCACCAGCGCGCCGGGGATGGTGGCAACAATCAATGCGACGGCGAGGGTGCGCCCGTGGCCGCGGCCGGAGATGCACTCGCTGATGACCGTCCAAATATCGCGCCACATCGCGGCGAGCACGGCGGCGAGCGTGCCAACATGCAGCAACACGATGTAACTCAATGAGACGTCATGCACGCCGTAAAAATAGCGCGTAACGACGAGGTGGCCGGAGCTGGAAATGGGCAAAAACTCGGCCAGGCCTTGGACGATGCCGACGATCAGTGCATCAAGCAGTGTCATAGTAAACTCATAGATTAGGCCACCAAGACGCCCGCGCCGGAGGCGGGCGCGAAGATGAACTGGTTATCAGGCAGATGATCAAATTGCTTAGGGGCGTAGTACGCGCGGTTGACGGCGGCGATAAACTGGGGCGCGGCATCAGCCGGGACAAGATTGACGGTGCAGCCGCCGAAGCCAGCGCCGGTGAGGCGCGCACCATAGGCGCCGGCGTCACGCGCGGCGCTGACAAGCTCTTCGAGTTCCGGGCAGCTGATGGCATAATCATCGCGGCAGCTGACATGCGACTGGTTCATGAGCTCGCCGAAGCGGCGGGCGGCATCGGGCGGCATGGCGGTGAGCACGGCCAGCGCAGCTTCCACGCGGCGGGTTTCGGTGATGACATGGCGGGCGCGTTTCAGCAGTTGAAAGCCGTCGGGAGGCTCATTGCAGCAAATGCCCGTCTTGGTGGTGCAGAGCGTGGCGCGGAGTGTTTCTTCGGAGAGAGCGAGGATGCGGGCGAGCTCGGGAAGGCGGTAGGGCTCGGGATGCAGTGTGGCGTTGATGCGCGCCAGCGCGTCATCAATGCCGTTGGTGTCCCAGGCGAGCCATTGGCTGAGCAGCTGTGGTTCGCGCGCGGACGCAGGTGCAGCGGCGTGGAGGACAGCGGTGGCGAGGCGGCATTCGACCACGCGGCGGTTGTATTCATCACGGGCGTTGCCGGCCTTGGCGGCTTTGACGCGGGAATGGCAGACGACGACGGCCGTGCTGGGCGGCAGCTGGACGGGCTGCACGCGCAGGGGGAAAAAATCAATTTTCAGGCATGCGCCCGCGCGGCCAAGAATTGAGGCCGCCTGGTCCATGCCGCCGCTGGCCATGCCGACATAGTGATCGGACTGCGCCATCACGTCAGCGAACAGCAGCGGATCAAGCGTGCGGTTGTGCACGGTGAGCAGCGCGAGGGCGCAGGCGATGGTGAATGCCGCAGAAGAGGAAAGCCCGCTGGCTATAGGCACATTGCCGCTGATGGCCATGCGCAGGCCGGAGAGCCCGTCAGCGCTGCCCCAGTGGTCAATGAGGCCCTGCATGGCGCTTTTGACATAATTGCCCCAGTCGCCGGGCGCGAAGGGCGGGATGTGCCGTTCGAGATGGAACGCGCGCGGCTCGAACGTGCCTTCAACATTTGATATTTCAACGCACACATCTGCCGCGCGCGCGGCCATGACGAGCACATCGCGCGAGATGGCCATGGGCATGACGGGCAGGCCGTTGTAGTCGGTGTGTTCGCCGATCACGTTGACGCGGCCGGGGGCGCGCACGACAACAATGGTGTCATCTGCGCTGAAGGTGTCGGCGTAATGCCGTGCGAGCGCCCAGAGGCGCGTGCAGGCCGTTTCAATCAGCTCGGGATGCGGGCCATAGGCGCTGGCGCACGCGGCGCGCAGGCTGGCATCGCCACGCGACAGGCGATTGATAAGTTCGCGGGGTGTCATGCAGCCCCAGGCCTCACTTCAGCGCTTCCGCGGCTGTTGCGGCGGGCTGTTGCGGCGGGGTCGTGTCGAGCGGCTTGGAGAAGGTAAACATGATGATAATCGTGACAAGGATCATGCCGCCGGCAATGACATACCATGGCAGGCGGATTTCCGCAACAGGTGCAACCGGAGCAGTTTGAGTCATATCGTTCATGATGAAACAGGAGCTGAAGGTGATACAGCCTGCGGCGCATGGCGCGCGACGAAGCGGGTAATGCGCCGGGCTGCTTCGAGAATGTTATCCATGGAGGCGGCGTAGGCCATGCGGATGAAGCGCGCGCCGCCCGGGCCAAAGGCCGTGCCCGGCACCACGGCGACGCGTTCTTCCTGCAGCAGTTGCGTAGCGAACGCCGCGCCGTCCATGCCGGTGGCGGCCAGCGAGGGAAATGCGTAGAATGCGCCTTCGGGCATGTGGCAGCGCAAGCCGGCCTGATTGAGCGCATGTACAATGACGCGGCGGCGGCGATTGTACTCGGCCACCATTTCGCGCACATCCGGCATGCCGTTGCGCAAGGCTTCGATCGCGGCCATCTGGCTGACAATGGGCGCGCACAGCATGGTGTACTGATGAATCTTGATCATCGCGGCGATAATCGGCTCAGGCCCGCAGGCATAGCCCAAGCGGTAGCCAGTCATGGCATAGGCTTTGGAGAAGCCGTTGAAATACACCGTGCGTTCGTGCATCCCGGGCAATGTGGCCATCGGGACGTGCGGGGCGTCATAGGAAAGCATGTCATAGACTTCATCGCTAATCAGCAGAAGATCGTGGGCGCGGATCACCGCAGCCAGCGCTTCGAGTTCTGCACGTGAATAGCTTGTGCCGGTGGGATTGGCGGGGTAATTGATAACGATGGCGCGCGTGCGGGGCGTGATGCGCTGTTCGAGCGCATCGGGTGTGATTTTGAATCCCGGCGCATCCCACGTAGGCAGGGGCACGGCAATACCGCCCGCCAGCACCACCGTCGGCACGTAGCTCACGTAGGCCGGCTCTGGCACGATCACTTCATCGCCGGGATTGATGATGGCGCGCATGACCAAATCCATGCCTTCGCTGACGCCAACCGTGACGATGATGTGTTTGAACGGATCGTAGTGCAGATCGTAGTGGCGGGCGAGCCAGGCGCTGATTTCGCGCAAGAGCTCGGGCATGCCGCGGTTGGAGGTGTACGACGTGTAGCCCTTTTCGATAGCGAAAATGCTGGCTTCGCGAATGCGCCACGGGGTGACGAAATCCGGCTCGCCCACGCCGAGGGAAATGACATCCTCCATGGACATAACGAGATCAAAAAAGGCGCGGATGCCCGACGGCGGCAGGCCTTCAACAACGCGCGACAGGCGCGTCACAGACGGCCGCGTAGAATTTTCACGGGCTGGACGAGGCGGGCTCATGGCGAGACCGGAAGCCGTTGTGTGCTTTCGCTGCTGTGCAAGATATCATCATCCTGCTTGTAAATTTTCAGCAGGAAGTGAGTGGCGGTGCGGGTGACATTTTCCTGGGTGGCCAGTTTTTCGGCCACAAACGCGCCGACGTCGCGCAAGCTGTCACACTCAACCAGCAGGAGCAAATCATAGCCGCCGGACAGCAGATAGCAGCTCTTCACTTCGGGAAATTTGTAGATGCGCTCGGCGATGGCATCAAAGCCGAGACCGCGCTGGGGAGTGATGTTGACTTCGATCCATGCGCGCACTTTGCCATCGGCGGCAGCGATGTGCTCTGGATTCAGCACGGCGCGGTAGCGCAGAATGGTGCGTTGGTGTTCATACGCGGCAATAGCGGCGCGCACGTCGTCTTCGGTGCGGCCGGTCATGGTGGCTAGGTCGGCCACGGGCGTGCGGGCATCGCGCGCCAGAATCTGTAACAGTTCGTCCATGTCCATCAACTCCTGGTTCCTATTATGTAGGGTGAAATTATAGCAAAACACGCGGTGGTGGTCAAACGAGGATGAAAGCCCCAGATCCGGCGACGAGCGGCATAGGCGTGGAGGTGCAGCGGCTGCGCTGCCCTTGTGCCCCGCGCGCGGCGGTTTTTTCCCGTAGAAGCTGTGCTCCGGCTGCCGGTGCTGTAATGATGATTATGGAGGATACATTACATGATGCACAAACCGCGCTAGCTTTTCCGCGCTGGCTCTTCCGCCTCGGTGCCGGGCTCTATGCAATTTACGAGTTACGATTTGGGGCGGATAGAACCACGAAGACACGAAGATGATTTACAATTTACAAATTACAATTTACAATTTGGGGCGGAAGGTGTAGCCGCGAGCGCTGATCGCGGCAAAGTAGAGGCGGCATCTTGCCGCCTGAGGAGCCAGGATGGCTCCTCTACGGTAGTGGCGGTATCCTGCCGCCTAGATGAGTTTATCTTAGGAACCAAAATAGTTGCTCTACCTTCACGAGGAACCAAGGGGGTTTCACTACGGTCGCAGCATCCGCACCGCCACTGCGTACACTGCGTCACCACCTTCACCAGGTCACCTGTTCACGCTGCGCGCGCCGCTTTTCCGTCAGGTTGGTCAGGGTGCTTAGCGGCACCCGCGCGCCCGGCACGGTGATCAGCCCCCGCAGAATATGCTGCCGATCGCGCAGCAGCGTTGTTACGTTCGTCGTCGCCCCCGCCGCAGAAAATCGCTATGTGAGCCAGCGCTCCGGCCACAGCGCCAAAAAACAACCATCAAGTGCCCATGAATACGCCTTAGCTTCCAATGATACACCGGCCGCGTTTCCAATACTGACTTGACCACCTTAAAATCTTCTTCAACCTTCCGCAGTTGTTTACAGCTGGCCGCGATGCTCTCATCAGCCACGTCAGCGTCGGTGCACAACAGCAGCTAGTGACCGTCCCATGCCTGTTCGATGCGCGCTGCCGTGGTGTCTTCCTCACGCACGATGCGGCCGTTGCGTTCGAGCACACGAACGTAGGGGCTGGCTTTGGCCCTGATAAGCAGGCGCGTCAAGGGTGCTGCGTGCGTGTGCAGCGGCTGTGAATCGGGCGAGAACTGCGCGTCGGTTGTGCGCGCTTTCTCTCTACGATGCTCGTGCCGGGGCGGCTCCCGCAATGCGCGCCACGGACTGTAACACAGACAGTACCGCACGCCCTCATGCCAGAACACCTGATAGCCTTACTGCGTGCATCAGTCCGGCTGGTACTCCACACTGTGTTTCTCCACCAGGTCTACGATCGTGGTGCGCGCCAGGCGCGTGATCACGCTGTAGCCATGCTCGTGCAGATACGCCAGATTCGCCGCGCTCACAAAGCTGTTGTCATTGACAATCGCGATATGCGTCAGATCAAAACGCCGTGCCATGCGGCGCAGGCACGGAACGAGCGACGCCACACTGGTGCGGGTGCCGCGCAGCATATGCAGCGTGATATGCCGGCCGTCAGCATCCGTTATCAGGCCAATCAGAATCTGCGTGCGGTCTTCACGGTGATCGCTGGAATGGCCAAAGTGGTGCACGGCACAGCCATGATTATGGGAGTACCAGGACGACACGTCATAGAGCGCCATGCGCACACTGCCCGGCGCCCGGCGTGCAAAGAGGTGTTGCTGGATGAGGCGTTGCCGCGCGGGCAGCGCATGCATGGCGCGATAGATGCGGTCGTCGTTGTATAGGTGCGCGGGCATCCTCAGCACGTCTGGCAACATAGTGGTGGGCGCAATGCACCAGACTGCATGAACGAGGTACGAAGGGAGAAATGCTGTAGCGATGACACATGAAAAGTGACGAATGACAAATGGTAAATGGGGTGGAGGGTGGATGTAGGAAGCGAGATGCCGGCAAGGATGCCGGCGTTCCGGGTGGGGCGTGCTTAGGGGGCAGGCACGTGGGAGTGCCCGAACTCGTCGGGGATGCGGGAGGGGTCGAGTTGGAGCGCGGCGAGGTTGGCGATGGCGGCGAGCATGCGGCGGTGGCGGTCGGTTTGTTGTTGATCGGCGAGATATTTTTTAAGGCCGGTGAGGACGTTGTTGAGGGGCATTTTGCGATCCAGTTGGCTGGAGAGAGAAGTGAGGTACTGCTGGACGCTGGATTTGAGGGAAGCGTCGTAGAGGACGGCGCGGCGGGTGGCATCCGCGGCGGCGGCAGCGAGGGCGGCTTTGCGGGGTAAGGCGGCGAGGCGGTTCTGGACTTCGATGGTAGGGTTTGTGGTGGCAGCAGACAGGGCGACGGCATAACAGTTGCTCCACCACGAGGCGGCGGAGAGAGCGGCGCGGGCGGCGGCGCGGGCATTGTTTTGAGAATCGCTGAGGATGCGCTGGAGGCGGCGGAGAGCGGCGTTGAGTTCGTTGTGAGCTTGTTGTTTTTCGAGGAAGAGATCGGCCTCGGCGCCAGAGTAGGTAAGGAGATCATAAGAAAGAGCGACCATATCGGAGAGCTCAATGCAGAGGTTTTGCCAGGTGGAGGTGGGGGCAAAATTAGTGAGGCCGGGGATGGGGATATTAAAGGTGCGGGCGAGCTGGGTCCATTCTGGTTCTTGAGCGACAATGGAGAAGAGGGAAGATTCGGCCTGGAGTGCGGCGTGCGCGGCGCTGGCGATGAAGAGGGGGCGTGCTTCGGCGAGATGATGATTGGCGAGGGCGGGGGCGAGGCAGGCGGCGGCTTGTTCGTAGTGGCGGGCGGCGAAGAAGATTCTGCCGGCGGTGAAGCTGAGTTGCGGGGATTCGAGGACACGATTGCCGAGTGCGCGGATCATGCGGACGGCGTTGGAGAGGTCGTTTTGCTCGAGAAAGACGTGGGCCATGGCGAGGCGGATTTGATCGAGTTGAGCGGGTGGGAGGAGGTGGGGATCAATGCGCAGTTGGAGATAGCGGTCGGCGAGAGCGAGAGCGGAGGCATAGTCGGCGGTGAGGAGAGCATTGCTGACACCATAGAGGAGGGCGTGGGCGTAGTTGGAGGCGAAGAGGTCTACGGAAGGGGGATCGAGTTCGACGGCGCGTGAGAAGGAGGCGAGAGCGCGAGCGGGGTCGTTGGAAGCGGCGGCGGCGAGGCCGTCGGCGATGGCGCTGCGGGCGTGGGCTTGGCGGAGGAGTGCGGCGATGCGCGGGGCGGCTTGGGAGACGGCGATGGTGTTAGGGTAGGTGCGCTGGAGCTGGTCGAGGCGGATGAGGATATCGTGATAATCGCGGTCGAGATTGAGGGCGAGGGTATCGTTGAGGAGGCGTGAGGCGGAGAGTTCGTGGGAGCGGTCGGCGAGGACGGAAAGTTGGCGTTGGGCGTCGGCGGCGGCGGAGGTGTTGGGATATTGATTGACGATAGACTGATAGGTGGAGCGGGCGTGATCGAAGTCGCGTTGGAGTTCGCGCGCCATGGCGGAGTTGAAGAGTTCGCGGGCGAGGCGCTCGGAATTCTGGGCATAGGCGTCGCGGCGTTCTTTCAAACGTTGCTCAACATATTCGATGTTTTTGAAAGTTGGATAAGAATCGCGCAGCGACTGTAGTAGTTCGATTTCTCTAAGGAATTGGCCTTGAGCGAAGGCGTTTGAGGCGAGGGCGAGGAGTTCGAGGCCGCGGAGTTCGACGATGAAGGGATTGGCTTTACCTTCGATGGCATCGAGCTTTTCGAGTTGAGGATTGCCGGGGAAACGTTCGCGCGCGGCGGCGATGATGCCGAGGGCACGCTGATAGGACTTGTTGCGCAAGGCATCGGCTGCGGCGCGCTGGAGTTCGCGGACGAGGTCATCGGCGTAGGAGTCAATGACGCTTTTTGCATCGGCGCGTGGGAGATCAGTTTCTGGGCGGAGGGGGGAAGTGTCGGAGCGTTCTGCGGCGTGCAAGACGCCGTCATCGCGGATGATGAAGGTGCGGCGGCCGGAGACGCCACGAAGGATGGGCTCGGCGGCGCAGACGAAGGCGGACTCGTCGGCACGGAGCATGGAGAAGCGGTAGCCGGAGAATTCAGCGCTGGTAGCAAGGGCAGGGGCGACGTGGGCGAAGTCGTTGGAGGCGGCGTCGGCGAGCGAGCCGAATTCTGGGATGCCGTCATTATCGCGGTCGAGGGCGCAGGAGAGTTTAAGAAGAGTTTGGGAGAGGGCGATCTGGCGGAGTTGCTCGATGGCGGTGCGTTCGTTGCGGGCGATGGTGCGGGCGGTGGCGGAGGAAAAAAACCACCAGCCGGCGAGGGAGGAGAGGATGATGAACCAGGCAAAGCCGATATAGACGGCGAGGTGAGCGCGGCGGATGTCTTGGACGTGGCCGCCGCGGCGGCGGAGAATGCAGATGGCGACGAAGCCGAGGATGAGGCCAGCGAGCCAGCCGAGGCCGAAGAGGAGTGGGCCGAGGATACTGAGGATGAGGGCGACGAGGGGCATGAGGCCGGCGCCGGGGGCATGGGGGGACTCGACGGGAGCGACGAAGGGGCTGGGAGCGAAGGCGGAGCGCTGATCGGCGCCGCAATAGGGGCAGAAGTCAGCGGGGGGAATGGGGCGGTGGCAGCGCCAGCAGGGCGCGGCTGGGCGGGCGGTGAGGCCGGATTGGGCACGGCCGGTGGCAGGGAGATACTCGACAGATTCTGCGGACGAGGGCTCGCCGGATTTGATGAGGTCGAAGAGGATGTGGACGGAGCCGGCGGTGAAGATGGTACCGCGGTCAATGCGGGCATCGTGGATGCGTTCGTTGCGGATGAACGTGCCTTGGCGGGAGTGGAGATCGACGAGGAACCAAGTGCCGGCGCGCTCTTCGAGTTTGAAGTGATGTGGGGAGACGGAGGGCGCGTCAATAACGAGATCATTATCTGGGGCTTTGCCGGCGGTGAGGCAGGCAGATTGGAGCTCGAAGACGTGTTCGTTGTCTTCGTTGGGATTGAGGATGAGGCGGATGAGAGGCATGGGGAGGGATATACGATTTACGATTTACGATTTACGATTTACGCGGCGTGATGGTCAAGGGGCGTGATGGATCACGCCCTTACGGGAAAGGGACATGAGGCGGGCGTTGCGGTAGTAGAGGAGGATGTCGGCGAGGACCATAAGGCCATTAAGTGCGTAAAGGATGATGACGGCATCCATTGTGAAGAAGAGTTTGTGGAGGACGCCGGCGACGTAGCCGATGAAGATGACATAGAGGAAACCGACGCTTTTGCCGGCGTTCGTGCGGGAGCGGTAGGATTTGAGGAGAGCAACGGGCCAGGCGGCGCCGAAGCAAAGGAGCATGATGATTTCAAAAATGCTGAGGTGGGTCATGGAGAAATATCGATATCAAATTGGTTTTTAATGAAGGCGGCGATGCGCTGGGAGACGAGAGCGGCGTTGGCTTTGCCGCGGCTGAGTTGCATGACGGTGCCGACGAGTTTGCCGGCGGCTTTAAGTTTGCCTTTGCGAAGGGACTCGATGACATCGGGGTTTGCATCGAGGGCATGGGAGATCCAGTGATCGATTTGAGCGGTGTCAGAAATTTGGGCGAGGCCTTTTTGTTGGACGATGGTGTGGGGATCGGCACCGGAAGAGAACATGGCGGGGAAGACGTCGTTTTTTGCGGAGGTGGAGGAGAGAGAGCCGGAGTCGACGAGGGCGATGAGAGCGGCGAGGTGGTGAGGGGAGATTTTGCAGGCAGCGAGGGAAGAGGAGGATTGATTGAGGGCGCTGAGGAGATTATTGCAGATCCAGTTGGCGGCGGCTTTGGCGGGGGCGCCGGCGGCGAGGGTGGCTTCGAAATAGTCGGCGAGGGGGCGTTGGGAGGTGAGAACAGCGGCGTCGTAGGGGGTGAGGCCGAAGGCGGAGACGAAGCGGTGGGCACGGTGGGCAGGAGATTCTGGGAGCGCGGCGCGGAGGGCGGCGATGTACTCGGGGGAGAAGGTCATGGGGACGAGATCGGGGTCGGGGAAGTAGCGGTAGTCATGAGCTTCTTCTTTTGAGCGCATGGAAGAGGTTTTGTCGGCAGCGGCGTCATAGAGGCGGGTTTCCTGGAGAATGGGAGTGCCAGCGGAGAGGAGAGCGGATTGGCGTTTGATTTCGTAGGCGAGGGCTTTTTGGACGCTTTTGAAGGAATTGAGGTTTTTGATTTCGACTTTGGTGCCGAGGGCGGAAGAAGCGGCAGGGCGGAGACTAATGTTGGCATCGCAGCGGAGACTGCCTTCTTCCATGTTGCAGTCGCTGATGGCGAGGTAGGACATGAGGAGGCGGAGGGAAGTGAGATAGGCATAGGCTTCATCGGGGGAGAAGATTTCGGGCTCGCTGACAATTTCGAGGAGTGGGGTACCGGCGCGATTAAGATCGACGAGGGAGGCACTGGGGACGTGGACGAGTTTGCCGGCGTCTTCTTCGAGGTGAACGCGGGTGACGCCGATGCGGCGGGGAGAGCCGTCGAGTTGGATATCAAGGTAGCCATGTGAGCCGATGGGGAGATCGTATTGAGAGATTTGATAGGCTTTGGGGAGATCGGGGTAGAAGTAGTTTTTGCGGTCGAATTTGGAGAAGGGAGCGATGGAGCAGTTGAGGTACAAGGCGGCTTTAACGGCAGATTCGATGGCGGCGGCGTTTGGGACGGGGAGAGCACCGGGCAAGCCGAGGCAGACGGGGCAGACGTTGGAGTTGGGGGGATCGCCGAAACGATTAGCGCAGCCACAGAACATTTTGGTGGCGGTGTTAAGTTGGACGTGGACTTCGAGACCGATGACAGGTTGGAATTCAGGCATGGGCAAGTGGAGAGGGAGCGAGCGGCGCACAGACAGGCGGGCGGCGCGTGTGAAAATCGGTAAGTTGCTGCCAGGCGTGGCCGATGCGGAAGAGCATGGGCTCGTCGAAGGGCTTGGCAAGGATTTGGAGGCCGATGGGGAGGCCGCTAGGGGAGAAACCGCAGGGGAGGCTGAGGCCGGGAATGCCGGCGAGGTTGACGGAGACGGTGAAGATATCAGAGAGATACATTTGGAGGGGGTCGTTGAGTTTTTCGCCGAGGGCGAAGGCTGGGGAGGGCGTGGTGGGGGTGATGATAGCATCTACGGAGTCAAAGGCGCGGGAGAAATCTTGGCGGATGAGGGTGCGGACTTTGAGGGCTTTGAGGTAATAGGCGTCGTAGTAACCGGAGCTGAGGACGTAGGTGCCGAGGATAATGCGGCGGATGACTTCTTCACCGAAGCCGAGGCGGCGCGAGCGGGTGTAGACGTCGTCGAGTGAGTGAGCGTCTGGGGCGCGCGAGCCGTAATGGATGCCATCGTAGCGGGCGAGATTGGAGCTGGCCTCGGCGGTGGCGATGATGTAGTAGGTGGCGATGGCGAAGTCGGTATGTGGGAGAGAAATTTCGAGGCAGTGGGCGCCGTGCTGGGCGAGGAGATCGAGGGCAGCGCGGACGGCGGAGTTGACGGCGGGATCGAGGCCTTGAACGAAATACTCTTTTGGGACGCCGATGCGGAGGCCGCGCAGGTCTTGGGCGAGAGCGGAGGAGCAATCGGGGAGGGGGATGTCGGCGGAAGTGGCGTCGAGGGGATCATGGCCAGCGAGGTGTGGGAAGAGGAGGGCGAGGTCTTCGACGGAGAGGGCGAGTGGGCCGATTTGATCGAGCGAGGAGGCGTAGGCGACGAGGCCGAAGCGGGAGACGCGGCCGTAGGTAGGTTTGAGGCCGGAGACGCCGCAGAGGGCGGCGGGCTGGCGGATAGAGCCGCCGGTATCGGAGCCGAGGGCGCAGGGGAGGAGGCGGGCGGCGACAGCAGCGGCGGAGCCGCCGGAGGAGCCGCCGGGGGTGCGGGAGGTGTCCCATGGGTTGCGCGTGGGGAAAAAGGCGGAGCGCTCGGTGGAGGAGCCCATAGCAAATTCGTCCATATTGAGGCGGGCGAGGGGGATGGCGCCGGCGGCACGGAGTTTGTTGATGACCGTGGCGTTGTAGGGGGGGCGGTAGCCTTTGAGAATGCGGGAGGCGCAGGAGCATTCGACGTCTTGTTCGCAGATAAGGTCTTTGATGCCGATGGGGAGGCCGGCGAGGGGGCCGGGGTCGAGGCCGTTGGCGCGGAGATGATCGAGGC
>Ga0308414_1000094_pt1 | contig 50357 bp, 52 predicted proteins | sample HotsprSampleOS50_FD_205667 | JGI IMG/M metagenome (GOLD analysis project Ga0308414, IMG submission 205667) | Hot spring phototrophic mat microbial communities from Octopus Spring, Yellowstone National Park, Wyoming, United States - 20090730_OS50 ... | reverse complement strand
ACGACCCGAAGGCTTGCATCGGCTGCCTGCAATGTGTGCTGGTCTGCCCGGACGTGGCCATCACCGTGGAAGAGTGCGAGGATGACAATGCCACGGCAACATAATACCGGCGTCACCAAGCTGATGGCCGGCAATCATGCCTTGGCGGAAGGCGCCGTGCAGGCGGGGTGCGATGCCTATTTCGGCTATCCCATCACGCCACAAAACGAAGTGCCGGAATACATGGCCCAGCGCATGGCCGAAGAAGGCCGTGTGTTTCTGCAATCGGAAAGCGAGCTGGCGGCGATCAGCATGGTGATGGGCGCGGCGCTGACGGGCAAACGTGTCATGACCTCGTCATCAAGCCCGGGCATCAGCCTGATGCAGGAAGGCATTTCGTATCTGTGCGGCTGTGAGCTGCCGGCCGTGCTGGCCAATGTCGTGCGCGGCGGGCCGGGGCTGGGCAACATTGCCGCCGCGCAATCGGATTATTTTCAGTCGGTGAAAGGCGGCGGACACGGGGATTACCGGCTGCTCGTCATCGCGCCGGCCTCCGTGCAGGAGATGTTTGATTTTGTCTTTTGGGCGTTTGACTTGGCGTTCAAATACCGCAATCCGGCGTTGATCTTGACGGACGGGTTGATCGGGCAGATGATGGAGCCGGTGACGTTTCGCGAGCCCACATGGCCGCGCGCCACGCCCGTGTCGTTTGATTGCAGCGGCTGGGCGCTGACCGGCGCGCGCGGGCGGCCGCCGCGGTCCATCAAATCGCTGTATCTGGGCGACGGCGTCTTGGAAGCGCATAACGCCAAATTGCAAGCCAAGTACGCGCGCGCCATGGCGGAAGAAGTGCGCTACGAAGCCGTGGAAACAGACGATGCTGACGTGGTATTTGTGGCCTACGGTATCGCAGCGCGCGTCTGCCGCGAGACGGTGGCGCGCCTGCGTGCCCAGGGGGTGAAAGCGGGCGTGTTGCGGCCCCTCACGCTGTGGCCCTTTCCATCGGCATGGCTGGCGGAGCACGCGCCGCGCTTCGCGCACATCATGGTAGTGGAATTGAGCTGCGGGCAGATGATTGAAGATGTGCAGTTGGCCGTGGGGAACCGTTGTCCGGTCAATTTCTACGGCCGCACCGGGGGCGGTGTTATGACGTGCCAGGAACTTACTACTGTTGCGCTGGAACGCTTCAGCACCAAGGCGGTGTAGATGAACTACAAACGGCCTGAATCAATGCAGCTGGTATCCACGCATTATTGCGCGGGCTGCGGGCACGGCGTGGCACACCGGTTAATTTGCGAAGTGATAGACGAATTGGGCATTCGCGAACGTGTGCTGGCCGTCGCACCGGTGGGCTGTGCCGTGCTGGCGTATGATTACTGGAATTTCGATGTGACGGAAGCGGCGCACGGCCGCGCGCCCGCCGTGGCCACCGGCATGAAGCGCTGCAACCCGGAGAACATTGTCTTCACGTATCAAGGCGACGGCGACTTGGCGGCGATTGGCGCGGGCGAAATCGTCAACGCCGCCAATCGCGGTGAACTCATCTCCGTGTTTTTCATCAACAACGCCAACTATGGCATGACCGGCGGGCAAATGGCGCCCACGACCATGCTGGGCCAAGCCACCACCACGTCGCCCAGCGGGCGCGACGCGCGGCGCGAAGGCTGGCCGATGAAAGTGATTGAAATGCTGGCGCAACTGGACGGCGTCGTGTATGCGGCGCGCTGCGCATTGCATACGCCCAAGCACGTGCGCGAGGCCAAGAAGGCTATCCGCGCCGCCTTTGACGCGCAGATCGCCGGCACCGGGTTCTCCATCGTGGAACTGCTGGCAGCGTGCCCGGTAGGCTGGGGCGTCAAGCCTACGGAAGCCGTGCAGGTGATTGAGCAGCAGATGATACCGGTATATCCGCTGGGCACCGTCAAGCAAGTTGCCAGCGCAGCACCCGTTGCACCCTAATGCACAAAGCGGCGTGCGCCGCGAGGAGGATGTATGTACACACTGTTCGGCGCGGTGAGTATGGTGCTGGCGCTCGCCGGCTGCGAGGACAGCAACAGCCCGTTGGCCGACGAGCAGGAGTATCAGCTGACGGTACACCCCAACGGCGTGGCGATCGAGCGCCAGCGGCAGTGGGGTGTCGGCGCACGCGGGACGCTGAACCACGCTCACTCATCTGGCGCACCGGCACCTGGTTCGTCCTGCCCGGCATCCAGCGCGCGGAGTTTATCACGCAGGCGCGCGGCTTCTTCGTAATTCTCTTCGTCCAGCGCTTTGCGCAAAAGGGCCTGGAGGTGATCGCGCGGCGTGACGGGCGCCGCCGGTTCACGCGGCTCCACGGCATTCTCCGGCAGCTCGATGCCCGCGGCGTCCATCACGGTTTTGGCCACGAATATCTGTGCGCCGTTCTTGAGCGCCAGCGCGATGGCATCCGACGGCCGCGCATCCAGATGAAACACATCGCCGGCGGCATTGTGCAGGCAAATATCGGCATAAAACGTGTGCTCCTCCAGCCGCGTGACAATCACGCGTGTGATCTCGCCGCGCAAGGCATCAATGATGTTTTTGAAGGTGTCGTGCGTCATCGGGCGCTCGATCTGCCCGGGATTGAGAATCATGGAGATGGCTTGCGCCTCGGCCGCGCCGACCACAATCGGCAGACAGCGGTTGCTGTTCACGGCCTTGAGAAAGACCACAAACCCACCGGCTTGCTGGGCCGGCGCGAAACCGACAACGGTCACTTCAATCAGTGCAGGGGTGTTCATACCGGCATCCTAATGTGAAGATGAAAGCAGACGCGCCACGTCAGCGCAGAAGACGGCGCGGCCATCTTGCTGCGCCAGCGCGCGGCGAAACTCGTCAAACGTTGGTTCACACATCTGCAACGTCGTACACTGGCGGCCGATGTCTGCCAGAAAATGCGCATCAGAGCTGCGCACAAACGGCACGTGCAGCGGCACGCGGCCGCGCCAATCCGCCGCCCGCGCGCGCGGCGACAAATCACATGCATCCAGCGCCACACCGCCAGGCCAGAAGCCCAGTTGTGAAAACAAGCTGTTCACCGGCCGGTCAATGTGCGAGGCAATCACCACGCCGCCGCGCGCGTGCACTTCGTCATCCACGCGGTCCAGCGGCAGATCGGTTGCGCCGGCCAGAAAAGCATCTTCAAGGCGCAGAATCTGCTCGTGCGCATCCACTACCGGCTGGTCGCCAAAGAAGCCGGGATCGTTGCGTTGCGGCGGCAGATGCGCGCGCAGGAACTCGCCGAAGGCCAGCGCCGTCTCCGCGTCGCCAAACAGGCACATCACATGAATTTCCTCTGCTGTCGTTACTTCGGCGCCAAAAAAGGCGGTCACGCCCGGCACGTCAGCCAGTACCGCCGCCAGCGCCGGGCAGTTGGCGGCCGTATTATGGTCTGTCAAAGCAATAATGTCCAAGCCGCGTTCACGCGCGGCGCGGGCAATGCGTGCGGGCGAGCACTCCAAACTGCCGCAGGGCGACAGGCACGAGTGCACCTGTACATCGGCGGTAAACAGCTTCATTCACCCGGCGCGCGCACCCCAAGGTGATACAGCCGGCCGGCCAGCGTGAAGGCCGTGCACGGCGCGGAGAGCAGATTGATGTGATTCTCGCGCGCCGCCGCCAGCACGTCGTCTTCCGGCCGCCGTCCATGCACAATCACCACCGCGCTTAACCCTACCAAACTGGCCACCGCCACAACGTTGCGATGCACCTGAATGGTGATCAGCAGCGTGCCGGCCTGCGCATTGCCCACCACATCGCTGAGCAAGTCGGATGCATACGCGCTAGTCACCTCCTGATCGCACAGCTCCACCAGCGGTGTGAGCTGCAATTCGTTGACAATCGTGCTAAGCTTCATCTGCGCGTTCCCTAGGTTCACAAACATGTCCTGACGGATTCCATTATACGGTTTTGACATTGCGGACGCAAGCGGGTATAATACGTGTGATGCGCCGGAGGGCTGTTGGTGCAGCCGCGCGGCTTGTCAAGTAACCCCAGTGGAATGCTATGGCGAAAACAGATGTCATTGAAGTCGAAGGCGTAGTAACCAAGGTGCTGCCCAGCACAATGTACCGGGTGAAGCTGGAAAGCGGGCACGAAATTCTGTGCCACATCTCCGGCAAAATCCGGCACAACTTTATCAAAATTGTCGCGGGCGACAAAGTGCGCTTGGAAATGTCGCCCTACGACTTAAGCAAAGGCCGCATCACCTACCGCTATCGCGAATAGCCGGCGCCGCCGGCGCCGCCCGGCCCCCCCCGCTGTTACTGCGCTTTGTTCTGTGTGTCTTGCGCCGCCTGTTGCAGCGCCGCGTTCTCTATCGCCGACATGTCAAACTCGCCGTCGAGCGGCACTTTCACGTTGAACCACGCAAACGGCCGCTCCGCAAACGCGCCGCCCGTCAGCGTATCAAACACACCCTCAGCCACGATCACGGGCGCCAACATCGCGCCCGCAGTCGCCCCCACCGCCCCGCCGCCCACCGCAGTATACGGCACCAGCACTTTGCAGTACGGATGCATCCCCTTCAACGGCACAATCGCGCCAATCGTCCCCCCCACAAAAATCCCCATCACCGGCATCAAGCCCGCCGCGCCCAGCTCAATCGGCCCATACGCCAGCCGTTTCCACGTCCACCCCGCCCCGCTCTCCGCCGCAGCCGTTGTTGGCCCAGCGTCCGTACCTGTCTGCGCTGCAGGGCCTTCCGCGTCCACCACCACAAAATCTTCCGCTGCACGGCCGGCCTGCGCCATGATCAGCAGCAGGCCACTCATCACTATCGTCAACAATCTTCTCATGCGCGCAACTCCTCAATCATGTGAATAACCTACATCTCGCTGCGTTATTATAACATAAGCCGTGATACACGTCAAACCAGCAGCAATCTTGGATACAGCGACGAGTGACATAGAACTGGAGGGGCAGCGGCCTCGCTGCCCTCATGCCGCGCACGCATCAGGCCGCCGAGGCCGGCGGCCCTCCACAAAAACTGGAGGGGCAGCGGCCTCGCTGCCCTCATGCCACGCACGCATCAGGCCGCCGGGCCGGCGGCCCTCCCTAGTTGCCGGATCAAGGATGTTCACCCCACTTGCATCTTGTATCGTGTATCCTGTATCATAGAAGCACAGGAGCTCTTATGAAAACGATCCTCTTCTCAATTCTGGGACTGTGCGAGCTGGTGCTGGCTGCCGGCTGCGCGCATGAATCTTCCACACCCGCCACGAACATGCCCCCCGCCAACATTGAACAACCGCCCGCCGCAACGCAGACACAGTTCACCGCTGCCATGCCAGTGGCCTACGACCACGCGGCATTGACGCGGGCGTACAACGGCTTCGGCCTGAGGCTTTTCCGCACGCTGCAAGGCGCCCGGCCCACGCACAATACCTTCATCTCGCCCATAAGTATCGCCACGGCACTGGCCATGACCTACAACGGCGCGCGCAATGAAACTGCACAGGCCATGGCGCAGACGCTGAACGTGCCCGGCATGGCGCGCGAACAGTTTAATCAGCTCAATAGCGCGGTGCTGCAAAGCCTGGCGGGCGCCGATCCATCAGTGGACCTTACCATCGCGAATGCGCTCTGGGCGCGCGCGGATATCCCGTTCGTACCAGCATTCCTCTCGGAGGTGCGTGCGGCCTATCGCGCCGAGCTGGCCAATGTGGATTTCCTGGCGCCGGGCACCTGCGCGCGCATCAATCAATGGGTTGAAGCCGCCACGCGCAACCGCATTCAAGACCTCATCAAACCACAAGACCTGCACGATGACACGCTGCTCATCCTGATCAACGCGATTTATTTCAAAGGCAAATGGGAGAAGACTTTTGAGCGCGCGGCGACGCAGAACCTGCCGTTTACCTGCGCCGACGGCACGGTGCGCCAGCACCCGCTCATGGAGCAATCCGGCACCTATCAGTACTATCACGACGACACCGTGCAGATCGTGCGCCTGCCGTATGGCACGGGGCGGTTAAGCATGCGGGTGATTCTGCCCGCGCGCGGCTCGAACGTGGCGGCGGTGCTGGCCAAACTGGACGAGGCACAGTGGCGCGCATGGGAAGACGCGCTGGCCTCCAAGGAAGGCACAATCAAATTGCCGCGCTTCAAAATGGAGTATGAAGCCGAGCTGAGCGCGCCGCTAGCCGCGCTGGGCATGGGCATTGCCTTCGACCGCGAGCGCGCAGATTTTTCCGGCATGGCCACCATCCGCGAGCGCATCTGCATCAGCGCCGTGCGCCACAAGTCTTTTGTCGAAGTGAATGAAGAAGGCACGGAAGCTGCCGCAGCCACCGCCGTGGTCATGATGCGTGTTACGGCGGCCATGCCCATGGAGCGCTTCATGATGGTGTGCGACCGGCCGTTTGTATTCGCGATATGTGACGACGACACCGGCATGGTGCTGTTCCTGGGCAGCGTCCAGCAGCCGCAGTGATGCGGCCTGCATCAGTCCGCACCTCAAACGAGGATAGTTACGGCGCGGCATTGGCAGCGGCATTTTTGGTTGGTGCAACGCTGTGTGGTTGTGCGCGGCAGTTTTTCACTGCAGAGACACAGAGAGCATTTGCAGTGCAATTCCTGGATGCGGCGACTAGGCAGGGCCGCCGGCCCCGGCGGCCTGATGGGCGCGGCGCACAAGGACAGCGCAGCCGGTGCCCCCCACGCCTATGGTGCTCGTCGCCGGATCAAGGCAATATTAACATGGCTACACTTGCAAGGGCAAGACGCGTACATCGCCGATCACTACTGAACGTGTGCACGTTTTTGCCTTGTACGCTACGGCTTAAGGATGGCTATGGCACACCGAGCTGGCATTCAGAGGCATTGTGGAGCGCAGAATGCGATCAACGCCACGGCGCGGCGCAGAGAGAGGTCAATCAGGAAATTGGAGTACGATTTTCCCGCACGTACCCGCGCGCATCAGTGCAAATCCTTCTTCAAAGCGCTCGAACGGCATCACGTGGGTAACACATTGTTCGAGGCACTGAGCGTGCTGCAAAAGAAACTCGTCTACTTGGTACCATGTTGCAAACATGCGGCGGCCAGTGATGCCATGAATGGTGATGCCTTTAAACATGATGTCTTCCGCCCAGTCCACCTGCACGCCGCCGGCCGGAATGCCGAGCAGGCAGATTTCTCCGCCATTGCCCAACAGGCGGAAGGCTTGTTGCATTGCTTTTGGATTGCCGCTCATCTCGAGAATGACTTCCGGGCCATACCCGTCAGTGAGTTCCGCGACGCGCGCCGGTACGTCATCGTTGGCGGGATCGAGCACCACATCCGCGCCCACGGCGGCCGCCAGAGTACGTTTGAATTGATTAGGCTCGACCACAATAACAAATGATGCGCCGGCGAGTTTGACAATGCTCACCGCAAACAAGCCGATCGCGCCGGCGCCCATGATGAGCACTTTTTTCAGGGAAAGAGAGGCCGTCATGGCCGTGTGCATGGCGTTGCCGAGCGGGTCATAAATGGCGGCGAATTTGTCCGGCACGCTGTCCGGCACGCGCCAGATGTTTTCTTCCGGCATCACGACATACTCGGCAAAACAGCCATCGCGGTCAACGCCGAGGCCTTTCACTGTACGGCAGATGTGGCCGCGGCCGGTGCGGCAGAATTTGCAGACGCCGCAGGTGACATGGCCCTCAGCCGAAACGCGCATGCCGGGCTGGATGATGCGCACTTCGCTGCCGCACGCCACCACTTCGCCGACAAACTCGTGGCCGATGGTCAGCGGCGGCTTGATGCGTTGCTGCGACCAGGCGTCCCATGAGTAGATGTGGTAATCGGTGCCGCAGATGCCTGCTGCACGTACACGGATCAGCACGTCGCGCACCCCGGGCACCGGCACGGGCACACTAGTCAATTGCAGGCCGGCGGCGGCGGTTGTTTTGCGCAGTACGCGCATGGTTGCGGGCAGCTTCATACGGGCAATTATAGCAGAAGGCGCGGTAAGTGTCAATAATGCGTAATACTACTGTAACATAACACATAACACACCTGGATCCGGCGACTAGCGACATAGGCGTGGAGGGGCAACGGCCTGGTTGCCCTTGTACCCCGCGCACCCAAAGCCGCCGAGGCCGGCGGCCCTCCCTACTTGCCATCGCACAGCGCTGCCTTTCTTCGCGCGTGCGGCCGTGCAATGGCATGGTTGCACACAAAGTGTTTAAATATGATATAATAGTGGTATAGGACATGGTTATCATAACTAAACCACTATTGGTGATATCATGCAAATGCTGAAAGCATTAGTGGCAGCACTGTTCATGGCACTTCCGCTCGTGGCGGCGCCGGTGAATGATGATTTCTTGAACGCACTGCGATTGACCACCAGCAACGCCTTGTTACGCGGTACCAACACGGCAGCCACGGCGGAGCCGGGCGAGCCAGCGCACAGCCCGAGTGGCGCGCAGCATTCGCTGTGGTGGAAGCTCACCGTTGGCGGGCACGGATTTCTCACCCTGCGCGCTCAAGGCAGTACGTTTGATCATGTGATTGCCGTCTACACGGGCGCCACGCTGAACACGCTGGTGCAGCTGGGCGCGTCGTCTGGTACGGCGCAATGGTGCCGCGTAACGGTGCGGCCGGGGGTGGTGCACTTTATCGCGGTGGACAGCGTAGTATCAGGCGTGACGGGCGTGGCACGTGTTGCCTGCATGTTCGACCAGTTTTTTGCGCATGACAACGACATCTCCGTGGGCTGGATCCGGCGCGAGCCGTTGGTTCCATTTGTCTGGGGCAGCACCAACGCCACACGTGACGGCTGGCCGGCTGAAGGACAGATCGTAACATGGCGCGCCTTTGTCCGCAACTGGTATTCGGCTGCCTATGACCATGTAAGCTACCGCTGGCTGCTGGATGGTTCGAATGTCGCTGCGGGCACCGTATCCCTCGCCCCCAAAGCGCACACGGAACTCACGTATGCATGGCCGTGGGAATTTGCGCGGCATGAACTGACGCTGATCATTGACGAGACCAATGCCATCGCCGAGTCATCGGAATTAAACAACCGCCTCTCGGTTTATACCGACGCCATCAGCGTGGGTTTTTGGGTTGAACGTTCGCTCTACAACTACTTTCATCAGTATCAACGCAACTTAAGCATTGGCGCGAACGGCTGGGAAGACTGGGCACAGCGCCATGTCAGCCGGTGGAATCAGATGTTTGAAAACGCCATCTATCCCGACACGCCCAGCGGCGTATTCGACCGCATCCGTCTTGATCAGATTCACATCGTGCCGGACGGCGCGCTGCCGTTGAACGGCGGCTTGCCCAGCAACAATCCTGACGCTACCAACCGTACCATTGATCTGCAGTGGGGCTTCCAAAACCAGTTGCAGAGCATGTACACCACAATTTCCACTGTCAGCGACAGCAATCCCTTTTATTTTGAAGATTCCCTGCTGCATGAATTGGGGCATGCGCGCTATTTAATCGACACGTACGGCTTTAATTACCACTCCAAGCCCGAGTGGAGCAACACGCTCATCACCGTGAACGGCGCGCTGGCGCTGGATACGCCGTATTTGCCGCGCATTAGTGAGGATTCCGTCTACCGGCCGGATTTCTACAACGAGCTGGGCTACGGCCTCATGTCCAGCCCAAAAAACATCGTGGATGCCTACAGCGCGGTGGCGCTGAATTTAATTGCGGGCCGCCGCGCGACGCATGGCAATATGAATAGTCCGGGCAATATTGGCGTGTTTCTGCAAAATCTCCCTACTAATAATATCGTCACAATCTGTGACGGCTGGGGCACGCCGCTTTCAAACGCGACAGTAAAAATCTACCAAGCGCGCGGCACCGCGTCGTGGTATGGCAAGTCCTACCTGGCAACACCGGACATCGTGGCGTTCACCGATGAGGCCGGGCGCGTCAATCTCGGGCGCTGCCCGTTTGCGTCAAACGGGTTTGTGCGGCACAGTTCTGGCATCTCAGAAGGCGTCGCCGTCGTGCAGGTTGAACGTGACGATCGCATCGGCATTGATTTTCTGTGTGCCATGGACTTTAATATGGCCTACTGGCGCGGCCAGACGCAGACCGCGGAGTATAGGCTGTGTGTGGGCATGATCAGCACGAGTGAGTACGGCATTGCCAACATTTTTCCGAAAGACGGCTACACCCTGCCGCGCCCGCTGGTGCAGTGGCCGCATGTGCGCGTGGTGCTGAGCGGGCCGCAGAATGCACACAGCGTGAGCGTCAACGGCCTGCCAGCCAGCTATGCGTGGGGCAAATGGGAGCGTCAGAACCTGGCGCTGAGCCGCGGGACGAATGCCATCACGGTAATCGCACACTGGCCGGGTGGCATCAGTGCTACGCAAACGATTTATTACTATCGCCTTGATGCCAGGCCGCCAGAAATTGGGCGCGAGGCGTTGCTCTTTCCTGCGCCGGGCACCGAACTTATCATTGACAACCAAGTCTATGTCCGCTGGATTACATTGCGATTGAAGGATGACGGCGATGACAACAGCGTGACGATTACGCGCGCCAGCGTGGTAGAGCTGAGCACCACGCAGGAAGTCGCCGTGATCGGGCAAAACTTGAGTAACAACGGAACGCGCTTGTGGAGAGTGCCTGACTTACCGGCGGGGACGCCCCTTGCGGTGAGATTTGTCGTGCGCGACGGCGCCGGCAACAGTGCGGAGCGTGTCTTTACAGACAGCCCGTTCACGGCTATTCCCGAACCGGCCGGCGTCGTGGCGCTGTGCGTGCTCGGGGTGGAATGGGCCCGGCTCAGGTGCGCGGCAGGATCAACGTGAAGGTGGTGCCCCGGCCGCCCGGGCCGCCGCTCACAAACACCTCACCGCGGTGCGCGCGCACGATCTCTGCAACAATCGCCAGCCCCAGCCCCGTGCCGTCAGCTTGCTGCGCGCCGCTCCCGCGGTAGAAGCGTTCGAATACCCGCGGGCGCTCCGCCGGCGGAATCCCCGGGCCTTCATCCATGACACTGAGCAGTACGCGTTTTTTGTCGGCCGTGTGGGTCACCTGCACACGCACACTCCCGCCCAGCGGCGAAAATTTGATCGCATTGCTCAGCACGTTGTACACCGCACGCAAGAGCCATTCCTCGTGCCCGCGTACACTGGGCCGTGCGTCCGCTTCGATCGCCATGCCAATCTGTTTTTCTGCCGCGGCGTGCTGCAGTGAATCCACGGCATCGTGTACCACGTCCTCCAGATCAAGCAGTGTCGTTGGAAATGCCTCGCCCGCGGCTGCGCGATCAAGCCGTGCCAGCAGCAAGAGCTGGCCGCTGACCCGCGCCAGGCGCGCGGCTTGCGCGCGCAACTCTGTTAAGTGCCCGCGCACGTCCTCCGGCAGGTCTGGGCGCTGCACCAGCGCGTCGAGCCGCGCCGTCAACCCCGCCATGGGCGAGCGCAGTTCGTGCGCCGCCGACGAGGTGAAGCTCCGCTCGGCCATCAAGGCCCTGTCCAGCCGGTCAAACGCTGCATTCAAGCACTGCGCCAGCTCGCGCAATTCATCCGGCAGTTCCTGCACGGGCAAGCGCGTGCGCGCATCTTCCGGCGTGATTAATTGCGCCGTGCGCGCCAGCTGTGTGACGGGCTTCAGCCCGCGCCGCGTCAAGATCACACCCGACAACATCACGGCGATGATGATCACCGCCACGGCAATGCCGGCACGGTATTTCTGGCGCCAAATGTACCCCTGGATTGGCTCATACTCATCCGCGCAGATAACGTACACACGTGCTGCCCCGCCTGTTGCTTGCACGCCGCCTAACACGCGCGGCAACGGCGCCACCTCCGTGCGCAGCGCGCTGATGCGCAGGTCATCGCCGTGCGCGTTGAGGAACTGCCCGTGATAGCGTTTGCCCGCCGCAATACGCTGCGCAAATTCGGCCTGGTCAAGATGATTGGTATGCCAGCGCACATAGTACCATGGCAGCGAGACCAGCATAGGCTCCCAAGCCGAAGTGTAGACGGCAAACAGGCTGTTGGACAGATCATGCACCGGCAGATGCGTCAGATCAAGCGTGCCGTTGTCGTCGTAGAGCAGTGAAGCAATCCGGCTGGCTTGGCTGTCCAAATGCACATCAAACGGCACACGCCGCCCGCGTTCAATTTCATCATACAGAATCGCCGTGTAGACAATCAGCACCGCGAGGGTACACAACGTGTACCAGCGGATGATCGTGCCGTAAAGCGTGCGGCGCAGGCGCATGGTCAGCGTTGCGCGCTCAACATGTACCCGACACCGCGCACGGTATGAATGAGCGGCTTTTCGCCCTCCAGATCAATTTTGCTGCGCAGGCGGCTGACATACACATCCACGGTGTTGCTCATGCCGTCGTAATCCCAGTCATAAATATGCTCCCACAACATCGTGCGCGTGACGGGCGTGTCCAGATTGCGCGCCAGGAGTTCAAGGACGGCGTATTCTTTGGGCTTGAGTTCGATGCGGCGGCGGCCGCGCGTCACGTCCCGTGTGCGTGTGTTAATCTCGAGATTGCCGGCGCGGATGACCGGATCGGGCTGCTGATACCGGCGCCGCACCAGCGCGCGCACACGTGCCAGCAGTTCCGCGCCCTCGAACGGCTTTACCAGGTAATCATCCGCACCCACATCAAGCCCGCCCACGCGGTCATGCACCCCGCCCAGCGCGCTCAAAATCAGCACCGGCACGGCTTTGCCCGTCGCGCGGAAGCGCTTCAGCACGTCCAGCCCCGAGCCGTCCGGCAACATCAAATCCAGCACCACGGCGTCATAGTCGTTTTCCTTGAGCATGAATGTGCCGTCTTCCGCCGTGCCTACGGCATCGCAGGCGTAGCCGTCGCTCTTCAGCAGCGCAGCGATGTGTTCGCGCACCGCCTGTTCGTCTTCGATAATCAACACTCTCATGGCATGTTATTGTAGCAAAAGCGCGCATCGCGCGCAATGCCGGCCACACGCCCAGCTGCAGCTTACTTCTGCCCCTTTTCCCACAGCTCGCGCATATGCCAGCGCAGCGTCCCCCGCAGCCAAAACCAGAAAATATGTGCCAGCCCCATTCGTCGGCATACCGGCCGGCAGCGCCCAGCACGCAGCGCCGCAATGACATGCTGCACACTCAGCTCCTCTACCTCGATCTCCGTCCAACTCTGCCCAAGCTGCCAGAGATTATGCGCGTCCGTATTGCATACGAGCGGCAGCCCATACCGCGCCGCCACGCGCCGCGCACGCGCGTTAAAGCCGTCCCACCACGGCAGGTAAAACGGCGATATCTCCACCGCGTCGAACACATCATGATGGCGTTCCAGCGCGCCGTGTACCGAATGTGTCAGGGGATAAAATGGATGCGGCGCAATCACACACCGCGCCGGCGTCCGATACGCCCGCAGCTCATCGTACGTGCGCAGCGCTGCGGCCTGCGCATCCGCGTTGAGAATAATCACATCCGCGTCTTCAATGCGCGCTTCGATGGCCGGAATAAGCAGCACGCCGCGTTCCCGTGCCGCCGCCGCCGCCACTTCATCCCATGTGAAGCGCAGATGGTTGGTAATCGCCAGGCACTGCAGCCCCCGCGCCGCTCCCCGCGCAACAATCTGCTCTACCGTCTGCGGCAGATTGTCAAGCGGATCTTCGCACGAATGGATGTGAAGATCTGCCCGGATGATCATGCGCCCTCACCACCGCCCGCATAGCATCCCGCCGCGCATGCTGCTGCCATACTCACGCGCCAGCGCTGTTTATTGCATGCGCGCCGCGCGCCGGTACTCCCGCACGGTAATGCCCGCGTCCAGCAGCGTGTCAAATGTCCCTGTGTCCAGCCAAAACCCGTCGTACAGGCACACATCAAGCTGCTGCGCGCGCAGATAGACGTTATTCAAGTCGGTAATCTCCAGCTCGCCGCGCGCCGACGGCTTCAACCCTTCCGCGCGCTGCACCACGCTATTGTCATACACATACAGGCCCGTCACGGCAAAGTTGCTCTTGGGCGCGCGCGGCTTCTCCTCAATCGTCACCGCGCGCATCTGCGCGTCAAATTCCACCACGCCAAACCGCTCCGGGTCCGGCACTTCTTTGGCAAACACGCGCGCCCCGCCTGTGAAACTCTTGATGGCATTCAGCAAGAATGTTTCATTGCCAAGGAAAATATTGTCTCCCAAAATCATCGTCACATCATCAGTGCCGATGAATGTTTTACCAATCAAGAATGCTTGTGCGAGGCCTTCCGGTTTGTCCTGAATTTCATAGGCAAACTTGGCGCCGAATTCCTTGCCGGAACCAAGCAGGCGCAGAAAATCCCCTGCGCGCTCCGGCGCCACAATGATGAGAATCTCCCGAATCCCCGCATCCAGCAAGGTCTGCAGCGGATAGTAAATCATCGGCCGGTCATACACCGGCAACAGCTGCTTGCTGGTGATCTTCGTCAACGGATGCAGGCGCGTGCCCGCGCCGCCCGCCAGGATAATGCCTTTCATGCGCGCTCTCCCTGCCGTTACGCACGTATCCCGCTGTGCACATTAGAGATACTGCCACGCCGCACATCCTTTGGCAGCCCCTGCTTTCACCGCGTGTCGCATGCGTGGCCGTACTATTGATTCTACTAGGCAAAGTGCCGTTTAATGTATTCGCACGCATCCTCGAGTGTTGGCAGGATTTTCGTGCAATACTTCACCATCCACGGGCTGCAATCGGCAAAACTGAACGGCGAAAACGCTACTACAAATTTGCCCAAATTGTGCGATGCGTGGAAAATCTCCATGGAGGTGCCGATGCTCGGCTTGTTGTAGTTCACCAAAATCAAATCAGCATCCTCCACATCCTGCAAATCAAAGCGTACAATTTCGTTCGCGCTATCCACTTCGCGGTCTTTAAAATTGCGCCGCATGGGATCAAGCAGAAAAAATTTGTCGCCCAACAGCCGTTTGGCCGCTTCGCGCCACTCGCGCGCGGTGCCTTCGTGTTCGTCCATGATCGGCCCGCTCAAATAGATTTTTTTCACCATATACTGCCTCCGTTGTTATTCCCATTCAATCGTACTGGGTGGTTTGGATGAAACATCATACACCACACGGTTGACGCCCTTGACTTCGTTGATGATACGCGTGGCGGCATGCCCGAGCAGCGCAGGCGGCAGATGCGCCCAATCTGCCGTCATGCCGTCCACCGAGGTCACGGCGCGCAAGGCGATGACATTTTCATACGTGCGTTCATCGCCCATGACGCCGACGGTCTGCACCGGCAGCAGCACGGCAAACGCCTGCCACACCCGCTCATACCAGCCGCGCCGCCGCAAGATGTCAATAAAGATCGCATCTGCTTCGCGCAGGATCGCCAGCCGCGGCTCTGTCACTGCGCCCAGCACGCGCACCGCCAGGCCCGGCCCGGGAAACGGATGCCGCCCCACCAGGCTCTCCGGCAACCCCAGCTCGCGCCCTACCGCGCGCACTTCATCCTTGAACAACTCACGCAGCGGCTCAATCAACGCAAATTTCAAATCCTTCGGCAGCCCGCCCACGTTGTGATGCGTTTTGATCGTCGCCGACGGGCCGCCAAACGCCGAGCGGCTTTCGATCACATCCGGATACAACGTCCCTTGCGCCAGAAATTCCACCCGGCCGCACGCCCGCGCCTCGCGCTCAAACGAACGGATAAACTCACGCCCGATGATCTTGCGCTTACGCTCCGGGTCAATTACTCCGCGTAACGCGCGCAAAAACACCGCGCCATCCCGCGCCACGCGCAGCGGAATATGATAGTGGCCTTGGAACGTACGCACCACATCCTCAACTTCATTTTTGCGCAACAAGCCATTGTCAACAAAAATACACGTCAAGTGCTCACCAATGGCCTTGTGTAACAGGCATGCTACCACCGACGAATCCACCCCGCCCGACAACCCGCAAATCACATGCTTGTCCCCCACCTGCGCGCGTATGGCGCTGATCTGTTGGCGTACGAACGAACGCATCGTCCAATCGCCTTTGCACCCGCACATGCCAAACAAAAAATTTTTCAGCAGCTGCGTGCCATACTGCGTATGAGCGACCTCCGGATGAAATTGTACACCGTACATGCGCCGCACTGCGTCGCCGATCACGGCGTATTCAGCGCCGCTCGAGCCCGCCAAGGCGCGGAAGCCCGGCGGAACGGCCGTTACTTTGTCGCCGTGGCTCATCCACACCGTGCTGCGGCGCGGCACCCCTTTGCAAAATTCACTGCGCGTGTGCACTTCCAGCCGCGCGCGCCCGTATTCACGCCGCGCTCCCGGGCTGACACGCCCGCCCAGCGTGTGCGCCAACAGTTGCATGCCGTAACAAATGCCCAACACCGGCACGCCCAAGTTCAGTATCTGTGGATCAAGCTGCGGCGCGCCCGGCGCATACACACTGGCCGGCCCGCCCGACAAAATAATGCCCTTGGGCTTGCGCGCGCGCAGCTCCGCCGCCGTAATCCCCGGCGGCTCGATGGTGCAGTACACATGCTGCTCGCGCACGCGCCGCGCAATCAATTGCACATACTGCGACCCAAAATCAATGATGACAATCCGTTCCGGCATAACGCTTGTGTGATAGTTGCTCATCCAAACACTGCATAGCAGGCAGCACGCCCGTTGCGCCAACGCAACGCGCCGCGCGGTGTACTACGCCCGTTATTGTATCATCATCCCGCCCCCTTGTCAATCCAAAATTCATCCCCGGATCCGGTGACTAGCAACATAGGCGTGGAGGGGCAGCGGCCTCGCTGCCCTCATGCCCCGCAGGCATCAGGCCGCCGGGGCCGGCGGCCCTCCATGACGATCTCAATAGCGATACCGATAGCGATACCGATACCGAAAAATGGAGGGGCAACGGCCTCGTTGCCCCCATGCCCCGCGCGCATAAGGACGCCGGGGCCGGCGGCCCTCCACAAAAATGGAGGCGATCCACGTCATCAGCACAACTGCTCTCTTTTTGCCCTGCCACGCGGGGAGTGCCGCCATCCTTGCCGGCATCATACGCTCACGCCTGCACGTGAAACAGTTTGCATTCGACATTGTATGTCGTTTGCATTCGACATTGTATGCCGATTGAAAGCATGTCACTTTCGGACATGCGCTGCTACACTTCCAACGCAAACGCCGCGCCGGCCTTTGCCTTGATCTGTAATGTTGCACCGGCGTCCGTACGCAGCGTAAGCGTGCGTGCCGTGCCCAGCAGCTCGCGGCCATACACCGCCACGCCCGCCAGGTCTTTCTGCACCCGCTCCACGGCCACGCCGTTGATGCCAAACGCCTGCACGCGCCGCGTGTCAACATACACATCGCCATACGCCTGCCAAATCTCTTCCGCCGCGCACAATGCGCTCCACGGCCCCAACTGCCACAACGGCTGCGCCAGCGCCTCCGCGTGCGGATGAGCGGGTTCAGTCACGGCATACGCGGCTGGCAGCTCGCCGCGCACCGCGCCGTGCATCAATGGCAGCAGCTCGTCACCCGCAGCGCCCAGCTGTGCCTCCATGCGCTCCACCGCGCCATACTGCGCGCGCAACGCCGCCACCCCGCGCTGAAAATATTCCGTCAACCCGCACACGCGATAGTAGTCCATGAATGTTTTGGCGCACAATGCCTGCACCACACTGTTCCATTGTACATCCGTATTGGACGCGGCAAACCCGCCGAAACTGGGCAGCGGCACCCACGGCGCGTCCCATAGCTGCTGATACAGCGCCAGCTCGTCAAGCACCCGCTCGCCCCAGGTACGATAGCGCGGCGTCCCCGTCACGAGGTGCAGCCGCAGCAACGCTTCCGCGCTCCACCACAGTGCCAGCACATGCGCCGCAAACGTGCCTTGGCGTGGATCGGGGCGGCCGGGGCGCTTGGCCTTCCAGGCCGGCGAGACATGCCAAAACGTTTCCGTGCATTCCCAGCGCCCGGGCGCAGCGATGGCGCGAATGATGAAATTCACCGCGCGGCGCGCGGCGTGTTCCCAGCGCGCATCAGGTGCAAGCTGCTGCAATGCGGCAAGAAAGATGACATGCACGCCGGTTTCTGCGCTACGCACACACCAGCGCGCCGTGCGCCCGCTGTCCGCTTCCACCCACGCAGGAAAAAACCCGCCGCGTTTCTGCAACGCGCACAGCCGCTCGGCATACCGCGTGACAAACGCCGGAATACGTGCATCTTCGGCAATATCCTTGTGCCAGCGGCACAGCCAGTAGCACGCCCACGAACAATCGGCCAAGCGGCACAGCTGCTCGTGCCCCGGCGGGCCATACCTGGCCGGAATCCGAAACAGCCCGCCGCGCTGGGGCGTGTTGAGCAGATCAGTGATCACACTGCGCGCGCGCTTAACTACGGCGTCGTCATTGACGCGCCGCGCCGCCAGCGCCGCGGCGTACGCATCGTGCGCTGTCTGCGGGGCCAGCGTACGCGCCGAAGGCCGTGATTCCTCAAACGGCTGCGTTTGCGGAGCAGCGTGGTGGCAGCGCGTCACGGCGTACAACTGCCACATGCGGTGCGCGGCGCGCCGCAGCCCGTCGTCCGGCTTGCAATCATTCTGGTAATACAGAAAATACGAATACACCAACACACCGCTCACATCGGCCGTGTCCGTGTCGTAGTGCACGCAGTACGTGGCATGCGCCAGGCGGTACGGCACACAGCCGTAAGAGAAGATGCCGCGCGCCGCATCGCAGTCCAGCGCCACCGGCACGCGGCGGTGCGACGCCAGCACGCGCGTGTTGGCAATGAGCGCAAAGCAGCTGCTGCCGCTGTGCGCGCAGAGCAGCGGGGTATGAAAAGCCGCGTCACCAACGACCATTTCCGGCAGCGGCGTCTGCAACGGCGCCCAGACGCGCGGCAGCGGCGCCGCCGCCAGCTGCACGACATCCCGCGCCAGTTCCAACCGCACCGGCCGCCGGAAACTGATGCGCGTTTCCACGCGCAACATGTCGTGTGAATGCACCGTAACGAGCGTTGTGAGCCGCACGCCGCCTTCCGTGCCGCGCGCGAGCACGCTGCCCTGTTTGCGCACCGCCGTCTGCCAGGTGACCTTGGGCGCAAAGATGTCCAGATTGAGCGTGTCGCGCGCGGTAAAGCGCAGCTGCGGGCGCACATGCCCCAGCACACGCCACGCCCGGCCCTCCTGCAGCCCCTCGATGGCCAGCATCGTCACACCGTTCTGGGTGTGCGGCGTACAGCGCAGTAACTGGTCTGGCATACGTGTATCCGCGGTTGTTAGGCTGGTGCGCGCACCAGCAGATACTCCAGTTCCACGCGCTTGGTCAGCGGGATAATCCACTCTTTGTACAGACGCACCACCAAGCTCGGATCAAGTTTGTACACCACCGGCGCGTGCGCATCGCCCAGCTCCTGCGCATACGCCGCCGCCTTGCGCCCCACGCGCGCGAGCAGCCGCGCTTCCACGGCGTCGTCCGTGATTGCCGCCAGCAGCGCGTCCCGGTCGCCCCGTGCGATCAATGCACGATAGTGTTCCTCCGCCTGCCGAAATTTGCTCTCCGCCACAAATTTACCGTAGTGAATGCGCTTCGACAACGCCTGCAGGCACGCCACATCGCACACCGCCGTCGAACCGTACTGTTCGTCATCGCCCGGCGCGCAGAACAGCGCAATGATCTCCCGTTCATACGCTGCCTTAATATCGCGGTTAATATTGATCCGCGTCGGTACAATCGGCGCATCATATGTCAACGGGGGCAGCAGCGAGGGCGGCAAATCATCAAAAAATGGATGCTCATCCGGGCTGGTGTAGCGCCGTACGGTGGCATGCAGCTGTTCCGTGCCGCGCAGCAGATAATCGAGAAAACTGCCGCTGAAATGGGGAATCTGAAGCGCGCCCGGCTGGTACACGCGTGCGTTGATTTTGAACTGCGCCCGCTCCACCAGCGCAAAAATAATCGTCTCTTCCAGGCGCGTCAGCACCGCCCGTATATTCTGCAAATCAAGGAGCGGATGCATGGCTCATCCGGCAAAAAGTGTTGATGACAACTGACAAAAAATGTCGAGTGACTTCCGTATGCCGTTTCTTCCTCACGCGCGCGCCGCGTGCCTGCCTTACATTTTGACAATCAGCATGAACACCAGCACAAAAAGCGCCACCGTCTCCGTCACGCCCAGCACAATAAGATTATTGGCAAAGCCTTTGTTGGTCTCAGCGAACGCATCGCACGCCGCGGCCGCGCCTTTGCCCTGGTACAACGCCGATATGCCAATCGCCAGGCCGCCGCAAATGCCCGCGCCCAGTTTGACCATGAAATTCTCCGGGGTGGTCGGCACGGCCAGCAATTTGGTATTCATGAGTATGAATGCATAAATAGTCTGCGTCAGCGGCGCACCCACAAACGCGATCAGCAAAAACGGCGCACTCTTGTTCTGCATGTAACACTTCTTCCACGCGCCAATCGCCGCCATCCCGGCCAGCCCGCAGCCCGCCGCCGAGCCGATCGCCGCCAGCCCCAGCACCGCCGCCGCGCCCAGTTCGCCCCAATGTACTGCCAATGATTCCATACCTGCTCCTCGGGTTAGTGGTCACTCACGCTCCGGGCCAGCGGCGCATACTTGATGCCCGTCCACTCCTGGCCCAGATGTCCTGAAAATTCCAACATGTTCAGCCGCAGCCCGTGTACCATCACCGACAACAAGCCCAAGATTAAATTCAATGCGTGCCCCACGGCCAAGATCAACACCACCGCCGCGCTGCGCACCACGCCCCGCATGCCGATCTGGCCCGCAATCGCATTGAACGCCTGCGCCATCGCCGCGCCCGCAAACCCCACGGCAAACAGCCGCATGTACGATGCAATGTCCCCAAAACAATTGATCGCTTTGAACGGAAATTGAAACAATTCCCCGATCAGCTCTTCACCGCGCGTGCTGGCGAGCGTGCCGCCCAATGCCAGCACCAGCCCCACTAGCCCAACCAGCGGCGCCCACGCCGGCATCGCCCGCCCCAAAATCAGCTGGTTGGCCACACAATACGCGCCCACAATCACCAGCGCCCAGCCCGCTTCGCTCAGCGCTTTCCATGAATTGATCATGCGCACAATGTTCCACACCCGCGCGATGAGGAGCTGTGCCGCAGCAATCATAAAACACATAAACACCATGCTGGAAAAATCCGCGCTGTCCAGCACTGCCCAGCGCCGCAACACCGCATGCGCCGGCAGCGTGATGCCAAAATACGAGCCCGTCAACACCCCATACACCACCGTGCACACGTTTAACACGTACAGCAGATACAACGGCTGGCGCGGAATGCGCGCCCCCCAGCGCAGGTGAATGAAGGCCGTCAGCGCGAGAAATATCAGCCCGTAGCACGCATCGCCAATCAGCATGGCGTAGAACAGTGAAAAGAACACATAAAAGACGCCGCTGATGTCGCGTTCGCGATAGCCGGGATAGGTGTCAATGAAGTGAAACACTGCTTCCACCGGGCGCAGCCAGCGTGGGTTGCGGATCAGCGTGGGAACCGGGTCATCCGGCTCGGGCTCGCTGATGAAAATGCCCCAGCCGTGCGCCTGCGCGGCGGCGTGGAGGCGCGGCACGGCGTCTTCCGGGCAGAACCCTGTCACATAGGCCAGCGCGCGGACGCGGCCCATGCTGTCGCGCGCCTGCGCGTACGCCAGCTCGTCGCCCAGCAGCGCGGCGTGCCGGGCCAGCGCCGCACGCTGCGGCGCGTATGCTGCCAACTGTGCGGCGATCTGCTGTTGCTCGTTCTCCAGCGCCGCGCTACGCTGTGCAAGCGCACGGCGCGACGCTGCAGGCAGCGGCGTTGCTGGTATTTCCAACGTAAATTCATGATCGCCAATCACCACAAACGAAACAAGATGTTTCGCCCGGTGAAGTTCCTGCAGGACACAGCCCGCCGGCAGAGCCGGCATCTGCTCCGGCTCGCACTGATACAACTTCACATGGATGCCGCGCTGTTTCAGTGCCGTAATGTGCGCCGGATCAAATTCACCCCACACGCTCAGCGCCTCGTACTGCCGCTGCAAGTGTGCGCGCTGGTCGTCAAGGTGTACAAGGCGTTCATGCGCCGCAAGAATTGCTGCCGTGAGCGCGGCGGCGTCTGCGGGCGCAGCGGCTGGTGCCGCTGTCGTGGCAGCGTGCGGCGCGCCCGCATACACATCCAGCAGCCGCAGAGCCTGTTCCGTGTCGCGCAGCTGCTGTGCAACCGTAGCGGCGCTGGTACCCTCCGCCCGCGCAGCGCGTTGCACATGTAACACGCCAAGCCGCTGCAGCGCGCGCAACGCCTCCTCCCGCTGTGCCTCCAGCGTCACCACGGTTATCTTTGCCATCCGAACGATCATGTCAAGCCATCCAATTGTTCATGGGACAAATCTGGTGCCGGATGCCCGATACGTGCGCTGTAGCCACATGGCTGTGCTCCATCACAATCTGCAAATTGTTAATTGTAAATTGTAAATTGCTCACGCAACTACTCCAATTTGTACATCACTCAGCTTGCCTTTCGCAATCTTGCCGCGCGCGACGGCGTTGGCCTGCTGGTCGCCAAGGTAAATCTGAATGCGCCGGATGTTCTCGCGGCATTCGGGAATCTTGACTTTTTCAAACAAGTTGATACGCTGGATCGTCACGCGCATTTCATGCGCCAGCAGCGCCTTCTGTTGTTCAAGCACGTGTTGCTGTGCACGCACCGCGCCGGCGGCCTGCACCATTTCTACCGCCCGGTCCACCCACAACGGCGTGCTGAACAAGTCATACTCTCCCACGGCAAATTCCGCCCGCTCAAACACCGGGATCGGCACGCCGGCGATATTGCCTTCATGCGTATGCACGCGCACCAGCCGCACCTTTTCCTCCAGCGCCACGTCTTCTGCAAACAGCCGCATCCACACCGTCACCTGGTGCAGCAGCCGCGCTTCCTCCGCCCGCAACGTGTCCTGTTCGCGCTCCACGCGCCGGATTTCCTGAATCAGCTGTTCCTTTTTCAGTTCCAGCGTCGGCAAAAAGCGCCGGTAGCGCGCCAACGCATCGCGCTGCGCCTTCAGTTCCGTCTTGGTCAGCTTCAGCTTTGCCATGGCTTATGATTGTTCCTCTTCGCGCAGCCGCCGCAACATGGCTACATCCAGCCGGTCTTGCTCACGGTAGCTTGATGATTTGATGGCGATCAAGCCGTCCGCACTGACATACGGTATCGCCACCTGTTTGCCGAGGTGCGTTATTGGATATTCCCGCCGCCACGGCAGCAGTTCTTCATACGTGAACCCGCCGATGCGCACAAACACATCAATGGGAAACTCTTCAATGATGCGCACCGCGCCCGGCGCATCGTCAAAGTCTTCCCAGCACAACTCGCGCGCCGCGCCGCTGCCCTGGCGTGAGAGCACGCCCAGCAGTGTGCGGACATTCTCCGGCGTGCGCGCAATGACAATGTCCACGTCCAATGTCGCCCGCACTAGCCCGTTGAACGCACAGGCCAGCGCGCCCACCGTCATAAACTGCACGCCCGCCTCAACGAGGCTGGCCAACAGTTTTTCGTATGTGTTCACCTTTCTTGTCCAGCGGCAGGTTCATGCGCCGCAGCATGGCCGACAGCTCTTCCATCATCCTGAGCGGATCGGGCACGGTGGCGTTGCCCACCTGCTTGCGGATCGTCCCATCTGTCGCCTGTGCGCGCTTCATACATCCTTCGGCCAATACGTCTCGATCAAGCTTGTTTTCATGCCCACTTCCGTGCGCTCGAAGCAGCGCGCCAAAATATCCCAGCACAAATCCAGCGCCTTTTCCAACGGAATATTCACCGACAAATCCATCAACTCGCGCTCGAACAACTCGCCATATTTCAACAGCTTTTTGTCCCACGTGCTCATCTGAAAGCCCATGGCCTGCTTTTCCTGCGTGTCGCGGCACTGCGCATACAGCTGAATCATCGTGTTCATGATTGTGCGGTGGTCGTCGCGCGTGCGGCCGTTGACTTGCTGCTTCAGGCGGCTGAGCGAGCCGAACGGCTCGATGCGCCCGTTGCGCAGGTAAAATTGCCCTTCGGTAATATAGCCCGTGTTGTCCGGGATCGGATGCGTAACGTCATCGCCCGGCATGGTGGTTACTGCCAACACGGTGATCGAGCCCGCGCCTTCAAAATCCACGGCCTTTTCATAGCGCGCCGCGAGCTGGCTGTACAAATCGCCCGGGTAGCCGCGGTTCGACGGCACTTGTTCCATCGTGATGGCGATTTCCTTCAGCGCGTCGGCAAAGTTGGTCATGTCCGTCAGCAGCACGAGCACGCGCTTGCCCTGCAGGGCAAACTGCTCGGCCACCGCCAGGCACAAATCCGGCACCAGCAGGCACTCCACGGTCGGATCTGCCGCCGTATGCACAAACATCGCCGTGCGCACCAGCGCGCCGCGCTCTTCAAACGTGTCGCGGAAAAACAGAAAATCGTCGTACTTCAACCCCATCCCGCCGAAGACAATAATGTCCACTTCCGCCTGCATGGCCACGCGCGCCAGCAGCTCGTTATACGGCTCGCCGGCCACGGAAAATATCGGCAGCTTCTGTGATTCCACCAGCGAATTGAACACATCAATCATCGGGATGCCTGTGCGCACCATCTTGCGCGGAATGATGCGTTTGGCCGGGTTGACGGACGGGCCATTGATGGAAATCCAATTCCCCTCGAGGGCCGGCCCGCGGTCGCGCGGCTGGCCGCTGCCGTCGAAAATGCGCCCCAGCAGCTCCGGGCCAAACGAGACGCGCATGGTGTGGCCCAGAAAGCGCACTTCATCATTCGTGGCAATGCCGCGCGCGCCGGCAAACACCTGCAGCGCCACCCGGTCGCCTTGAATTCTGATCACCTGCGCCAACGATGTACCGTGCGCGCTGCGCACTTCCGCCAGCTCCTGATAGCCCACATCCGTCGCTGCAACGGTAATCACATTGCCGGCAATCTGTATCACACGTGTATGGACTTTTTGCATTACTTGTTCCTCGGCATTCGTTTCAATTCCTCACATGCCATCCGCATGGATGGCAACATGGCATGGTGCCCCGCGCGGCACCATTGATCCATGCGCCTTGCTTCTTGTGTACACGCAGACGGGAATATAAGACGCGGATACTTATCCGTTTCGTTTGCATCATGGCCTCGCAGTGCATGAATCCATGTTTCGATGTTGCGCTTGGGGATGACAAATATAACCGGCTCATCCGTGCCGCGCCCTGGATTGAGCTGCTCTTCAAGCGTGCGCCGGCGCTCCTCTACAGTGAGATTATCTGCATCAGTAATGGTGATGAGCGCTTTATAGTGCTGGTAGCTCTTTGATCTAAACGCCGCCGCTTCGCGCGCGAACAGCTCACGCACATGTTGTTCCGCGCTGCCGCGCCCGCGCGGCGCCAGGCGCACACGCACCGCCCGCATCGCGTAACCGCGCGCCGCCAACAGGCGCCGCGTGAAGCACTCATGCTGCCGGTCTTCCGCGACCAGCATGATCTGAACCCTATGCGTCGCCACGCCCGTCCTCCCAGCCACGCGCCATGACTTCCGCCAAGTCAAGCGGCGCGTTCTGCTCTTGCGCCACGCGCCGTGCGCGCACCGGGCCGTTGTGTGCGCGCTCAAACAGCAATCCGCATTCCGGCCCCAGATAGTTGATATACTCCGGATGGTGCGAAATCACCAGCGCCTGCAGTTCACGTTCCTGGCAGCGGTCTTGCAACGCCAGTAAAAATGGCTGCAGCTCCGCCAGCATCACAAAATTATCCGGTTCATCCAGACAAAGACACGTGTGGTCTGGCGCACACATCAGCACACTGTACAACACGACCAGCGCCTGCTGCCCATGCGACAGTTTGTCAAACCGGACCGCGTGATACTTCGTTCCTTCTTCCGGCCCGGCAAACAGTGCGTAGAGCACCCGCGTGCGCCCGCCTTCCTGCTGCAGCTCAAACGAATCAAACCGTGGCAGCACATCGCACAACGCGGCTGTAAGATCACGCACCGCGCGCTGCTGCCCTTGCACGACATAGCGGTACCACGAGACGAAATCGGTCATATCCGTGCGCGGCTGCGCCACTTCGCCGCTCGCCTCCGCGGCAATCTGAAACGGATTGATGCGCACCACCATCAGACGCGTGAGGTACTCTTTAAACCACGTAAGCTTGGTGTTGTCGCGGCGCGGCAGCAACGCGCCCACGCCCGACCGCCGCCAATCGAACGGCACGGCCGGCCCCGCACTATAGTCGTCCCGGTACAATTGCGCGCTGCTCTCCTGCACATCAACCAATCTGAACGCAAAAAGCTCGCGCCCGTCATACCGCAGCCGCTCTTCCTTGATGCGCTGCAGCCCGCGCCCGCGGTCGTGCTCGATGACGAGACGATACTCATACTGGCCGCCGTTGCCCTGTACTGCCAGCTCAAACGTTTGCAACGGCGACGTCATCCATTCCGTGAGGTCCTCTGGCGCAAACACGTCCGCCACCAGCCCGCCGCGCAGCAGCGCCTGCAACTTTGCCAACACGTCGAATACGCTCGATTTGCCGCTGCCGTTCATCCCCATGAGCAGCTGCAGCCGCTCAAGTGGCAGTTCAAAATTCACCAGACAACGAAAATTGTCAGCATACACACGTGTGATCATGACGCGCGTCCTGGTCTGGCAAGCATTGCATCAATCCGCTGTTCACTCTGCCTAAACTCCTCCGAGCCAAATTCTGCCGGGTTCCAGTTCTTGAATTCCTGCGTCAGCCCGAGAAAGAAGCGCCGCGCGGCATCCTTGTCCGCAAATGTAAACTCCTGCCGCACAATCTGCAACACTTTCGCAAACACATACCGCTGCCGCTCCAGCGGCGTGGCCACGTCCACTTTGTCAAACGCATCCTGCTGCAAATACACCGCGTCCAAAAATTCCGCTTTCAAGTAGATTACGAAATCATCCAGTGCCGTGCCTTCTTCGCCCACTACTTTCATCATCTGGTTCACTTCATGGCCGCGGCGCAGCATGCGCCGCGCCTCGCGCACCCCTTCTTCATTGACAAAATTAGGATACTTGCTCCAACTGTCCAGCGGATGAATGGCCGGATAGCGCCGCGCGTCCGAGCGCTCGCGCGACAGCCCGTGAAACGCGCCCACTACTTTCAGCGTGCTTTGCGTCACCGGCTCTTCAAAGTTGCCGCCCGCCGGGCTGACGGTGCCGCCGATCGTCACCGAGCCCGTTGTGCCGCCGGCCAGCCGCACACATCCCGCCCGCTCGTAAAAACTGGCGATGATGGATTCCAAGTATGCCGGAAACGCTTCTTCGCCGGGAATTTCCTCCAGCCGCCCGGACATTTCGCGCAGTGCCTGCGCCCAGCGCGATGTCGAATCCGCCAGCAGCAGCACGTGCAGCCCCATCTGCCGGTAGTACTCAGCCAGCGTCACCGCCGTGTATACCGACGCTTCACGCGCCGCCACCGGCATCGAACTCGTGTTGCAGATGATCACCGTCCGGTCCATCAGCGATTTGCCCGTGCGCGGGTCTTCCAACTCGGGAAATTCACGCAGCGTTTCCACCACCTCGCCCGCCCGCTCCCCGCACGCCGCGATAATCACGATATCCACATCCGCATAGCGGCTGGTGATCTGCTGCAACACCGTCTTCCCCGCGCCAAACGGCCCGGGGATGCAGTACGTCCCACCTTTGCACACGGGAAAGAACGTATCAATGATGCGGATGCGCGAGATCATCGGCTCGCTTGGCCGCAGGCGCTCTTCATACGCGGTAATGGGAATTTTTACCGGCCAGCGCTGGCTCAGCCGCACTTCGCGCTGCACGCCGTTCGGCGCTTCCAGCACGCCAATGTTGTCGCGCACGGTGTAGGCCCCCGCAGGCGCTATCTCCACCACGCGCCAGTCCTCGCGCAGGCCAAACGGCGCCATGATTTTGTGCGTGAAAATGCCTTCCGGCACCGTGCCCAGCACACTGCCCGCGCGCACCGGCGCGCCGGCCTGTACTAGCGGCGTAAACTCCCAGCGCCGCTCCGTGTCCAGCGCGTCCAGATACGCTCCGCGTTGCAGGAAAAACCCGTGCGCTTCGGCCAGTTTCTTCAATGGATTCTGCAGCCCGTCATACACCATGCCCAGCAGGCCCGGCCCCAGTTCGGCCGAAAGGAGCTCCCCCGTAAACTCCACCCGGTCGCCCACGCGCAGATCGCGCGTGTCTTCGAACACCTGCAAATCCGCCACCGTGCCGCGCACGCGGATCACTTCTGCTTTCAACCGCTGCGCCCCCACCAGCGCATACGCCACTTCGTTCTGTATCACGCGCGTCGCAAATTCCACCGTAATCATGTTGGCATTCACGGCCACGATGCGCCCGTCTTTTGCACTCATGCTGCTTCACTCCTGTTCTTCCGTTCCTCCGGTACGCTCACTTCCAGTTGCTGCACAAACACCTGCCGCCCGCGCGCCTCATCGAACTGCGCCCAGCGCTCCAACAGGCCCAGCCGCAGCACATAACTCAGCGCCGCTTCAAAATCAAAACTATGCGCCGCGGCTAGCGCCTCATAAAACTGCCAGCGCAGCTGGTCAAGTATCTGCTCGGCTTTCAACGCATCGTCCAGTTTCACGGCCTCCTGCACGGCAGCGCGCACATAACTTTCCGCCACTTCAGTGCCGCGCAGATACGGCGCAGCGTCGCGGCTTAGGCGCGCCGCCCGCGCCGCCGCCAGCGCGTTGCCCAACGCCATCTCCCATTGCCACCAGCGCGCGCCCGCCGCATGCTGCGTCACGGCCACATCCCGCGCCGCCGCCGCGGCCAACGCCGCACTGTCCGCCGCGCTCAGCCATTCACGCGCCTGCGCCAAAAACACCGCCCGGCTCAGCGGCGCCGCCTCCCCCCAGCGCAACCCCGGCAGCGTGGCCATAAAATAATAGTACGCGCTCATCTCTGCGCCGGCCCCGCCGCACTCTTCAAAATCTGCTCTAACGCCGGATTCACCAGCGCGCTTAGCATCTCTACAATCACGTCATCGCTGAAATCGTATTCCACATCCTTGTCTTTCAACTCCAAACGAAACCCCGCACGCAGGCCTTTCATGGGATGCAGTTCGACGCCTTCTTTCACCTGCTCGCGGAATTTGGTGAGGAAAAAGTCTACCAGCGCTTTTTCATCCTGCTCATTAACAAACACGCGCACGCCGTCCGTGGCACGCCCCTGCTGCTGCGCCGCCAGCGCCAGCTGTACCAAAATCTCTTGCACCCGCTCCAGCGGCACCAGCTCCGGCACGGTCTTCTTGATGAGCTCCGCAAAATACTTCATAATCGCCTGCCGCACATACAACAGCACATCGCGCGCCGCGTGCTGCAGGGCCAGCGTGCCGCTTTCCTGCAGCTGCTTGGCGCGCTGTTCGGCGTGGGCGATTGTCGCCGCGGCACGCTGCTCAGCCGCGCGCTCAATCTCTTTGGCACGCTGTTCGGCCGCGCGCAGCCGTTCCGCCGCCGCCGCATCGGCCTTCGCCACGGCCTCGTCGTGGATTTTTTGCAGCAAACTTTCCAACTGTTCCGCCATACCATTCTCCAAATTTCGTTCCTTGTCTTCTTTTCAATGCCCTGTATTATAGCAGAATCATCACGAAAACGCTATACTAATAATGAGAATAATGAGACTACGACACAACAGGCATCACGCATAAACAATGCGCCTCATTCTTGACAACATCCGCGTCCCCGCCGGCGGCAACTCCACCCGCCCGGCGCGCCTCGCAATTGAAGATGGCCGCGTCGCCGCCTGGGACGACGCCTGCCCGCCCGCCTGGCCCCGCCACGACGCCCGCGGCCTCACCCTCCTCCCCGGCGTGATTGACCCGCATACCCATTTCGATGATCCGGGCTACACGTGGCGCGAAGACTTCGCCCACGCCTCGCGCGCCGCCGTTGCCGGCGGCGTTACCACCATCTTCGACATGCCCGATACGTGTGTTCCGCCCGTCACCACCCGCGCCGCGCTCGAAGCGAAACTCGCCGCCGTCACCCCGAATGCCATGTGTGATTTCGCCTTGTGGGGCGGCGTCTCCGCCAATGCGCTCGGCAGCCCAGACTGGCCGCGCCACATGCACGAGCTCTGGCACGCCGGCGTAATCGGCTTCAAAACCTATACCCTCTCCGGCATGCCAACCTTTCTGCATCTCTCCTACGAACAATTCCCCGCCGTGCTGGCGCAAGCCGCACAGCTTGGCGCCCTCGTGGGCCTGCACGCCGAAGACGCCGCGATTGTAGCCGAAGAAACGCAGCGCATGGCCGGCCGCACGGATGTGTCTGCCTACGCCGCTGCCCGCCCCGTGCGCGCCGAAGCCGAAGCCATCCGCCGTGTAGGCACGTTCGCTAACACCGCCGGCGCCCGCCTGCACATCGTCCACCTCAGCTCAGCCAGCGGCGCAGACGAAGCCGCCCGCCTGCGCGCCGCCGGCGCCGATATCAGCGCCGAAACCTGCCCGCACTACTTGTCATTTTCCGACAGCGATTTTTGCCGCCTCGGCAGCCTCATCAAATGCGCCCCGCCCATCCGCCCCGCCGCCGAACGCGACCGCCTGTGGCAGCACCTCGGCGCCACCATCTCCATGCTCGCCACCGACCACGCCCCCTGCCCGCTGAGCGAAAAACGCACCGGCAACGCCTTCACTGATTACGCCGGCATGCCAGGCGTGGAACTGCTCTTGCCCTGGGCGCTCACCTACGGCTGGCACGCCGGCCGCCTTACCCTTGAGCAGGTGGTCGAGCTCACCTCCCGCGCCGCCGCGCGCCGCTTCGGCCTCTGGCCACGCAAAGCCTCGCTCGCCCCCGGCGCCGATGCTGATTTTGTCCTCGTTAAGCTTGACGCATCCTACACCGTGCGCGGCGCGGCGCTGCATTCCAAAGCCCAGTTCACGCCCTTTGAGGGCGCAACGTTTTGGGGAAAAATAATATCAACATGGCTGCGCGGTGTGCCTGTGTTCAGCGAGGGCGCATTCGCTCGTCCATCCGGCCGTTGTGTCGCGCGCCTTTCTTCCCGCGCGGCACAAACAGACGCACACCCACGCTGATCTCCGCCTCCGTCGCACAACAAGCACCGGCATCCCTGCGCAGACAGCAACCATCCCGCACACTACCCATACTGTCAGAGATGTCTGCATTCATCCCAGTTTGCCCCGTTGCGGCTCATTCGACAAAAAATGCTGATTGTAAACGACAAAATATGGCATGTGAATGTTTGGGCTGCCCGCGAAACACGCGCAACCACGCGAAAACAGTGAACGTTGGTCATTCGACAAAAAGTGTTGATTGCAAACGGCAATTTGTGTTGAGTGACCTCTTTGCGCGCTCTCTGCGTTCTTTCGCGGCACTACAACAAACCAGCGATGCACACCGCTACACAGAGAGGCGCCACCGTCCCGCGCACCCGCCGTCACAACCCCACGATTTCTATCCGCGTTCATCTGCGTGTATCTGTGGTTCCTTCCTTTGAGATTGGCCGCGCCAAAACTCCGTTATGTCACACTAAGAACTTCAGTTTGCCACGATGGGTGAGTGCCGGCATCATACTCCATTGAAAGCGCCGGCCTGTGGCGCTTATCGTGGGGGTCTTCTCGCGCGGCGCGTAGGTCGCCCCGGTTTGATGATCCGGCCGCATGCCCTTTTCGCCGCCCCAGTAGATAAAGGTAAAACGGCCGTTTCCATTGCCGCGGCTCTTTGTCCGTGACCAGGGTGACACGTGCTGCGGCCTGCCAGCCCTTCAGCTTGCCCGTGCCTTGCGGCCGCCCTTCCGTGCGCGCCTTCAGCGCTGCCTCGCCACCCTGGCGAAACGCCTTCACCCATCAGCCGGCCGCCTGCCGCGTCACCCCCAACAACTTGGCTGCCGCCACTTGCGTCATGCCGCCCATCACCGCAGCAACGGCTTTGATACCGATCGCTGCCTGCGCCGAAATCGAACGTGTTCGTACATCGGTTGTCGTCATGCAGCCAGGATACTCTATGCCCTTGAATAAGCAATCCAGTTTAGGCATAGATTAGTATATGTGAACGCCCGACCCCTTCACCCCAGCTCTTCAAGCCACAGGCCTGGCCCTTTCTTCCCACGAAAGGCCCTCGACGACGGATGACATGATATGTGTGTTGCTGCGTGTTGCGTGATGACAGCAGCCACTGCCGGCGGTGTGCGCTCAGCGGTCGCGGCAGCGTTGGCCGGCGGACGTACACGCGGCGCAGGTGCCGTAGAGCAGGAGTGCACGCCCCGTTACGCGTATCTGCCGTGCCTCGCTGCCGCGCAAGGTGACCCGGCACGGCGCCAGGCAGTGCACGTGCTGGCAGCGCGTGCAATACAAATGATCATGCGGCTTAGCCCCGCAGCGTTCATAGTACACGCTGCCGTTGGGGACGCAAATCTGGCGCACCTGCGCGCCGGCAGTCAGCATGTGCAGGACGCGGTAGACCGTGGCGATGCCAATGCGTGAACAGCAGCGCTGCGCCCGCTGCTGCAGTTCGCTGGCACTCAGCGGGCGCCGCGCTGCGCGCAAAACCGCCAGCACCGCGTCATGCTGCGGCGAAGGGCGGCGCGCTCGTCGTGTCACGGTAGCTCTCATGCCTACAGTATAGCAAATCGGCAGCGTGAGCGGAAGCCCGCGCGTGCCCCCACGCTGTCAGCGTAGCATCTACGGATGGATCAGTCAATGCTTATTGTGTTCCATGCGTGCCACCGCAGCCATGCCGCCCCGTGTCCCGCAACGCCAGGATGGCAGCAGCGCGCAACCAGCTGCGCAGAGAGCGCCGCGCGAGCAGGCCGGCCAGCCGGGGTCAGCCCTGCGCACCCGTGCTGGCCATACCATGGTCATTCAACCTACTGTGCCGTGTGCGAGCAACGTTTTATGCCGGATGAACACGCTATCCGGTTTCTGGAGGACGTGATCCGCGCGTCTGTTTTGCACGTACGCATGAGGGCACACCTTTCGCCAACGCGTGTGTGCGCCGCATGGGACGCCGGGACAGCGTCCGCCAGCGCGGGCGCGTGGCAACCCCGCGTGCGGACATGGCTGTTTTCTGGCCACGCCGCGCGCCACTTGACACGCAGGCTATAAATTGATAACATGTTATCACTTATCACATTGTACAGTGCAGGACATGCCCGCATAACCACGACATGGATACTGATATGAAGCTCTACCGTGTGTGCGCCGCACTGCTGATGGCGGCGCTGATCCCCGGCACCGCCCCAGCTGCGGCGATGACCTTTCACCTGTTGTGCTGGACAAATGACACGCCGGCCCTGCCCACGGCTGTGGGGTGCCGCCCGGCCGTCAATGCCAGCGCTACCAACGACTGGCTCGTCTTTACGGCTGACGATGACCTGGTCGGCGGGGCGTTCAACCCGTATGGCGCGCTGAGCCACTCGTTTGAAGACATCGCCCCGCTGGGCGGTGCACTCGCCGATGCCATGCCTTCGCTGTCCGGTTCGTTTGACTGTGCCGTAACCGAACTGACCCCGGCACTCTACACCATGCAGTGGCAGCGCATAGATTTTAATGCCCAGATTGAGCCCTCGCATCGCGGCCACATCCAGCTCGTGGACGATCATCATCATGACATTGTGACCAATCCTGTCTACGGCGTGGATGGCGTGCCAAACGCAGGGGTTTGGCGGCCCGCCACATGGCGTTGTGCGTTTACCATTGACATCTTCGCGATGCACGAGCATGAAAGTGCCGCCACGCACGCGGGCACGCTCGACGAGCACAGCCACGAAGTGGCACACGCGCACGACAACCAGTACTTCGAAGGCTGGCTCGTGCCGATGAACGAAGCGACACCTGCTGCATTGGCGAGCAACCTGCCAGCGGATGTGGTGGGGTTTTATGCAGGTGCGTTCAATACGTATGTGCAAGAGCAGCTTCTGCCGAGAGTGCCGGCCGGAGCGGCACACCTGCTGGTAGCCCAGTCGCCCAAAAAGCGCGTTGCGTTTAGTCATGAGGGAATGACCACTAACAGTTTGTTTGGCCTGACACTGATCGCCTACAGTTATGACGAGATTCCCGAGCCCGTGGGGGCAGTGGGGCTGGCTGGGCTGGCTGGGCTGGCGCGGGCGCGGCGCGGGCGGCACGCACATTAGTGTGCGCGGCGCGGTAGGCAGCGGCGCGGTAGGCAGCGGCGCGGCGCGGCGCGGGCGTGCGCGCGGCGCGGCGTTGCTGGCTGTGCTCAGCCTTATCGCCTGCCTGGCCATTATTGCCGCGCTATATGCGCTGCACGCCCAGTATGCGGCGCGCGCCTCGGCCAACAATCAAGGCCTTCTTGATGCGGAACTGCTGGCGCTGTCTGCCTGCGAGGAAGTGGCCGCCAATGTGACAATCGGCAGCCAGCCGCCGCTGTCCGCCGTGCGCAGTGTGACGAATCGCGCGGGGCGGCATGTCGGAACGTATGCCGTGGCAGTACAGCCTCCGGCGCGCACAGGCGCGCCAGCCGGATACGTGGCGGCGTGGTTTCGCGACCGTGCGGGGCGCTGGCGGCGGCCTGTGCCGGCCTGCGCCACGCCGGACGGCATCACGCGGAGCGTGCAGCGCGTGCTACGCCATGCCCAGCAGAAGCAGGTGCAGGCCATGGCGGCGCGGCTGGCAGACGCCTTTGATCCTGATGATGAGTTGAGCGTGTACAAGGGCGCCGCAGGATGCGAAGCGCTGGCGCCGGGGCTGCTGCAGCCGTCGCGCGTTATGTGCGCTGTGCCGTTCGCACGGTACGACTCGGCGGCGTGGGTGCATGCGGGCCGCTTGGGGCGTGGCTGGGGCGAGCGCTACACGGCGCCGATGCATCTCACCGTGCGGCGCCGGTTGTCGGAGGTGACTAGCCGGCGGGCCTCGCTGGTGTTTGCGCTGAACAATCTCGATGCCGCGGCGCGCCGCCATGCGGATGTTCTCATGGCGCTGCACGTGCCCGGCGTACATGCACTTGGCGCCGCGCATCAATGGCGTGGTACCTGGATCAAAGCCGTCGGCCGCGATACGGATTCCTGTCTGGGTGGCGCGCTGACCAATCTGATGTGGTTGCGCGTCGTTGACAATGTTATTGACGGTGAGGACATGCGTTTTGAGTGTGAGCCGGCGCTGGAAGCCACGTTTCACGATCAATTTATTTCCAACGCACTGGGTGGGTCTATTACGTACGGATTGGCGGGCTGGCACACGCATGGCGATCCGTTGGTGCAGCGCGTGCCGGCGCCGCTTACCACGCCCGAATTGGCCGGGCTGCTGGCGCCGTCGCGCTGTGCAGCCGAGCTTGCTGAAGCGCAGCCGCAGGTGTACATCGGTGATGCCGCGCTCGTCCGGGCGCTGGATCCCGCGCAGCGCTACACTGTGGTGCTGCACGCCCCCGGCGGCATGCAGCCGCATGGCCTCGAAGTGTGGCACAACGATGCGTTTACGCCGGTGCGCTGGGAAGGCACACGCGCCGTGTTGTTTGAGGGTGTGCCGCAGCAGCCGGTGGCTGCGGCTGGCGGGGAAGGGGTGCTGCTGGTGGTGTTTCGCGTGCCGGCCCGCGCGGCGCTGGCGCTGCAAGGATTGACCGGCATCGAGCTGGCCGCGGCGCCGCCACACACGGAATGGCAGGTCACCACGCGTGATGCGCTGGACCTGCGGCTGTGGGACGTGGTCTGGCTGGCGGCGTCCGGGCGCACGCAAGTGTTGCAGCGCGTGCCGCTGCAGTGCCATGGCAGCGTGCCGTTGGTGCCTCCGGGCGCGCGCGTGCGGTTGAGCCCTGGCGCGGCGCGCATCTTCCACAACCCGGAGTATATCAGTGTGCCGGTAATACCGATAGGGGATGGCCCGTGTGCCCGGATCGTTGATGTGGCGCCGGCGGGGAGCGATCCTCTTACAGGGCTCTGGCGCTATCATGTCAGCGTGGCAGAACCTCTCCGCGTGAAGGGCATTGCCTCGAATTGGTGGCTGCGTGTCTGGCCCGCTACGGTACCGCCGGATCAGCATGAGCGTGCAAGCACAACCAACCTGCCATTTGCGCTGCAGGCCCTGCCGCGCGGCGCACAGCAGCTTGAACTGCACGTGCCGCCGGGCGAGCACGCGCTGCAGCACGCGCTTGTCCGCGGCGCCTGGCTCGAACATATCAGCGACTGGCTAGCATGGGGCGGGGCACTTGCCGTGCGCACACCGCGCGGCGAACATGCGGCGAGAGTGATCGCAGATGAACTGCCGCCGGTGCCTTCCGGTACGGCACTCGTAACACCTTCGTGGCTGCAACGCTGGCGCGCTGCAGAGCATGTCGCGGGCAGCACGGATGGCGCGTACAGCTTTGGCGTGACACGCAACATCCCTGCCGCCACGTGGGCCGAATTTGCCGAAGCGATGCCGCCAGCTGTGCGCGCGTCGCCCGCGTTGGCCGCTGCCTGTGTTGACACCCTTACGTTGCTCAACGTGCCAGCGGAAATATCCAACACCGCCTGCCTTGCCGCATGTTATCCACTCGACGGCATGGTAGCGCTGTCGAACCTGACGTTGTACTACAGCTGGCCGCCGCTGGCGCACAACATTTTGCGCGGCTATTTCGCTGATCTGCGCATGCATGGCGCGCACTACCGGGGGCTGATTGTGTCCAACGATCACACGCGCATCATTATTGACATGCCGGGGCGCGCGCCACGCACGGTTGATTCCGTCTCGTGCCGCATCACCACGCCGTATGGCGAGCCGCTGTGGTACCTGGCCGGCGGCGTTCCAGCGCAGCTCAGTGTGCCCGCGCCATGGCCGGAAACGCAGCGCGCGCAGCTGGCGCTCTCTTTTCTCCAGCCGGCCGCGGCGGACATTATGATTACACTCTCACATCACCCTGGCGGCGTGGCCACACAGCTCCTCGCCCGCAGCCGCGCCACGTGGCTCGCGCCGCCGCTGAACTGCCGGCGGTGCGACGCACCGCTGCAGCTTGTCCTGCACGCCGGCTTGCCACGGCGGCGCGGCGTCTTGTTTGCCCGCCCCGCCTGGCTGCCTTGTGCCGCACCAAACCGACCGCCTTTCAACATCCTTGCGCCGGCAGACACGGCGCGCGTCCTGCCGCTTCCAGCCGGCATACGCCGCGCCCTCCTCGCCGCGCGCCCGCTGGCCAGCATGTCTGCATGCGCCGCGCGTGTGCCCGTGGCGGCCAGGCACATCTGGCGTATCGCTGATGCCATTTCCTTTCCCACCCACACCATGTCCGTAAATGTCCATGCAACTGCAGCAGGATTTGACCTGCGCCAGACGGCCACGTTTGACGTCATACCTCGTGAAGGACAAACCACAGCCACTGTGCTCTACCGCGTGCACAACGTGTCTCATGCCGCTCTGCCAACGAACGCAGCGGTGCAGGCTTTCTAACGCCACTTAAGACGCCTGCACGGCGCGCGCGGTATGGCAGCCGTGCGCTGGGCCGGCCGGCCATGCGGCGCGCACATCGCCTGCGCGTCTTTCCCATACCACCGCGCGCCGCCACGCCGGCGCCCATCCATCGTCGCAACACGGGCCGGTACCCTACTGTGCTGCCGCGCGCGCCAATTGCGCCAGCACGGCCAGTTTGTTCAACGACGACTCGAGTTCTGAGAGCATGTCCAGATAGTACGCGCTGCTTTTAAGGGCAGCGGGAATGCCATCGGAGACGGCTTGAAAATGCGCGCGGCGCATGGCCGCCAGCCGGCTGCGCAAGTGCTCATGCATGTGCTCCGCCTCCTTCAGCGCCGCGCGGTCATGCACCGCAAAGGCCGGCGCCAAGGTGCCTATCGCGTCGCCCACGCTGCGCACCAAGGCGCGCAGCTCGCCACGGTCTTCCACGGAGAGCATAATGTCCTGCCGCGCCATTTTGTACAAGCTGCGCGGGATGCTGCGCGACAAGTCATCTGCGAGGCGTTCCAGCACTTCCGCGGCGCGCAGCACGTGCTCGGCACGGCGCCGGGCGGCCGCCGTGCCTGGCAGGCGCATCAGCAGCAGTGCGTACTGCCGCAGTTCCTGGTAGGCACGATCCATGCGCTCGTCTGAGGCGCCTAAGTGCTCCAACGCGTCTACATTCGGGTGTTCGCTCTGTCCCGCCAGAACGTGCGCCATTTCCTGCACCATGCGCGCGCTCGCGCCCAGCGCCTCGTACACCTGTTGCCAGCTTGCCTCATCGGATAGTGAGCGCTCCGGCGTCAGGCGCAAGGCGGGAAAGACCCGCTCATCCGCCCGCGGCGGGATCATCCATGTAAACAACCGCGCCAGCGTGTTCACAAACGGCAGGCACACTAGCACATTCAGCATGTTGAACATCGTGTGGCCGTTGGCGATCAAACGCTCTACTGACGCGTCGCCCCGCCACAGCCACCGCGTAACCGCTTCGGTCATCGCTGCCAAGCCCGGGATAATAAACATACACGCCACCGCCGCAACGGTTTTAATCACCGCATGTGCCACGGCGCAGCGTACGGCATCACGGTTGGCGCGCAGTGCCGCGAGCAACGCCGTAATGGTCGTGCCCACATTCGCGCCAAAAATGTACGGCAGGGCGTGCCGCATGATCTCGTGCGGCGTTGCGCCCAGCAAGCCGCCCGCGGCAAAGCCGAACACCAGCGCAATCGAGGCGCTGCTGGCCTGAACCAGCGCCGTGAACGCCGCAGCGATAACAAAGGTGATCCACGGCGCGCGCGCCGCCGCTCCCAGCCAGGCCACCATCTGCGCGTTCTCGCGCAACGGCGCCACACTCGCGCTCATCACGCCAATCCCATAAAACAACAACCCCACGCCGATCATGATCGCCGACCAGTACCGCGCGGCATAGCGCCCGCTGGCCGCGCGCAGCACCATACCCAGCGCCACCGCGCCCAAGGCGTAATCCGTTACTTTGAACGCAATTAACTGCACCGTCAGCGTCGTCCCCACCATCGCGCCCAGCGTGAGTGAAATCGTGTCGCGAAACAGCAGCACCCCGCTCTGCACCAGCGAGACAAACAACACCGTAGACGCCGAACTCGACTGCAAGAGGAAGGTCATCACAATCCCCACGCCCACGCCTGCCAGCCGGTGCCGCACCACCAGCCGCAGCAGCCCGCGTGTGCGCGCGCTGCTCAGCGCCTGCATCCCGCCGCTTAACAGCTCGATGCCGTACAGCATCAGCGCCAGCCCGCCCAGCACGCTGATCACCTGCACCACATCAATCATGTCCGTGTTCCCGCCTCTTCCATGTTACCGCCGTGCCGCGTGCGCACTGATGGACTGCAAGACCCCCAAGGCGCACAGTGCCGTCAGCATGGCCGAGCCGCCGTAGGATATCAGCGGCAGCGGCAGCCCAATCACAGGCAGTAATCCCACCGCCATGCCGATGTTCAACACCACATGCGTGGCAAACAGCGTGGCAATGCCCACGGCCACCACTTCCCCGAACGTGTCTTTCGCCCGCCGCGCAACCAGCAGCGCCGCAAGGATCATCCACACATACAATCCCATGACGGCCACACAACCAATAAAACCCCACTCTTCGCCGATCACTGAAAAAATAAAATCCGTGTGCCGTTCCGGCAAAAAATTGAGCTTGCTCTGCAAACTGCCGCCCAGCCCGCGCCCGGCCAGCAGCCCGCTGCCCACCGCGATCTTCGACTGCAGCGCCTGATAGCCCAGCCCCCACGGATCGCGCTCCGGTTGCCACGTCAGCAGAATACGCTGCTTTTGCCGCTCCGACATTACCTGCCACAGCAGCGGGAAACACGCCAGCCCGCCCAAAAACGTCGTGGCCAGCAAAATCTGCCGCGTGCCGCTGACGTAAAACATCGCGAAGACGAGCGGCAAAAACACAATCGCTGTCCCCAAGTCCGGCTGCAACATGATCAGCACCAGCGGTATAAACAACATCAAAAACGACAAGGCGTAGTAGCGCACATCATAGCGGTGTTCTTCAAATTCCGCCAGATAGCGCCCAAACATCAGGATCACGGCGAGCTTGGCAAACTCCGACGGCTGAATGCCCAAGCTGCCGATACCCAGCCAGCACTTCTGCCCGTTGCGCACGTCGCCGAAGAGCAGCACCGCCAGCAGCCCCGCCAGTGCCACGAGAAAAACCGGCGCCGCATAGTGCCGGTACACCCGCGGCTCGATCAACGCCGCCGGCACGGCCGCGCACAGCCCCAGCGCCACCCACATCAGCTGCCGCGTCACATAATTCGTGCCCGCCCCTGCCGCGGCGCTGTTCACAAACAACAATCCAATCACCACCAGCGCCGCCGCTGGAACAACCAGCCCCCACGCCACCCGGTAATTCAAGCGCGTTGCCATTACCGCATCAGCGCCTCAACATATTTCGCCAGCACATCAACTTCCAGATTCACGAGATCGCCCGCCGCCGCGTATTGCAGCGTCGTTGCCATGCGCGTCAACGGAATGATGTGCAACGCCACACTCGGCTGGCACGCCGCCACCGTCAAACTAATCCCATTCACGGCCAGAAACCCTTTTTCCACAATGTAGCGCCGCAACGCCGCCGGCACGCGCAGCCGCAACACCCAGTCAGCCCCTTCCGGGTGCCATGACGTGATCACGCCCACGTCATCAATATGTCCTTGCACATAATGCCCGCCCATGCGGCTGTGCGGTGTCAGCGCGCGCTCCAGATTCACATGCCGCCCCGGCGTGCAGCGCGCCAAAGCCGTGCGCCGGATCGTCTCCTCCTGCACGTCCACGTCAAAACTCCCCGGGCGCTGCGCCACGACAGTCAGACAAATCCCATCCACGGCGATGCTGTCGCCAATTTTGAGATCATCAAGCACGCGCGTGGCGGCAACCGTCAGCCGCGCGGCGGGCGTGCCGCGCTGAAATTGCTCAACCCGGCCGATTTCCTCCACAATGCCCGTAAACATGTGGCGGCTGGAAGATGTGTTACGCCACTGCGCCCGGCGCAGCAGCAGGCAGATTCAGAAGATAGCGCAACAGCCGCGCAATGGTGGCCTTCAATTCCGGGCGTGGCACGACCATGTCCAGCAACCCGTGCTCCAGCAAAAACTCCGCCGTCTGAAAGCCTTCCGGCAACTCCTGCCGGATGGTTTGCTTGATCACCCGCGGCCCCGCAAAACAAATTAACGCTTTCGGCTCCGCAATAATCACATCGCCCAGCGAGGCATAACTGGCCGTCGTGCCACCCGTCGTTGGGTTCGTCAGCAGTGAAATATACGGCAGCCGCTCGTTGCGCAGACGGTACAACGCCGCGCTCGTCTTCGCCATTTGCATCAACCCAATGATGGACTCCTGCATGCGCACGCCGCCCGACGCACTGGCAATCAGCACCGGCAGCCGCGCCTCACACGCATGCTCAATCAAGCGCGTTACTTTCTCCCCAACGACACTCCCCATCGTCCCGCCAATGTACGAAAAATCCATCACCCCCACCGCGCACGGAATACCGTCAATTTGTCCTATCCCCGTCACCACCGCTTCGTATTCCTTGGCCTTGCTGCGCGATTTGCTTTGCTTGTCCAGATATTCGGGGAAGCCCAGCGGATCAAGCGGGATCAACCATGCGTCACGCTCGCTAAAGCTGCCCTCATCGCACAGCAGGGCGATGCGCTCGCGCGCGCTGAGCGGATAATGATAACCGCACTTCGGGCACAGCTTGTTGCCCTCGTAGAGCGTTTTGGAATAAATGATCTCCTCGCAGCTCTGGCACTTCATCCACAGCCCGTCGGGGATCACCGGCCGCCGCCGGCGTATGCGCGAAAGTAACGACATCGGGTTCGTCAAGTAATAACTGCCGAAGGCCGGAATCGAACCGGCACGGGTGTAACCACCCATGGGATTTTAAATCCCAGGCGTCTACCAGTTCCGCCACTTCGGCATCCCGCCGGGGAACCGGCACAAAAAATGGAGGCGGCGATCGGATTTGAACCGATGGATGGCGGTTTTGCAAACCGCTGCGTTAGCCACTTCGCCACGCCGCCGTGCTCTGCAATTCACAAATTATACTCCTTTCCCCCCAGCTTGTCAAACACACACGGCACGCACGACATACACCTCACGCGCGGCGCACGCCACGTGCTGTACTCATTCGCCGCGGCTCAACGCATCCTTGATTGACGCATGATGCCTGTTTCACTATACTCTAATCTGCGCTGCACAGTCTCGAACATGCGCGCACCATCAAGCGCGCGCCGGTAGCTCAGCTGGATAGAGCAACGGATTTCTAATCCGTAGGCCAGAGGTTCGAATCCTCTCCGGCGCGCCACTGCCCGCCTGCATCTTTGCGATCTCCCTCGTGTACAATTTGCACTGTGCATGTGACGGCCGGAGATCAACTGTACAATCTACCATTTGCCATTAGCAACATAGACGTGGAGGGGCAGCAGCCTTGCTGCCCTTTTACCCCGCGTGCATCAGGCCGCCGGGGCCGGCGGCGCTCCCTAGTCGCCGGATCTAGCAGCCCACGGGCACTTGACATTTGATGCGGTTTTTGGCATCATGCCTGTGTGCATCCGCTCTCATCCGAAGATGCTGCGTGCGTCGCACGCGTGTGCGCAGCGCAACGGTTTGGCGTGCTGGCCACGTATGGCGCGGGGCAGCCGTATGCCAGCCTGGTTGCGGTGGCGGCGAGCGCGGCGCTGGAAGCGTTCGTGTTTGCCACACTGCGTAGCACGCGGAAATTTGCCAATCTCACAGCCTGCCCGCAGCGGCGCTGTTGCTGGACAGCCGCGCACATCAGCCAGATGATGTGTGTGTGGCGGAAGCGGTGAGCGCGTTGGGAACTGTACGCGAATTGTTGGGCGGGGAGCGCGCCGCATGGGCCGCACGGTATGTGGCGCGGCATCCCCAGTTGCAGGCGTTTGTCCAGCGGCCGGACTGTGCGCTGTGCGTGTTGCAGGTGGCGCAGTATCAGCTCTCGCGCCACTTCGCGCCATCCGTGAGTGAAGGCGCGGAATAGAGCATGCCACGCCGCCGCTACATCGTACGCGACAACGTGCGCTATGAAGTGACACCGTATGGATTGCTACATTGCCCTGGGGCGTGCGGGCCAAAGCGGCATGCGTGCCGCGATTGCCATGCGTGTCAGTGGTGTGCCGAAACGCGCTGCGCGCAGTGCCGCAGCCGGCGGCGGGCGCGCAGTGACCGGGCAGACTAGCCCGGATTTGCTTTCTCATGGAAAATTGTATATAATAGGCGCGATGGTCTCGTGGAGTATTCAATGATTGAGGGCCAAGAGAACGAGCCTCGGGATGGAGCGCCTGTGTCCTCGCCAGCTACCTCTGCAGAACCTGCTGAACGCACGCCGGCAGCTGCGGTCATGATCGAGCCGGGCAACGCCTTGCCGCAGGTTGCCGCGGAGGAACTGCCTGCGGGCCTGCGGGCCGCCATGGCGCGCGCGGGCTGGACACGGCTGATGCCCGTGCAGGCGGCGGCGATTCCGTATGTGCTGGCGCACCGCGATTTGATTGTGCAGTCGCGCACCGGCAGCGGGAAGACAGGCGCCTTCGTGCTGCCTATGCTGGAGCGCGTTGACATGGCGCGGGCCGCCTGCCAGGCGCTGGTGCTGGTGCCCACGCGCGAGCTCTGCGCGCAGGTGTCGCAGGATGCACTAAAACTGGCAGGCGAGAGCGGGCTGCGCGTGGCGGCCATTTACGGCGGCGTGTCCTACGAGCCGCAATTGCAGGCCTTGCGCGCCGGCGCCCACGTGGTCGTGGGCACGCCCGGGCGCATTCTCGACCATTTGATGAAAGGGTCATTGTCGCTCGAAGACCTGCGCATGCTGGTTTTGGATGAAGCCGACCGGCTGCTCTCGATGGGCTTTTATCCTGACATGAAGCGCGTGCAGCGGTATCTGCCGGCAACGCCGTTCAATGCATACATGTTTTCCGCCACGTTCCCCCCGTTGGTGCACCAGCTGGCGCGGCTGTTCATGCACACGCCGGATTTTTTGAGTTTGAGCCACCAGCATGTGCATGTGGCCGAGACCGAACATGTGTATTACAGCGTGCCGGCGATGAAGAAAGACCGCGCCTTGGTGCGCTTGATTGAAGTGGAGAATCCACAATCCGCGATCATCTTCTGCAACACGAAAAGCACCGTGCACTATGTGACGGTGGTACTGCAGCGCTTTGGGTACGACGCGGATGAGATCACGTCCGATTTGTCACAGGCGGCGCGCGAGAAAGTGCTCAACCGCATCCGGCAGCACCGCCTGCGCTTTCTGGTGGCGACGGATGTGGCGGCGCGCGGGATAGACATTCCGTATCTGTCGCATGTGATTCAATATGATGTGCCTGATGATCCGGAAAGTTATATTCACCGGGCGGGGCGCACGGGGCGCGCGGGAGCGAGCGGGGTGTGCATCACGCTGGCGGCCGGCATGGAGAAACTGAAAGTAGCCGACATCGCGGCGCGCTATCAGATTGACATTGTGGAGACGCCGCTTCCCGGCGATGAGGATGTCGAAAAGATCGTGGGTGAACGCACCATCGCGCTGTTGGAAGCGCGCATGCGCTCACTCGACCGCGTGCAAGTGGAGCGCCTGCAGCGGTTCATGCCGCTGGCGCGCATTCTCAATCAAACCGATGACGAATGCGCGCTGGTGGCCATGTTGCTGGATGCGGCGTATGTAGAAACACTGCGCGCGCCGGCGGTGGACGACGCGGACGCGCGTGGCACGGGCGCCGCGCCGCCCGGCGCGCCGGGCGCCGCAGGCACATCCCGCCGCCGGCGCCGGCGGCGGCCGCGCCGCCCGGCTCAGTAACGCACCAGCACTGATTATGTCACACTTCGTACCTGTCACCGGCGTACTCAAGACAGACGACAAAGGCAACGGCGTGCTGCGTGATGCCGCGCGCTCGTTCAAGCCCGGCCCACAGGATGCGCGCGTCAGCCGCGCACTGATCAGCCAATTCGCGCTGCAGGATGGCGCGACGATCACTGGCACCGCGCGGCCGTTCAAACAACAGTTCGAACTTGAAACGGTTGAAACCATCTGCGGCCTGACGCCCGAACAGTACCGCGCGCGCCGCCGCTACACCGAGTTGGTGGCCATTGATCCCAACGAACGCTTTCATCTTGCCATTACCGGCGACACCAGCATGCGCGTGGTGGATGTGATTGCGCCGGTTGGCAAGGGCACACGCGGCTTGATCGTTTCGCCGCCCAAGGCGGGCAAAACCATGATGCTTGAGCACATCGCGCGCGCCGTCCGCACGGAGCACCCCACCACGCGCGTCATCGCCCTGTTGATTGACGAGCGCCCGGAGGAAGTAACGCATTTCCGCCGCGCCGTGGATGTCGAAGTGCTCGCTAGTTCCAATGACCAAAGTGTGGACGAACACGTTGAGCTGGCCGAACTGACGCTGGCCATGGTGCGCACGGAATTGGAATGCGGGCGTGATATCGTAGTGCTGATTGACAGCTTGACGCGCATGGGGCGCGCCTTCAACATCAAAGGCTCGGGCACCGGGCGCACGATGTCAGGGGGGTTGGAAGCGGGCGCACTGGAGCTGCCGCGCCGCTTCTTCGGCTTGGCGCGCAACGTCGAAGGCGGGGGCTCGATCACGATCATTGCCACGGCGCTCGTTGATACCGGATCGCGCATGGATGAGCTGATTTTTCAGGAATTCAAAGGCACGGGCAATTGCGAAATTGTGCTGGACCGGCATCTGGCCGAGCAGCGCATCTTTCCCGCCATCAACATCAATGCCAGCGGCACCCGTAAGGAAGCGCGGCTCTTTACGCCGGACGAGCACCGCCAAGTCACGGCGCTGCGCCGCTTTCTTGCCAATGTCAAAACGGAAGACGCCATGCGCATGATGCTCATGCTGATGGAGAAGTATCCTGATAACACGACTATGTTGCGCAATCTGGGCGCATTTCTACGCACAAGGAGTTAATCAACCATGCTAAAGAAATTGATGCGGGCTATTACGGCCTTTCTGCCCGTTGACAAGCGGCGCACGGGCGCGTGCATCGGGTGCGGCGCGTGCTGCAAGCTGCCGTACACGTGCCCCTTTCTTTCCCATGATGCCAGCGGCGAGGCGCGCTGCACCATCTACCGCTTCCGCCCGCCCAGTTGCCGCAAATACCCGCGCACCGAACGCGAATGGCTGACCCGCGCCACATGCGGGTTTTCGTTTAACAATGGCCACGCCGCACCTGGCGATGCTCCGCAGGCGCCCGCGCCTGCCGCGGCTGCTCCTGCCGCTGAACCTGTCAAGCACGTGCCATGATCTTTGACCGGCTGGACAACTGGCGCCGCTATCCGTACGGCAGCGCGTGGGAGGATGCGTTCGAATATCTGGCGGCCCTGCCGCTCGACTGCCCTGATGGCGAGACTGAACTGCGCGGGCGGGATATCTATGTGCGCGTCATGAGCTACCAGCCGTGCAGGCGGCGCGATGCCGTGCTGGAAGCACACCGTGAATACGCCGATGTGCAGTGTGTGTTGTCCGGCGTGGAACTGGTGGAGTGGTATCCGGCTGACACGCTCGAAGTCAAGACGCCCTATGACGCCGCGCGCGATGCGGAATTCTACACCGCCACGGCGTTAGCGCCGTTACGTGCAGATGTGCGCTATGACCGCTTCGTGGTTTTTTTTCCTGGCGATGCGCATCGCACGCAGATCAGCGCTGCGCGTACTGCCAGCCCCGTCAAAAAGGCCGTGATCAAAATCCGCCAGTCATTGCTGAAACGCTGAACTGCACGGCATGCACATGACGCTGGCTGAATTCGTTGAAATGGCGGCGTATCTGCTGGCGCTGATCAATCCTGCCAGCAAAATTTTTGTGCTCTCCACCATGAAACCGCCCTATACGTGGCGTGCGTTGCGCACTGTCGCAGTTAAATCTACGCTGGCCGCATTTGTGATCCTGTGCGTCCTCACCGTGGCCGGCAACGCCGTGCTCCACAAAATATTCAACGTGGAGATATTCTCGCTCAATGTTGCGGGCGGCATTGTCTTGTTCATCGTGGGATTAACCGCGGTGCAGCAAGGCCGCTTCTATGACGCGCGGCTGTACCGCCGCACAGCTGACATTTCCATCGTCCCGCTGGCCGCGCCGCTGATCGCCGGCCCCGGGACAATTACGGCGACGCTATCATACTCGGCCCAGCGCGGCGTCATTGTCACGATTGCAGCGCTCTCCTGCGCGCTGGCCATCAACCTTGTTTGCATGATTTTTTCCCTTGCCATCGGCCGCGCACTCAATCGCGTTAATGCGACGGGCCCGTTGGTGCGCATCACCGGCCTGGTAGTCTGTGCCGTGGCCGTGCAGATGATTCTCAATGGCTTGTCTGTGTGGCTAAGTCAGTCACTGCCTGCCGCACAATGAGCATGCCTCCTACTGCATGGCGGAAACTATGGTTGTGGGGCGAATGCGCGCTGATCTACGGCGTGCTGCCGCTGTTGTTTGTTCATGAGAACCTGCGGTGCGTGAAATTCGCGGCATTATTTGGCCTGCTGGCGCTCGCGCTTGTTCTGGCCAGCCGCACGGGCGGCTGGCGGCCCCTGCTGCGCCCCGGCCCCCTGCGCCCGCATCTGCTGCACATCCTGCTGCGGGCGGCGCTGGCAGCGCTGGTCATTGCTGGCCTCACACGGTGGTTGCGGCCGGACGACTTGTTGCGCTTTCCGCGCACGCGGCCGGGCATCTGGGCGCTCGTTATGCTGCTGTATCCTGTGCTCTCAGCCTATCCGCAGGAACTGATTTACCGCACGTGTTTCTTCCAGCGCTACGCGCCCATTTTTACTTCGCCCCCCGCGATGCTGCTGGCCAGCAGCGCAGCGTTTGCGTGGCTTCACATTGTATTTTGGAACGTGCCCGCGCTCGTCTTGTCGCTGCTGGGCGGCATGGTGCTGTCGCATACCTACCAGCGCGCGCGTTCAACACTCGCGGTCACCGCCGAGCATGCCCTCTACGGCTGCCTGTTGTTCACGATCGGGCTGGGACGCTACTTTTATCTGCCGCGCTGAAGCGGCGCAATCACCTACACAGCCGGCACACCGCCGTGGGCCTACAATTGTACGCTCTTGAATTGCGGCAGATAGGGCGCGTTCATCTTGAACATGGCAGCGGTCAGCTTCTTGATTTCCGCCAGTGACAGCACTGCGGAGGTTAGCGGATCATAGCAGTTGGCGTACAACACCAGGCGCGGATCACCGCTGAATGAAGCTTCGACCGCCATTTCTTCGACGGCCACACTGATGTTGTTCAGCGCGGCCAGTTGCGGCGGCAGTGCGCCGACATGCACAGGATTCAAGCCGCGTGTGTCAGCAAACACCGGTACTTCCACGCACGCATCCTGGGGCAGATTAGTGATCAGCCCTTTGTTCGGCACATTGCCGTTGAAGCGCACGGGTTCGCCGCCCATGTAGGCATTGATGATACCGGCGGCATACTCATGCCCGCGCTGCAAATTGAGCGGCTTGGGGTTGTCCAGCCAGTGCTGGATGTGTTTGCGCCAGGTGTGCTTGCGCGCCAGATACTCTTTGAGAATAAAGCCATGCACACCCGGATTCCATCCTGTGCCGGGCAGGCAATACTTTTTGATCAAATCGGGCCGTTTGCGGAACCAGGCATTGTACTCCGAATTGTGCCCGCTCGATTCCGTCACATAATAGCCCAAGTGCAGAAACATTTCGTTGCGGACGATCTCTTTGCGATACACGGTGCGCGACTGCACGGCGTTGCGGATCAACGGATAGGCATCCTTGCCGTTCCACTGAAACTCAAGATACCATGCCTGGTGATTAATACCGGCGCAGAGATACGTGATCTCGGTGTGCGGAGCTTTGATCCAATTAGCCAGCATTTCCGCCGTGCCCTGCACACTGTGGCACAGGCCGGCAATCTTGAGCTGGGGATAGGCGCGTTGCATCGCGCGGCAGAGCATGGCCATTGGATTGGTATAATTCAGCACCATGGCGTGCGGACACACGCGGTCGACATCGCGCACAATATCCAGCATGACCGGGATCGAGCGCAAGGCACGGAATACACCGGCGGGGCCGCGTGTGTCGCCCACATTAATATCCACGCCGAATTTTTTGGGAATCTCGATGTCATGCCGCCACACGGACACGTCATGCGCCAGAATGGTGATCACGACGGCATCGGCGCCCTTGAGCGCGGCCGCGCGGCTGGTGGTTGCTTCCACGCGCGCCGGATAGCCGCCTTCGTTAACAATCCGCTCGCATGCTTTTGTGATGTAGCCGAGCCGTTCCTTGTCAATGTCCATCAAGGCAATCGTACTGTCCTGCAAGGCAGGATACGTCAACATGTCACGCACGAGGCTGCGCGTGAAGCCAAAACTACCTGCACCAATGAATGCAATCTTCGCCATACGTCTCCGTAAACGGTTGAGTTATTTAATGTGCCGTGTGATGCACAGGAGCGCTCCTGCACAGCACAGCCATGCGCATGGCTCTGGCACCGGCCAGAACCAGGCTGTGACTTCCATCCAGATAGCTGGCGCGCGCTGACACCGCGGCGGCGCCGGCAGCAAGCGCAGATCATGTCATAGCGCAAAACGCTGGCGATACACGCGGGGAGAGACGCCCACCACACGCTTAAATTGTGTGCTGAAATAACAACTGTCGTTGAACCCGGTCCTAAGGCGACATCCGTGATGGAGCGGGAGGTTGTGCGCAAGAGTTCACAGGGCTTTGAAAATGCGCAGGGCGATGAGATATTGCATGGGTGTTTGACCGGTGGCGTGCGTGAAGCCGCGGGTGAATTGACGCGGGGAGAGCTGCGCCACGCGCGCCAGCTCCGTGATGGAAATGTCATCGGCACAATGCGCTTCCATGTAGCTCAAGGCTTCGCTGATGCGCATGAGCGGGCGGACGGAGGCGTTGCGGTAGTCGGCGTAGAGGCGTGCGAGCAAAACCACCAGCGCGGTAAAATGCGCACGGATCATGGAGCGGAAGCCTGGTGGCCGCTCGAGTTCCTCGCGCAGAATGACATCTGTGAGTACCTTGACGCGCACCAGATCAGCGGTGGTCAGCCGCAGGCGCGCGCGGAAACCGCGGCGGCGGCGATAGCGCGGCTCAAGGGTAAAGAGCGCGTGAAACCCGGGCAGCTCACGCACGTCGGGCGTGGTGGGCAAGAAGCGCTCTGCGTCGAACTTGATATTAATCAGCTCCAACTGATGCGTGTTGCGATAGCCATGGGCTTCGTTGCCGGAGATGACAAACACGTCGCCGGCGCGAATGGGATAGTCACCGTATGTCGTGGTGTGCACCGCGTGGCCTTCAAAGACAATCACCAGTTCTGTGAAGGCGTGCGTATGCATGGGGAAATCATGCTCGCCGTGAACGTCCACCAGCGAAAAGGGAAAATCATTGTCCCAGACGTATTTACCGGCCGGGATATCGAACTTGATGATCTTCCTGTGCATAGTACTATTGTAGCATACCAGCATCGCGCTGTAAAGCACATAGCATGCCCTTGAATCCGGCGACTAGGCAGGGCCGCCGGCCTCGGCGGCCTGATGCGCGCGGGGCAAAAGGG
>Ga0308414_1000093_pt1 | contig 50558 bp, 45 predicted proteins | sample HotsprSampleOS50_FD_205667 | JGI IMG/M metagenome (GOLD analysis project Ga0308414, IMG submission 205667) | Hot spring phototrophic mat microbial communities from Octopus Spring, Yellowstone National Park, Wyoming, United States - 20090730_OS50 ... | reverse complement strand
CCCGGCTCCATCCCGAACCCGGCAGTTAAGCTCACGAGCGCGGATGGTACTGCACTGGTAACGGTGTGGGAGAGTACGCCGCTGCCAACATCCCCTGCACCCCCTCACACACGCTCTTTTTCGATTCACCTGCCGGCCGCTAGAATGACGCTAACAACAGCGCAGACGAAGGAGCGATACACCGTGTACGACCGCCCACACGCAGGCGAGCTGCTCGAAGCCGCCTGGCATCACCTGGAAACGCTCGTCATCCCGGCCCTCAAACACGACCGCAAGCTCTACTTCCAGACGTTGGTGGCCATCAACGTCCTCAAAGTGGTAGCCCGCGAGCAGCGCTACCGTCCCGATCACCTGAAAGCCCAGTGGAACCGCCTCAACGCCATGCAAGACGTGGACCTGCCGCTGCCTCGCGAGTGGGAGGAAAGCCTGGCAGCGCTGGCCATTCGCAACCGCGAGCTGTGCTACGACATCCGCGCCGGCCGCTATGATGCCGACTTCCTGCGCGAGACGCTCTATCAGCACCTCTACGCCACTACCCTTGAGCAGCTGCAGGTGGCCAACCCGCGCTATCTGGAACAGCTCGCCGCTGAAGGGCCAGTGAGCTGACCGCTGGCGCGCTGCGCCACAGCCCGGTAAGATTCCCTCGATACTACTGCCGGAGGCCTCTGTGGACATCACCGCCAACCAGTTCCTGCAGTCCGCCGTTGTCGCGCTGGACGACATTCAGCTTAAGACCGCGCTTGACCGCGGCGCGAAAAAAGCTGACGCCGACCGCGCCGCATCTATGGCTGAAACCAGCAACGCGGCCGCTCTGCGCCAGCAGGCGCGCAGCGCTCGCCTGCGCGCCCTGGCCGACCTGCCCGCCCTGCTCGAACAGATGGAGCGCAGCGTTACCGCGCGCGGCGGCGTGGTGCTGTGGGCCGAGGATGCCGCCGAAGCCAACCAGCACGTCCTCGACATCTGCCGCCGGCACGGCCTGAAGCGCGGCGTTAAGAGCAAGAGCATGGTCACCGAAGAGACCGGCCTCGTCCCAGCTCTGGCCGCTGCCGGAATCGAAATGCTCGAAACCGACCTGGGCGAGTTCATCGTCCAAATAGACGAAAGCCACCCCAGCCACATCATCACGCCGATCATCCACATGACGCGCGAGAAGGTGCGCGATCTGTTCGTGGAGAAGCTGGGCATGCCGCCCATTCCCGACCCCGTTGACCCGGTGTACATGACCAGGTTCGCGCGCCAGCTCCTGCGCCAGCGCTATCTTGAAGCCGACTTCGGCATGTCCGGCGGCAATTTCATGATCGCCGAGACCGGCACAGTGGTTGTGGTTGAGAACGAGGGCAACGGCCGTCTCTCCACCAGCATGCCCCCAGTGCACATCGCCATGGTGGGCATCGAGAAGATCGTCCCCACCTGGGAGGATTTCGCCACGCTGCTGCAGCTTCTCACGCGCAGCGCCACCGGCCAGCGCCTGTCGGTGTATGTCAACCTGTTCAACGGCCCCGCTGACGACGGCGCGGGCGACGGCCCCGATCACTACTATCTGATACTGGTGGACAAAGGGCGCAGCCGCATGTACGCCGGCGAGTACGCCGAGGCGCTGGCCTGCATCCGCTGCGGCGCGTGCCTCAACACCTGCCCCGTCTACCAGAACGTGGGCGGCCACAGCTACGGCTGGGTGTACCCTGGCCCAATTGGTTCGATTGTGACGCCGCTGCTGGTTGGCCCAGAGAACGCCGCGCCGCTGCCGTTCGCCAGCAGCCTGTGCGGCGCGTGCAAAGCGGCCTGCCCAGTAGACATCAACATCCCGCGGATGCTGCTGGCGCTGCGCCGCGATCTGCAGCCGCAGCAGGGCGCGCTGTGGCAGGCCGCCATGAAGAGCTACGCCGCCGCCTTCAGCAGCCCCCTGCTGTTTGAACTGGGCGAGCGCGCGGCCAGCGCGCTGAGCGCCGCGGCGGGCGATGTACCTTTCACGCAGCTGCCGCCCCCCCTCGATGGCTGGACAGCCAGCCGCGACTTTCCGCCGTTTGCCCGCCAGTCGTTTCGCGATTGGTGGCGCGAGAACCGCGAGAGCTGAGCGCGCTGCGCTACCCAAACCCCCCGGGCGCTGCTAGACTACGCGCCATGACGAACTCATCAGCCTGCAATCTGCTGGTGTTCAACCTGCGCACCGACGCCGACGACCCGATTCTCGGCTTCACGACCGAGTGGATCAACGCGCTGGCCGCCTATTACACCCGCGTGGACGTGCTCACCATGCACGCCGGGCGGATCGCGGTTGCGCCCAACGTGCGCGTGTTCTCCGCCGGGCGCGAAAAAGGTTACAGCGAACCGCGCCGCCTGCTGGTGTTCTACAGCACGCTGGCGCGCCTGCTGCGCGCGACGCGCTACACGGCCTGCTTCGCCCACATGCAGCCGCTGTTCGCGGCGCTGGCCGCGCCGCTGCTCAGGGCGCGCGGCGTGCCGGTCACGCTGTGGTACGCGCACAGCTCGGTGACGCTGCGCCTGCGGCTGGCCGAACGGCTGGTGAACCGCGTCGTCACGCCGTCGCCGGAGAGCTTCCGCCTGCCCAGCCGCAAGCTGACCGTCACCGGCCACGGCGTGGACACCGACCGCTTCACCCCTGCCCCTGCGCCGCGCCCGCCCGACGCCCCGTTCATCGTCGTCAGCGTGGGGCGGCTGTCGCCGGTGAAGCGCGTCGAGGTGCTGATCGCGGCGGCACACCTGCTCCACGCGCGCGGGCTGGGCTTTCGCCTGCGCCTGGTGGGCGATGCCCCGCCGCAGCACGCGGCCTACGCTGCCGATCTGCGCGCTCAGGCCGCCGATTTGGGCGGCGCAGTCGAGTTCGCCGGGCCGGTGGCGCACGCCCAAGTGGCTGACGCCTATCGCGCCGCCGATGTCATGGTCACGGCCAGCGCCACCGGCAGCGTGGACAAGGCCGTGCTTGAGGCGATGGCCTGCGGCCTTCCGGTAGTCGCCAGCGGCGAACCGTACCGCGCCATGCTGGCGCAGTGGGGTGACGCGCTGCTGTTCCCTGAAGGCGACGCGGCTGCCCTAGCCGACCGGCTGTCAGCCCTCGCGCAGACGCCGCCCGACCAGCGGCGCGCGCTGGGGCTGGCGCTGCGCGAAATCGTGGCGCGCGAACACAGCCTCTCGCGCCTGATTCAACGGCTGGCTGAGGAGATTCTGCCGTGCGCGTCGTCATGATCGGGGCGTACAAGCCGGACTACGCCCGCCACTACGTGATTCGTGAAGGGCTGCGGCGCGCCGGTGCAGACGTAGACGAGCGCCTGCTGCCGCTTGACCGGCACACGCCGGGCCGGGCGCGCGCGCTGGCGCGGCTTTTCCCCCGGCGCGGCGAAACTGACGCCGTGCTGCTGGGCGCATTCAACCAGATGTTAGCTCCGGCAGCCTGGGCGCTGGCGCAGACACGCGGCCTGCCGCTGATCGTGGACTATCTGACCGGCCTGCTGGATGCGGCAGAAGACCGAGGCGCAGTTCCGGCGGGGCGGCGAGCGCTGCTGCGCGCCGTTGACCGCTTCGCCATCAGCCGCCTGCCCACGCTGACCGATACCGCCGCCCACCGCGCCGCCTTTGCCGCTGCGCTTAACGTAGATGTGCGCCGCATGGCTGTGCTGCCAGTGGGTGTGCGCGACCTCGACCCGCTGCCGCCGCCCGACCCTGCCGCGCCGCCGCTGGCGCAGTATGCCGGCACGTATATCCCATTTCACGGTGTGGACGTCATGCTTAGGGCGGCGCGCCTGCTGCCTGATGTGGCCTTTGAGTTCATCGGCGCAGGGCAGATGCACACAGCAGCGGTGCGGCTGGCGCACGAGATTGGCCTGTCGAACGTTCGCTTTGTGACTGGTTACTTCCCCAAGGCGGAACTGATCGCCCTGCAGGCGCGCAGTACAATCGCGCTCGGCGTGTTCGGCAATGCGCCCAAGACGCGGCAGGTCGTCCCGAACAAGGTCTATGAGGCGTTGGCGTTGGGCCGGGCGCTGGTCACGGCGCAATCGCCCGCGCTGGCCGAGTTCTTCACGCCTGGCAAACACTTGGTAACAGTCCCGCCGGGCAGCCCGGATGCGCTGGCGGCGGCCCTGCGCGCCCTGCTGGACGATCCCGCCCGCCGCGCCGCGCTCAGCGCTGCTGGGCGGGCGCGCATCGAGGCGGCTTTTCTGCCGCAGCACATCGGCGCGCAGCTCAAGACGATCCTGGAAAACCTGGTGTAACCCATGCGCTTCAGCTTGAACACGCTTCAGGAAAATCACAGACGCGCCCTGCCTGCCTCCTGGGTGATTCTGCCCGCGCTGCTGGCTTACCAGGCGGTGCTGTACAGCGGTGTGGCACGGGCATACCAGCATGTATCAGTGGTACTGCTGCCCTGGCTGATGGCCGAACATGGTTTTCGGCTGTACCAGCATATCAATCTAGGACACGCGCCTGGCTATCTGTGGTGGAATGCGCTCCTCTACCGTCTTGTTCCCGATCACACGCTGCGGCTGCGCCTGTTCACCGTACTGATTTCAGCAGCAATCACCCTGCTGGTGTACAGGCTGGGACAGCGCTGGTGGGGTCAGCGGGCGGCGCTGGTCGCTGCGGCGCTGGTCACCGCCTGGGGGCCGGTGGTGCTGCAATACCTATTGTACTTCGAATTCACCCTGGGCCTGCTGGCCACTGGCGCACTGGCGGCGTGGCATCGTCCAGGCGGAGCCGCATGGCGACAGCTGGCGGCTGGTCTGCTGGTCGGCCTGATGATCCTGGTCAAGCCGCAGATGATCGCCGCCGCTGGCGTATTCGTGATATGGCGGCTGCTAGCTGGCATCCGGCGGCAGGCAGCATCAGACCTGCTGCGCTTTGGTGCTGGTGCGGCCTTGCCGCTGATCGGAGCGGCGCTGCTGCTGCTGGCACAAGGCACGCTGGAACAGGGCATCTTCTACACGACCATCTACAACCGCTATGCCATCAATATGGCAGCTCGCTGGCCATCGCTGGATGACCTGCCTGTTGTCGCCCTGTGGATGCTGCTGGTTCCGCTGTATGTGATCGCTGTGACGCAGCGCCGCGAACCGTACAGCCTGGTGCTGCTGGGGCTGCTGCTGGCGCTGTGCCTGCCCGCTTTCCCGATTTACGGCCTGTTTCATCTCTCCGGAACGCTGCCAATGGTCGCTCTTGCGGCAGCCGGCGGGTTATCATGGGCGCTGACACGACCAGCGCAACCCGTGCGAACCATTGCCTGCACCGCCCTTGTGCTCACCTTGACCACAGGCCTAGCGCTGCCTTTCTACTATCGCTTCCGGCTTGGCCCTACAGTCGAACAGTACGATGCGCTGCTGCCAATCGTGGAGTGGGTGCGGAGCGAAACGGGCGCTGGCCCTGGCACGCGCATGTGGATTCTGCCAGATATTGACCCTACGGGCAATTTTTACCCGCTGGGCGGGTACTTGCCGCCGCAGTTCTACACCAATACCTATCCCTGGTATCTGGCCTGGCCCGAGACAACAGCTCAATATCTCGCGAGTTTAGACGCTGACCCGCCCGCTTATCTGGTGCTGGTTGAAAAGTGGCGCTACCAGCTTCCCGCCGCTGTCATGGACTACGCTGAAGCACACTATCAACCGGTGGCGGCTGCTGATATGCCCTATGGCCTTGACCGCGTGACGCTGGCGGTACGGCTGCCGTGAAGCTGATCTACGCCGCCAACATGCGCTGGCCCACCGAGAAGGCGCACGGTTTGCAAATCGCCCAGAACTGCGAGGCCTTTGCCCAGGCTGGCGCTGATGTAACGTTGTGGATTCCGCGCCGCGCCAACACACCAGCGATGCACGCCATCAGCGACCCCTGGGCGCACTACGGCGTGGCGCGCGCTTTCGACGTGCGCTGCCTGCCAGGTGTAGACCTCATGCCGCTGGCGGCTGGCCGCGCCCCGCTGGAGAAGCTGGCGTTCGCGCTGCAAACGCTGACGTTCGCGCTGGCGGCGCTGATCGCGGCGCGGGCGGCGCGGGCGGACGTGTTCTACACGCGCGACCTGGCCGCGCTGCTGGCGCTCAGCCTGGTCAAGCCGCGGCGGGCGCTTGCTTACGAGCCGCACCGCCGGTCGCAGTCGCGCATCGGGCGGCGGCTGCAGGACATCGGCGCGCGGCGGGCTGGCGCCGTGTTCCCCATCACACCACCGCTGGCGCAGGCGCTGATCGAGGGCGGCCTGCCGCAGGCGCGCGTCATGGTCGCGCACGACGGTGTGCGCCGCGCCCGCTTCGACAGTCTGCCGGAGCGCGACGCTGCCCGCTGCGAGATCGGCTGGCCGCTGGATGCCTTCATCGTCGGCTACGTGGGAAGGCTGCACACCATGAACATGGACAAAGGGCTGGATACGTTGATAGAAGCGCTGGCCCAGCTCGACGACGCGGCGCTGGCGTTGGTGGGCGGCCCCGACGACATGGCCGCCGTCCTGCGCCGCCGCTGGCTGGCGCGCGGCCTGTCCGAAGCCGATTTTCTCTACGTCGGTCAGGCTGCCCCGGCGCGCGTGCCGCTCTACCTGCGGGCTTTCGATGTGTGCGCTATGCCCTTTCCCTGGACGCCGCACTACGCCTATTACGCCTCGCCCCTGAAGCTGTTCGAGTACATGGCTTCTGGGCGGCCAGTTGTCGCCAGCGACTTGCCCGCCTGGGCCGACGTAGTGCGAGACGGCGAGACCGCCCTGCTCGTCCCGCCGGGCGACGCGGACGCGCTGGCGGGGGCCATCGCCCGGCTGCGCGCCGACCCCGCCCTGCGCCAGCGGCTGGGCGACGCAGCCAGCGCCCGCGTCTTGGCGCACTACACCTGGGACGCTCGCGCCCGCGCCATCCTGCGGCGCATTCAGGCGCAGCGCGAGATGGCAACAGATGAGTGAGGAGCACACGGTATGAGCTGGAAAAGCGCGCCCTTCGGCCAGACGCTGCTGTGGCTGCGCAACGCTGCGCTTGATCTTTATTACTGGCCTCGCTCGCGGCGCGAGTTCACGGCGCTGCTATCACAGGCCACGACGCTGGACGCCGTCGTTGACCTGCTCTGGCGCTACAAAGGCGCAGGGTTCTACAAGTTTCTCGCGCCCAACCAGGATCGGTTTGAGCTGACGGCGCTGGCCCAGCGCGTTCAGGCGCTCGCGCCGCGCGTGATTGTCGAGATCGGGACGCGCAGCGGTGGCACGCTGTTCGTGTGGAGCCAGTGCAGCCCATCGCTGAAGCGGCTGGTGAGCATTGACCTGCCGGGCGGGATTCACGGCGGCGGCTACTGGCCGCAGCGCGCCCGCCTCTACCGGCTCTTTACCCACAACCAGCCCCAATGCCGCCTCGATCTGCTGCGGGCCGACAGCCAGCAGGAAGCCACCCGCGCCCGCCTGCGCGATCTGCTCCACGGGCAGCCGATTGATTTCCTGTTCATTGACGCCGATCATCGCTACGCGGGGGTAAAAAAGGACTTCGAGCTGTACGCCAGTCTTGTCAGGCCGGGGGGCCTCATTGCCTTTCACGACATCCGGCCCAACGCCGCCGACCCAACAATTGAGGTGCACCGCCTGTGGAACGAAATCAAGGCAGCAGGCGCAGCGGTGGAAGAAATCGTCCACGCACCGTACAGCGGGCGCTACGGCATCGGCCTGCTGAAGCAGCCGTGAAAGTCGGCCTGCTCACCGCTGACCTGACGCATGCGCACGGCTGGGCGCACTACAGCCTCAGCCTGCTGCTGGCGCTGCGCGACGCGGGCGCGGACGTGACCGTGATCGCGGCGCGCAGCAGCCCAGACGTGGCCGGCCTGACCGTTCACCGGCTGCTGCCGACGCTGGTTCCAGCGGAGCGCGGCCTGCTGCTGGCGCAGGCGCGGGCTGTCCCCGCCGTGCGCGCCGCCCTGCGCGGCTGCGACGTCGTGCACGCGGCGGTCGAGCCGTTTGCGCCAGCGGCGGCCTGGAGCGCGGCAGGGCGTCCGCTGCTGGTGACGGCGCACGGCTCGTATGTGGGGCTGCTGGCCGGGCGGCGCGGACTGGCTGGGGCGCTCTACCGGCGGGCGCTGCGCCAAGCGACGCTGGTGTGCGTCAGCCAGTTCACAGCGCAGAACGTTACGGCGGCGCTGCCGGGCGCGCGCACGACGGTGATTCCCAACGGGATTGACCCGGCGCGTTTCGACCACCTGCCGCCGCTGGCTGCGCCCAAACGCGGCCCGACAGTGCTGGCCGTCGGCGCGGTCAAGCCGCGCAAAGGCACGCTCGAACTAGTGCGGGCGCTGGCTGTCGTCCGCCAGACGATTCCAGACGCGCAGGGCGTTATCATCGGCACGCTGGACGCCGAGCCGGGTTACGCGGCGCAGGTGCGCGCCGAGATCGCCGCGCTGGGCCTAGCGGACAGCGTGCATCTGCTGGGCCACGTGCCCGAAGAAACGCTGCTGGCGTGGTACGGCGCGGCGGATGTGTTCGCGCTGCCGGCGCTGAACGTGGGCGGGCGCTTCGAGGGGTTCGGGCTGGCCTACCTGGAGGCCAGCGCTGCCGGGCTGCCGGTCATCGGCACGACGGGCTGCGGGGCGGAGGACGCGGTCGTGGACGGCGTGACAGGTCTGCTCGTCCCACAATCGCAGGTGACAGACGCCCTGCCCGGTGCTATCATCGCGCTGCTGTCTGACCCTGCGCGGGCGGCGCGGATGGGCGCGGCGGGCCGCCAGCGGGCGCGCGCGCAGACCTGGGCGCGCGCTGCCCAGCGGATGCTGGCTTTGTACAGAACAACAGCTCTTGATCGTGATCGTCGTCCATGAACACGCACACAGCACCGCCAACCTCACCCTGGCCCTCCGCCGCCGCAAAGGGGCGAGGTGTGCAGCTGAGGGCGCGCCATGATTGACCGGGCGCGGAATTTCTTCCGGCGCAAGGTGGTGCAGGACACGCTGGCGCTCCAGGCTGGCGGCCTGGGCGTGGTGGCGCTGGGGATGCTGGCCTGGATCGTCGTGCCGCTGGCGCTGGGGCCGGAGAAGTACGGCACGTGGGCGCTGGCTCAGTCGCTGTTGGGCATCTGGGACACATTCAACCTTACCGGCCTGGGCGTGACGGTCAGCACGCGCCTGGCGGCGGCGGTGGGCGCGCGCGACCAAGACGAGATTCTGCGCCTGCTGGGCGCGTATGTGCGCGTGTCGCTGCTGTGGGGCGGGCTGAGCGTGGCCGCGATGGCGCTGGCCGGCCCGCCGCTGGCGCGGGCGCTGCACGGCAGCGCCGAGATCGGCGTGCTGGCGGCGGCGCTGTCCCTCACGCTGCTGATTGACCCCTTCTACCTGCTGGTGACAACCGCGCTGCAAAGCCGCCGTTCAATGCGGACGCTGGCCCTGCTGCAAAACGCCAACCAGCTTGTGCTCACGATCTGCCTGGTGACGGCGGCGCTGGCCCGGCCAGAGCCGGCGGCGCTGGTGGCGGCGCGGCTGGCCTACTCGCTCATCACGGCGCTGCTGGCGCTGTGGCTGTACCGGCGGCTGCGGGCGCAGGGCACGGTAGCGTACCCGCCGCTGCGGGCGGTGCTGGCGCGGGCGCGCACGGCATCGTACCGGCCGTACTGGCGCAGCGGGCTGGCCAACGCGCTGGACAAGAACGCAGCGCAGTTATTTACGCAGCTTCCGCTGCAGCTCACCGGGATAATCGGCGGGCTGGCGGCGGCCGGGTTCCTACAGCTCGCCCTGCGCGGCTTCCAGCAGGCCAGCTTGTTCACGTCAGCCGTGTTCAGCAACATGCAGGCAGTCGTGCCGCAGGCAGTGGGCCGCGGCGACTACGCCCGCCTCTACCGCGGCTTCACGCGGCTGGTGCTGGCGCTGGCAGGAGGCGGCGCGCTGTTCTACGGAGCGCTGGCGCTGGCCGGCCCCGCGCTGGTCGCCTGGGTGATCGCGCCGCTGTTCGGCGAGGAGTGGCTGAGCGTGATCCCGCTGATCCCAGTGCTGGCGGTGTACGGCGTGTTCAGCACGGTGGGCGGCGTGTTCGGGCCGCTGTACCGCGTTTTCGAGATGGCCGGCGCGGCGCTGGCGATCAAAGTTGTGTCGCTGGCGCTGCTGCTGCCGCTGGGCGCGGCGCTGATCGGCGCGCTGGGCGCGGTAGGCGGCGCGTGGCTCGTCAGCGGGCTTTACGCGCTGTCGGTGACGCTCACCGCCGCCGTTACGCTGCCGGCGCTGCGCGGGCGGGCGCGGGCCAGCGGCTCCACGGTGGAGGCCGCCCATGGCTGAGCGCCTCAAGCGCGCGCTGCGCGCCGGCCCCCTGCGACCGGTCTATCTGTGGCTGGCCAACCGCTGGCGGGCGCTGCGCCGGCTGTTCATCTACCCGGAGACCGCCCGCGTGGGCGCGGTGGACTACGACGCCTACTGGGAGAGCAAGGCCCAGGCCGGCCTGGGCAGGCTCTCGCCTTGGCGGCGGCGGCGCGCCGAGGCCTTCGCTGCGCTGATCGAGCCGGGCAGCCGCGTGCTCGACCTAGGCGCAGGCGACGGCGCGCTGCTGGCCTATCTGATCAACGCGCGCGGCGTGCTGGGCAGCGGGCTGGACGTGTCGCCGAAGGCGGTGGCGTTCTGCCGCGCGCAGGGCCTGGACGTGGCCCTGGCCGATCTCAACCGGCCCGTCGCCAGCTTCATCGCCGAGCCGGTGGATTACATTGTCCTGTCGGAGATTATCGAGCACCTGCCCGACCCCGAAAGCCTGCTGCACAGCCTGCGCCCGCTGGCGCGCCGCGGCCTGATTGTCTCTATCCCCAACACCGGCTTCCATCAACACCGGCTGCGCCTGCTGCTGGGGCGCTTCCCGCTGCAGTGGGTCGTCACGCCGGGCGAGCACCTGCGCTTCTGGACGCGGGCCGATTTTCGTTGGTGGGCGCGGCAGATGGGCTTTGAGATCGCGCGGGAAATCCCCTACGAGGGCACGCCCGGCCTGAGGCGTCTGTGGCCGGGGCTGTTTGCCGCGGCCTTCGTTTACCACCTGCGCAGCGCGCCAGACCGGGTAAAATAATGAATTCGCGTGTAAGCAAAAGAGACTTGGACGGACAGTATATCATGAACATTCTAATTATCGGCGGGACGCGCAACATCGGCTATCGGCTGGCGCTGAGCTTGCTGGAGCGCGGCCACCACGTAACGGTGCTGAACCGGGGCCTGACTCCGGACAAGCTGCCGCCGGCTGTGACGCGCCTGCGCGCCGACCGCACCGAGCCAGTGCAGTTGTTCGCCGCGCTCAACCGGCGCAGCTTCGACGCAGTGGTGGACATGGTGTTGTACAACGGCGACGAGGCTGAAACGGTTGTTGACCTGTTCGGCGGGCGCGTGGCGCATTACATCTTTGTCAGCACTGGCCAGGTGTATCTGGTGCGCGAGGGGCTGGAGCGCCCGTTCAGCGAGGACGACTACGCCGGGCGGGTGATGCCGCCGCCCAAGCCCAACACCTACGGCTACGAGGAGTGGGTGTACGGCGCGCGCAAGCGCGACGCCGAGGACGCGCTGGCCCGCGCCTGGGAAACTGCCCGATTCCCGTATACATCGGTGCGGCTGCCGATGGTCAACAGCGAGCGCGATCCGTTCAACCGGCTGTACGGCTACATGCTGCGCATCAAGGACGGCGGGCCGATCCTCGTGCCGGAGACGCCGCGCCACCCGCTGCGCCACGTCTACGTCGGCGACGCTGTGCGCGCCATCGTCACGCTGCTGGAAACCGGCCTGGGCAAGGGGCGGGCTTACAACATCTCGCAGGACGAGACCGTCTCGCTGGAAACATTTCTGGAGCTGGTCAGCGGCTACATGGGCTGCCAGCCGCCAGAGCTGGTGGAGATCAAACGGAGCGTGCTGGAGCTGAACGGCTTCCTGCCGGACTGCTCGCCGTTCAGCGAGCGCTGGATGTCGGAGCTGACCAACGACCGCAGCAAAGCTGAGCTGGGCATGACCTACACGCCCCTTGAGGAGTACCTGGCGCGCATCGTGCGCCACTACCTGAAACACCCGCCGCGCCGCCCGGCCAGCTACCGCCGCCGCCCGGCCGAGCGCAGCATGGTGCTGAACTGAACGCCGCAGCCGGGCGAACGCATCGAAAGAGCGGGCGATGACCGACCTCACCGACCTCACCCTGACACAGGCGCTTAATGGGCTGCGCGCCCGCGCCTTCTCCGCCGTCGAACTGGCGCGCGCTTACCTGGCGCGTATCGAGGCGCTCGATCCCACGCTGCGCGCCTACGTCACAGTGACGCCGGAGCGCGCCCTAGCCGACGCCCAGCGCGCCGATGCGCTGCGCGCCGCCGGCGAGGAGCGCCCGCTGCTGGGCATCCCACTGGCGCTGAAAGACGTGCTCTCCACCAAAGGCATCGAGACGACCTGCGCCTCGAAAATCCTGCGCGGCTACGTGCCGGTGTTCTCCGCTGCGGTCGTCGAGCGGCTGGAGGCTGCCGGCATGGTGCTGCTGGGCAAGACCAACATGGACGAGTTCGCCATGGGGTCGTCTACCGAGAACTCCGGCCTGTTCGCGACGCGCAACCCCTGGGACACGGGCCGTGTGCCCGGCGGCAGCAGCGGGGGCAGCGCGGCGGCGGTGGCAGCCAGGCTTGCGGCGGGGGCGCTGGGCACGGACACCGGCGGCAGCATTCGCCAGCCGGGCGCGTTCTGCGGCTTGGCAGCGCTTAAGCCCAGCTACGGGCGCGCCTCGCGCTACGGCCTGATCGCCTTCGGCTCGTCGCTGGACTGCCCCGGCCCGCTGGCGCGCACCGTCGAGGACGCTGCCCGCCTGCTCCAGGCCATTGCCGGCCACGACCCGCGCGATTCGACCAGCTTCCCGGCCGACGTGCCCGACTACACCGCAGCGCTGACGGGCGGCGTGCGCGGGCTGCGCCTGGGCCTGCCGCGCGAGTACTTCATCGAGGGCATCCAGCCGGAGGTCGAACAGGCAGTGCGGGCGGCGGTGGCGCGCCTGGAAAGCCTAGGCGCACAGGTGATCGAGGTGAGCCTGCCGCACACGTCGTACAGCCTGCCAACGTACTACATCATCGCCCCAGCCGAGGCCAGCGCCAACCTGGCGCGCTATGACGGCGTGCGCTTCGGCCTGCGTGTAGACCGCGGCGACCTGCTGGAGACATACAAGGCGACGCGCGGCCAGGGCTTCGGCGCAGAGGTCAAGCGGCGCATTATGATCGGGACGTATGTTTTGTCTGCCGGCTACTACGACGCTTACTACGGCAAAGCGCAGGCCGTGCGCACGCTCATCAAGCAGGATTTCGACCGGGCGTTCGAGCAGGTGGACGTGATCGCCACGCCCACCGCGCCCAGCACCGCTTTCAAGCTGGGCGAGAACACAGCCGACCCCCTGCAGATGTATCTGGCGGACGTGTTCACGCTGCCCGCCAGCTTAGCCGGCGTGCCCGGCCTCAGCGTGCCGTGCGGCTTCGACAGCGCGGGACTGCCCATCGGTCTGCAGTTGATCGCGCCCGCCTTCCGCGAGGACCTGCTGCTGCGGGTTGGCCACGCCTACGAGCAGTCTACAGCGTGGCACACGCGCCGCCCGCCGCTGTGAGCCGGCGGGGGAAATCATCAATGCAGGCCAGCCCGCCGCAGCGTTTCCAAGCAGGCCGGCAGGCCGGCCATGACCTGCGGCGGCTCAAGCGTGTCGGACGCCAGCGTCACCCAGCCCTGATAGCCGGCGACGCGCAGCGCCGCGAACACCGCGCCGAAATCGGCCAGGCCCTCGCCGGGCAGGCGGTTGTTGGTGTCGGCGAGCTGCACGTAGCCCAGGTCGGCCGCGTGATCGCGCAGCGCCGTTACCGGGCTGTGTTCCTCCAGCGCCATGTGAAACAGGTTGGCCGCCAGTTTAATATGTGGGTGGTCTTTGACCTTGTGGCGAAAGACGACGGCCTGCTCCAGGCGATTGATGAAGTAGGTCTCGTAGTGATTGACCGGCAGGATGTTCAGCTCAACGCCCAGCGCATAGGCCAGGTCGCAGACTGTGCGCAGCAGCCACACCATCATCTCGGCGTCCAGCTCAATCGGGGCGCGGTAAGGGCGCAGGTCGGGCATGCGCGGCGGGCCGTAATGCGGCACAAACACGACATGCCCCGCGCCCAGGTCAACGGCGTCGGCCATTGCCTGGCGCAGCCGGCCAACGGCGCACTCGCGGTCGGCCATGTTGGGCGCTAGGTAGCCGTCGGCGCGGCCCAGGCTGACGGCGGCGGCCGCCAAACCTGTCGCGGCCAGCGCCTCAGCCAGCTCCGGCACGCGCTCGGTCAGGCCGTCAGCCAGCACTTCGATTCCGGCCAGGCCGGCGCGGCGGGCCTGGTCGCAGCGCTGCTGGGCAGTGCGCCCCGGCAGCAGGTGTTCCTGTATGGCGAGTCGCATGGCCTTCCCTCCACGGACAGCGGCGCAGCGCCGTCAGCGCAGCGCGTCCCACACCTCCAGCTTGGCCCCTACGCGCCGGATGACCTCGCTGGTGAAGTCGGTCGTGCTGGCCTGCCCGCCCAGGTCGGGCGTGCGTATGCCGTCGTAGACCGTCTCCAGCGTCGCCTCGTAGATGGCGCGGCTGGCAGCGGCGGCGGCGTCGGTGCGGACGTAGCGCAGGACGGCCGCCCCAGCCAGGATCATCGCCATCGGGTTGGCGATGTTCTTGCCCTGCAGGCTGGGCGCGGTGCCGTGCGGCGCTTCGGTGAGCGCCACCTTCACCTCGAAGTCGTCGTCAAAGCTGAAAATGATCGATTCCGCCCCGGCAATCGTGCCGAACATCTTCAGCACCAGGTCGCTGAGCGTGTCGCCGTCGCGGTTGAGGGCCGGGATCACCAGCGGCTCGCCCGACGTTTCCAGCAGCAGCGCGTAGGTGGCGTCAATGAGCTGTGGGTCGTAGGGCACGTCGGGGTAGCGCTGGCTGGCGGCGTCCAGCTCTTCTTTCAGCATGCCCTCGTACACCGGGCTGACGGTGTACTTCGGCCCGCCGAACACTTTCGCGCCGGTGCGCCGGGCGTGGCGAAAGGTGAACTCTGCCACAGCGCGGCAGGTGCGCCGCGACAGCCGCTGTGTGCTGTAGGCCACCTCGTCCAGCCCGCTGCCCTCGCGCCATTCCTTGGCGTTGTAGGCCCCGTCCACCGCCATGCGCACGACCGCGATGGGCGCGTGGACGCCGGCCAGCGGGCGCACCGACGGGATGCGCCGCCCGGTGCGCAGAATCACCTGGCCGTCAATTAGCTCGCGCAGCAGCGCGTTGGGGCTGCCCACGTCGTCCGGGTCGCCGGGGGTGATGGTCGCCGCTTTGATGCCTAGGCCGGCCGTCTTGATGCGCGCCGCCGCTTCGTGCACCACCTGGTTCTGCGTCCTGCGCCGGTTCTCCAGCGAGAGGTCAAAGTACTCGAAGTGCAGCGGGCAGCGCGTCACCTGAGGGTCAAGGACGCGCAGGGCTTCTTCAAGCAGCTCCTGGCCGGTCTGGTCGCCCTGGAGGACGACAATCGTGCGGGTTTCCACAGGCGTTAACTTCCTTGTGTGCTACAGCAGGGATGACAGAGAGCCTATTGTAAGGCCAGGATTGGCAGCTTTCAAATTGTCGTTTATAGTACCTTGAGATCAGCCGGCGTGGGGGACGGCAGGCTGTTTTAACAAGGAGTGTATCGCGATGCGTAAGCTAATCGTGCTGGCCAGCGCCGCGCTGCTGCTGGCGCTGAGCGCGCCGGCTGCGGCACAAACCACGTCCACCGGCCCGGCCTCGTCTGTCACCATTTTCTTCGTGGCGTGCGAAACCAGCGCCGTGATCAACTCCAGCGGCCAGATGCTGGCCGGCGAGAACTTGTTCTACCAGGTGTTCGCCGGGCCGAACGGCAGCGGCGCGCCGCTGACCGCGCTGCGCGAGGTCAGCGTAAGCGGCCAGTACGCCGTCAGCGTCCAGCCTGCGTTCGACGGCGGCGCCACCGTGCCCGCCGGCAGCACCGCCAGCGTGCGCGTGCTGATCGCCCGCGCGGGCAACCCCAGCGTCATTAGCTTCGAGACCACCGTGAACGACATACAGGACGGCTGCGCCAACCCGCAGAACCCGCTGGTGGACAGCGCCGACGCCGGCGCGGGCAGCACCGGCCCGTCCACATCGTCGCTCGGCATCCTGATCCGCTCGCCGTTCGGCGGCTTCATCAACAACAACATCGGCGATTTCGTGTCGCCCACGCCGGAGCCGGAGGTCGTCATCGGGGCGCGGCGGCCGCCGTTCTTCCGCTCCGACACGCCGGGCGTGATCTTCGCCGAGTGCGACCAGTACCTGCCGCGCTCAGCGCCGGGCCGCCTGTACGACAGCGACAACATCGTGATCTTCTGGTCGTGGTATGCGCGCACGGCGGCCCAGGTGCAGGATCACATCGAAAAAGCGATTTACGATGTGACGTTTCAGACCGCGCCGCTGAACGAGATCGTCATCACGCCCACTGAGCAGCGCGGCACGCTGTTCTGGGTGTTCTACTACCAGGTGATCGGCAACCTAGCGCCAGGGACTTACGGCGTCAGCTTCAACCTGTCGTGGAAAGAGCAGACGTTCGACGGTTTCGAGCGCTTCGGGCCGGGGACAAACACCGAGACGGTCAACAGCACCTGCACGTTCACCGTCGAGCGCAACCCGACGAACGCGCCGGTCAGCTACAACCTGATGTACAGCATCCGCTGACGGCGGGCGGGCGAGCATGGCGGCCAGCCTCGGCGACTACGCGGCGGCGCTGTTCGGCATCGCGCTCTCGCCAGCGCAGCTTGAGCAGTTTGACGCCTACACCCGCGAGCTGGCCGCCTGGAACGCCCACACCAATCTCACCGCCATTACCGACCCGGCTGAGGTGGTGGTGCGCCACTACCTCGACTCGCTGTCAGTGGCGCGCGCCGCACAGCTTGCGCCTGGCACGCGCATCGCTGATGTGGGCACAGGGGCGGGCTTCCCCGGCGTGCCGCTGCTGATCGCCTTCCCCGGCGTGCAGGTCACGCTGCTAGAGGCCACCGGCAAGAAGATCGCCTTCCTCGAACACTTGATCGCCACGCTGGGCCTGACGGGCGCGATCACGCTGCACGCCCGCGCTGAAGAAGCCGGCCACCTGCCCGGCCACCGCGCCGCCTACGACCTGGTGCTGGCGCGGGCGGTGGCGCGCCTGCCGGCGCTGCTGGAGTATCTGCTGCCGCTGGCCAAGGTGGGCGGGCGCTGTGTAGCGCTGAAGGGCGTCACTGCCGAGGCCGAAGCCCGCGACTCCGCCCGCGCGCTCAAGACGCTGGGTGGGGCGCTGCGCGGCATCGAGCCGGTGGCGCTGCCCGGCGTGGCCGACGCGCACTATCTGGTCGTAGTGGACAAGGTGGCTGCCACGCCGGCGGCCTACCCGCGCCGGCCTGGCACGCCGACGCGCAGCCCGCTGGCGTAACGCGCTCAGAACGGCAGCGGGCCGCCCAGTATCATCAGCACCTGCCCCAGCGCCGCGCCCATCACCAGGGACATGGGCAGCGACATCACCACGCTCAACAGCACGCTGCCGATACTCCACGCCAGGCAGCCGCGCACTAGGCCGAAGTCGTAGGCTTGGCCAATGCGGCTGAGCACGGTAAACGACATGTACACGCTGAAGATGGTCAGGACGCCCATCAGCGCCAAGTAGAGGCCGCTGGTGCCGCTGACCAGCGCCACAACCGCCACAATGAGCAGGAACATCACGATAGGCAGGCGGCTGTTGTAGAACGACACTACCCGGTAGATCAAGTACGGCAGCGTGCCATTGCCCCCAAACACGAAGCGTGCCACCACATGCGTCGCCGCCAGCTGCAGCAGGACGCCGATCACGCCGCTGACGCCCAGCACCAGGCCAAACACGATGGCGTGCGGCAGGCCGATGTTCATCGCCGTAATCTGATCCGCGATCTCCAGCGCCTCCGACGGGCGCTCCGGCGGCCTGGCCGTCTCGCCCCGCGCCAGCGCCTCGTTGTACGTGCGCTGCGCCTCCTGCCAGGCGGGGCGAATGCTGGCGGCAGTTTGGCTGAACGCTATCACTAGAATCAGGCCGCCGAAGATCAGAATCATGGTGTAGATGATCAGGTCCATGCTGGCGGAGGCCCAGGTCGTTTTCTGCACCTCGCCTAGGTGGCCCTGCGCCTTCTTCTCCTTCTTGAGCTGGGCCTCGGTGGCCGCGATGCGGCGCTGTTCGCTGCTGTCGGTCAGCAGCGCCAACGAGTCTGCGCCGCTGAGGCCGGTGATCTCGTCGAGCACGCTGCGGAAGTAGTTGTCGTTGATGATGCCGGGGTGCAGCTCTAAGGCCCGGCTCATCGCCTTGAGCGCTTTGGCGCGCTCGTTGTTGGTCTGGCAGGTCAGGGCCGTCTCCACATAGCCGCGCGCGCGGGCGATGTCGGCCTCGGAGGCTTCGCGCTGCTTTCGTTTGGGCTTGTCAGCCGCCGCGTCATCGGCGGCCAGCGCAGCGCTGTGCGCGTTCCCCGCTGGGCCGGCCGCTGGCACGACCGCCCTCTGGCGGATGTACTGCTCTGCCTTGGCCGCTGCCGCCCGCACCTGTGGGTCAGGGTCGCTGGCGGCCATGATGGACAGCGTGCGCAGGGCGGATTCATCGCGGGCGCGGGCGGCCTGTTTGACCGCTTCGAAGCGCGTTTTGGGATCCGGGCTTTTGAGCTGGCTGATGGTCGTGTTCTGGCTCACGGCTGCACCTCGCATGCATTCGGTGTGGGCCGGGCGCCGGCTGCGCCGCGGCAGCAGTCAGCACTCCTGCCACCATTGTAAGCTGCAACGCCTGCGCCGCTGCATAAAGAAAGAGGCGGCGCGCCGGCTCAATCGGTCTCATTGGGGTGTCTGCCCGTCGGGTTCCTGGGTGCGCGCAGGCGGCGGGGTCGGTTCGACCCCCGCGCCGATCAGCGGGATCACGGCGCGCCGCGTGGCACACACCACCACGCCGCCTTTCAGCGCCTGCACCTCCCACTGGATAATGCGGCTGTAGCGCGGCGAGAGCGCGGCGAAAAAGACCGGCGAGGTCGTGTCCATGATGCTGAGCACGGCGGCCTGCTCGTCCAGCAGCACCCAGCGGTAGCCGTCCACGCCGACGGCCGGATACCAGTAAAAGGCTTGTTCGCCGACAGCGGCGGCGTTCAGCGGCGAGGCCAGCGCGAAGCCGCTGCAGTCGTAGCCACCCGCCGGCGGCGTGGGCGTGGGCGCGCCCGGCGCGAGTGTCGGCGTGGGCGCGCCGGGCTGTGTCCGGCTGGTGGGCGGGCGGCTGATGGCAGCCTGCGTGCGGGCGATGTCGGCTAGGGTGGGCAGCTCCAGCGCGTAGTGCAGTAGGTTGGCCGGGATGCCCTCCAGCGGCTCCAGCGCGCGCAGCTCGTCTGCCGTCAGCGGGCGGAAACCAGTCCAGCCGCCGACAATGGCTGCGCCATCAGGGCTGAGCGGCGCGAAGATGGTGAAGCCGGCTGGAATAATAATGCCGCCGACCTCAGCCTGGCCGCTGAGTGTCACCAACTGGAGGAAGTTATCCTCGGTGATGAACAGGGCGATCGTAGAGCCGATGCGAATGTCGGCCCCGTTGGCGGTGATGTCCACGCGCGCGTTCTGCGGCCCCTGAATCACCAGCACGGACGGCGGCGCTTCGCTGCACTCCAGGCCGCGCGCGCCGGTGCGGAAAGTAAACGCCTGCATTGGGGTGCGGCTGCGCGCGGTGACAACCGGCAGCGCGGCCAGCGTCCCGGCCACTTCCGGCCGCACCAGGTCGCGGCTGATCCAGCCCGGCAGGTCGCCCACCAGCACGCGCGCCCAAGCTGCGTCGGCGCTGAGCGCGTCGGCCAGCACCTGCGTTCCGGCGGGCACGCTGGCCAGCACGCTGCTGGCGGTGCTGGGGCCGCTGCGCAGGTTGGCGCTGACCAACACGGTGGCGCTCACTGGCTCGGCCGGGGTGTAGACGTCCGCCGGGCCAACGGCGTTCTCCACGCTGACATCGCCAAACAGCAGGAACACGACCGCCTGCCCTGGCAGGCTGGTCGGCAGATTGGCCTGCACGTTCAGCACGGCAATGCCCCACTCCCGGCGGCTGGTGTCGAGCGGCACAGTCTGAATGCTTTGCAGCACAGACAGCCCGGCCTGGTCAGCCGGAGCGGTGAAGAAGTCCGGCGGCTGCTCGCCCTGGAAGGTGGCGTCCACGCGCACAAAGCCGTAGCAGGCGGTGTTGCGCCCCAGCGCATCACAGTTGCTGCCAATCTCGCGCAGCGCCTGCTGCACCAGCGCCGGGCAGCTCGCGCTGGGCGCAGCCTGCGGCTGCACCGCCGCCGGCGCGGCAGCGGCAGCCAGCACCACAACGCATAAAAAGAGCAAACGGCGGGAAGCCATAACGTCTATCCTCCCCCTAAGCTGTTCTGGCTGCCACCATCATAGCACGACTTGCGCAGCGCAGGCTGTCAGGCCTGGCGCGGATAAGCCAGCGCCGCGCCGCTGACCCACACAGCTACAGTCTGCCCCGGCGCGAACGCCTGCGCTGAGTCGGCGCGGGCCACCAGCGGCGGGCCGCCGTCCAGCGCCAGCCCCACGCGCTGGTCGTGGCCGTAGAACTCGCGCCAGGTGACGCGCGCGGCGGGGGCATCGGGCGAGGCTGCCTCGTCCAGGCGCAGGGCTTCCGGGCGCAGCAGCACGTCTACCGGCCCCCAGGCGGGCTGGCGCAGCGGCAGCCGCCCCAGAGCGCAGGTTACGGTGTCGCCCTCGGCCTGGCCTGGGATGAAATTGGCTTCGCCAACGAAAGCGGCCACTTGGGGCGTGGCTGGGTGATGGTAGAGGTGCTGCGGCTCGCCCACCTGGGCAGCGCGGCCGTCGAACATCACAGCGACCACGTCTGCTAAGCTGAAGGCCTCCTCCTGGTCGTGCGTGACAAACACGCCGGTAATGCCGGCCCGCTTAAGAATGCCGCGCACCTCGGCGCGTACCTGCGCGCGCAGCGCCGCGTCCAGGTTGGAGAACGGTTCGTCCAGCAGCAGCACCTCCGGCGCGGGGGCCAGGGCGCGCGCCAGCGCCACGCGCTGCTGCTGCCCGCCGGAGAGTTCGTGCGGCATGCGCGCGGCGTAGTCTTCCATGCCCACCAGCGCCAGCATCTCGCGCACACGGGCAGCCTTGTGCGGCCCGCGCAGGCCAAAGCCGATGTTGCCGGCCACGTCGTGGTGCGGGAACAGTGCGTACTCTTGGAACACCATGCCCACACGGCGCGCCTCCGGCGGCACGCGCGCGCTTTCCCCGGCTACCGCGCGCCCGTTGATGACGATGCTGCCGCTGTCCGGCCAGTCGAAGCCGGCAATCAGGCGCAGTGTGGTGGTCTTGCCGCAGCCGCTCGGCCCCAGCAGCGCCAAGAGCTGCCCGGCGCGGACGCGCAGCGTCAGGTCGCGCAGCACCGGCTGGCCGTTGTAGGTCTTGGTGAGGGCGTGACATTCGAGGGCGTATGACATGGTGAACAGCCAGCGATCAGTCGTCAGTCATCAGAGCGCATGGTAGCAGATCGCGCCGGCGAATCCAGGGTGAGCCTGTGCGGGGCGCGCCTAAACTTTTTTCAAACCTCAGCGTAGGCTTGGCATACACCCGCCGACGGGCTGCCAGCCAACCGCGCGCCGGACAGAAGGGGTTTTTGATTTCCGCGCAGGGCGGCTGATTTTTTTAGCGGGCAAAGCGGTTACAATGAGCAGTAGAGAAGCGTCGAGCGTGAGACTGCCAAACAGGACGGAAGTGTGTGCGGCCGTTTCAAGCGGCCGCGTGAAAGCGAAGGGATATGAGTGGGGATGCCAACGAATGGGTGAGTTTGCGCCAGGCCGCTGACATCCTGGGAGTGCACCCGGCGACTGTGCGCGCCTGGGCCGACCGCGGCGACCTGGCAGCGCGGCGCACGCCCGGCGGCCACCGCCGCTTCCGCCGGGCTGACTTGGAACAGTATGCCCAGCAGCACGGCGAGCTGCACCCGACCGAGGTGCAGGTCATCATCCAGAACGCGCTGGGCCAGATGCGCCTGGAAGTAGGCGGCGGCACGCTGGCGTCGGTGGCGTGGTACGAGGCCATGAGCGCTGGCACGCGCGAGAAGATGCGCCAGCAGGGCCGCCAGCTGCTGGAGGAGCTGCGCAGCTACCTGGCGCAGGGCGCGCCCGACAGCGGCCTGGCCGCCGCCATTCGCATCGGCAAGGAATACGCGCAGGTGCTGCACGACGACGGCCTTACGCTGCCGCAGGCCGTGCGCGGCTTCTTCTACTTCAACGATTTCGTGTTCAACTCGATCTTGACCTGGCAGGAAATCACGCCGCCGCGCAACCCGGCTGAGTGGAGCCGCCTGCTGCGCGAAGTGAACACGTTCACCAACACGATGCTGCTCTCCATCGTGGAGTATTACGAGGAAGAATAGGCGGTGACGAGCGAACGGGCAGCGTGGGTCGCCCTGAGCGCCGCCGATCACATCGGCATCAGAACGCTGCGGGCGCTGGAGGCGCACTTCGGCAGCCTGTGCGCGGCCCTGGTGGCCGACACCAGCGCCCTGTTGGCCGTGCCAGGCGTGGGGCCGGCCACCGTCCGCGCCGTGCGCGCCGTGAACCTGCCGGCGGCTGAGCGCGCGCTGGCCGCCTGGCGCAGCGCCGGCCTGCGCGTGCTGACGGCGCTGCCCGACGACAGCGCTTATCCCCCCTGCCTGCGCTTCCTGGACGACGCGCCGCCCACGCTGTTCGTGCGCAGCCCCTGGGACACGCTGAGCTGCGGAGGCGTGGCCGTGGTGGGCACGCGCACGCCGTCGGCCCAGGCGCGCGCTGCCGCCCGCCTGCTGGGCTTCGAGCTGGCCCGGCGCGGGCTGACTGTGGTCAGCGGGCTGGCGCGCGGCGTGGATACCGAGGCGCACTTGGGCGCGGTGAGCGCGCCCGGCGGGCGCACGCTGGCGGTGCTGGGCGGCGGCGTGCAGCGCATCTACCCAGCCGAGAACGCCGCCCTAGCCCAGTTGATCGCCCGCAGCGGCGCGCTGGTGAGCGAGAACGCCCCCGACGCCGCGCCCACCGTGCCGCGCCTGGTGGCGCGCAACCGCATCATCAGCGCCCTCAGCCGCGCCGTGGTGGTGGTCGAGACCGCCGCAGACGGCGGGGCAATGCATGCGGCCCGCTTCGCCCGCGATCACGGCCGCCTGGTGTACGCCCTTGACGTAAACGCCAGCGGCAACCGCGCTCTGCTCGACAACGGCGCGCTGCCCTTGGCGCCGGACCTGCACAACCTGGATTTTTAGACCGCCGCGCTTGGCACACGAAAGGCTGCCGCCATGCCTGATATGCTGGTGAAACTGTACACCCTGCCCAACCTGGAGCCGGTGATCGCGCAGCAGCGCGCGGCCGGCGTCGAGATCCGCCGAGCGCTGCCGCCGGAGAAGCACGTCGTCGTCGAGTGGGTGCGGCGCGAGTTCGGCGACATCTGGGCCAGCGAAACCGATGTGTCGTTCGCGCGCCAGCCGGTGGGCTGCTTCATTGCCGTCGAGGGCCAGCAGATGCTGGGGTTCGCCTGTTACGAGGCCACCTGCAAGGACTACTTTGGCCCCACTGGCGTGAGCGAGGCGGCGCGCGGGCGCGGCATCGGCGCGGCGCTGCTGCTGGCCGCGCTGCACGCCCTGCGCGCAGAAGGCTACGCCTACGCCATCATCGGCGCGGTGGGGCCAGCCGAGTTCTACAGCAAGGTTGTGGGGGCCACGCTCATCGCGGACTCGACGCCTGGCATCCTGGGCGGCATGCTGCGCGCCAAGTGACTCGCCTCTACACCGCGTCCGCCCCCGCGCGTATAATCACAGCGCAGCCCCTCTCCGCAAGAGAGGAACTTGGTGTGAGGTACACGGTTGATCTGACCACAGGCGGCAGAGAGCGAACCTATGTTGAACCGGCTGGCAGGCATCGAAGCGCGCTACGAAGAACTGGAACGGCTTGTGAGCGACCCGGCGGTGATCGCCGATTACACGCGCTTGGTAGAGTACAGCCGTGAGCGCGCCGGCCTGGAGGACATCGTCGAGGCCTTTCGCGCCTACAAGGCGCAGATGGCCCAGCTTGAGCAGGCCAAGGCGATGCTCTACGAGGAGGACGACCCTGACCTGCGCGCGCTGGCCGAGGAAGAGGTGGACGCGCTCAAGGCCAGCACTGCCGAGCTGGAACAGAAGCTGCGCCTGCTGCTGCTGCCCAAGGACCCGCGCGACGACAAGAACGTCATCATGGAGATTCGCGCCGGGGCTGGCGGCGACGAGGCCGGCCTGTTCGCGGCCGATCTGTTCCGCATGTACAGCTACTACGCCGAAAAGCGCGGCTGGAAGGTAGAGGTAATTGACCAGCACGAAACCGGCGTGGGCGGCTTCAAGAGCATCACGTTCGAGGTGCGCGGCCAGGGGGCTTACAGCCGCCTCAAGTACGAGAGCGGCGTGCACCGCGTGCAGCGCGTGCCTGAAACCGAAAGCCAGGGGCGCATCCACACCAGCACCGCCACTGTCGCTGTACTGGCGGAGGTAGACGACGTGGACGTGGAACTGAATATGAACGACGTGCGCGTGGATGTGTTCCGCAGCCAGGGCGCTGGCGGCCAGTCGGTCAACACCACTGACTCGGCAGTGCGCATGACTCACATCCCCACCGGCCTGGTGGTCGAGGTGCAGGACGAGCGCAGCCAACTGCAGAACCGCATCCGCGCCAAGCAGATTCTGCTGGCGCGCCTGTATGAGATGGAGATGGAGCGCCAGCGCCAGGAGCAGGAAAACGAGCGCCGCAGCCAGGTAGGCACTGGCGACCGCTCCGAGAAAATTCGCACTTACAACTACCCGCAGAACCGCGTCACCGACCACCGCATCAACTTAAGCAGCTACAACCTGCCGCGTGTGATGGACGGCGAGCTTGACGAATTCATTGACGAGCTGACGCTGCGCGAGCAGGCCGAGAAGCTGGCTGTCCACGAGTAGACCTACCTGGCAGCAGATCCATACTTGTTCTGGCGGAGAATTACCGCATGGACAGACGACAGGACAAAGGCATAACGCAAGGGCACAAAGGCGCAAAAACGCCACCTTTCCAGCGTTATTTGCGCCATAGCGTTCTTGCGTCTTGGCGTTGAGCTTTTCCCCAGATGCCTGACCGCAGACTCATCCCTGGCCGTCTGCTGGCGCTGTGGCCTGCGGTTGTGCTGCTGGCGCTGGCGCTGGTCTTTTTTCACCGCTTAGCCTTCAGCGGCTTGATCCTAGGGCGCGGCGACACCTTCAGCTATTTCTACCCCTATTGGGCCGCCCGCAGCGCGGCGCTGGCCGCTGGCCGGCTGCCGTTGTGGACGCCTGACCTATTCATGGGCGTGCCGCTGCTGGCGAACTCGCAGTTGGGGGCGTTCTACCCGCTCAACTGGCCTGTAAGCGGTTTGCTGCCGCCCGACGGCATCCGCCTGAGCGTGCTGTTCCACGTGTGGTGGGCGCTGCTGGGCGCATATGTCCTGGCGCGCGACGTGCTGGGCGCGGGCCGCGGCTGGCGCGCGCACCTGCCCGCGCTGACAGCGGCAGCCGTCTACGGGCTGGGCGGCTATGTGGGCGCGCACGTCGAGCAGATCAACCAGCTTCAGGGGCTGGCCTGGCTGCCCTGGGTGTTTTGGCTGTGCCGGCGCGCGCTGGCGCGGCCCGTCTGGATTGTGCCGCTGGCGATGGGCCTGGCGCTCCAGTTCCTCAGCGGCCACACACAAACGGTGTTCATCACGGCGCTGGGGCTGGGCGTGATAGGTCTTATACGCCAACGTCATGACCTCACCCCCGCCTCGCTGCGACCGAAGGAAGTCCCTGCGGGGCCCTCGGCTCCCCCTCTCCACACGGAGAAGGGGTTGGGGGGTGAGGTTCTGCGCGCGCTGCTCACCCTTGCCGCGGCCGGCGCGCTGGCGCTGCTGCTGGCGCTGCCGCAGCTTGCGCCGACGTTGGAGCTGACCGGCCAGTCGAACCGGGGCGGCGGTCTCAACCCGAACCAGGCGACAGCCTTCTCGCTCAACCCGCTGCTGATCGGGCGCGGCCTGCTGCCCAGCTACGACGCGGTTGTGTTCGGCGAATATGTCGCCTATATCGGCGTGATTGGGCTGGGGCTGGCGCTGGCCGGCGCGCTTCTGCCGCGCCGCGACCCGCTGGCGCGCGCGCGCTGGACGTGGCTGGCGCTGGCGCTGGCCGGGCTGCTGCTGGCGCTGGGCGAGTTCAACCCGCTGTACTGGTGGCTGGCCGGGCTGCCGGGCTTCAACCTGTTCCGCGTGCCGGCGCGCTGGCTGGCGCTGTTCGCGCTGGGGACGGCGCTGCTGGCGGGCATCGGCCTGGCGCGGCTGCTGGCCGGGGCGCTGCCGGCGCGCCGTGTCATCGCGGCGGCGGCGGCGATCACGGCGGCGCTGGCGGCGTGGAGCACGCTGGCAGCCAACAGCCCGCAGGATGTGATCGGCCCGGCCAGCCCGACTTACCTCACGTGGGCTGTGTGGGCGGCGGCGCTGACTGCGCTGCTGGCGCTGCTGGCGCGCGGTCGCTGGCGCTTTGCCGGGCCGCTGCTGGCCGCCGCGCTGGTTGTTGAGCTGTTCCTCGCGTCGGGCGTGCTGCCGTTCAACACGCTTGTTCCGCCGGAGACGTACAGCGCTGGGCGCTTCACGGCGCGCCAGCTTCAGGCTTATCACCAGGAGCAGACGCCGCCGGGCCGCCTGTTGAGCATCACTGAGCTGCTGTTCGACCCCGGCGACCGGGCCGCGCTGGAGGCGCGCTATGCCCGCCTGGGCCTGTCGGGGCTGGCGGTGCGGCTGAGCCTGGTCAACACCAAGCTGCAAGAAGTAATCGCCCCCAACCTGCCGCTGGTGTGGGGCGTGCCCAGCGTGGATGGCTTCGACGGCGGCCTGCTGCCCACGCGGCACTACACCGCTTTCACGTCGCTCATGCTCCCGCCCGACGAACTGCGCACGCTCGACGGGCGGCTGCGCGAGGCGCTGGCGCGCGAGTCGTGCCGAGGCGCGTGCATCCCCGACCAGCGCTGGCTCAATTTAACAAACACACGCTATTTGATCACCGACAAGGTGTTCGATCTGTGGCGCGGCGGCGTGGCCTACGACACCCAGTTCAGCGCCCTGCTGCCGGCAGGCGAACCGCTGACGCTGGCCGACCTGCCGCCGTTCGAGGCTGACGCGCTCGATGTGCTGGCGACATCCGCCGTCACGGTGCCCCGCGTCACTTTCACTGCCGCCGACGGCCGCGAATCGGCGCTGACGCTGGCCCCTGGCTACCCGGTCGAACTGGACAGTTTCGATCTCTACCGTTTCACTGCCGCCGCGCCGCTGACACCGGATGCCCTGACCGTGACGGTGCCCGGCGGCCTGGTCATCCACGCGCTGACGCTGGCCGACACGCGCACTGGCGACTTTCTCCAGCTTGTGCCCGATGCGCGCTGGCAGCGTGTTCTGTCCAGCGACATCAAGCTGTACGAAAACAGGGCCGTGCTGCCGCGCGCCTTCGTCGTTCACCAGGCCGTGACCGTGCCCGACACGGAGGCGGGCACTGAGGACGCGCTCGATCTGATGCGCGCGCCGGATTTCGACCCAGCGCAAATCGTCGTGCTGGCGGGGGACGCGCCCGCCTTGGACGGCCCAGCAGCCGAGTCTGCGGCGGCGGTTGAGGTATACACAGCGGAGCGCGTTGAGGTGCGCGTGCAGGCCAGCGCGCCCGGCTGCCTGCTGCTGACCGATGCTTGGTATCCCGGCTGGCGCGCCGAAGTCAACGGCCAGCCAGCGCCGATCTACCGCGCCGACGTGATGTTCCGCGCCGTTAACGTCCCGGCAGGCGAGAGCCGCGTGGTGTTCGCCTACGCGCCGGCTTGGCTGCCTTGGGCGCAGATCGGCGGCGCGGCGGCGTGGATTGCGTCTGCGGCGGCGCTGTGGCTGCTGCGCCGCCGCCTCTAAAGCGCCGAGCCCCCCAAAAAAACGCTGCAGCGGTTAATCAGTCCGGCGGGCACACGCTGACCCGCTCGCAGCCGACGCGGCCCTCCCTTCGTAAACCTTGCCCAGCTCCTCACGGCGCTGACACGCCTCGCGCTGAATAATACCAGATTTCCCGCCGTTGCAGCGCCCCGCCCAGTCGAGTACCATGGGCTGAGGTGTACGGCGAGACGAACGGGACGGGCGGCGATGCTCTGGAAAACGGTGCTCACGCTGGCGGCAGGGTTGATAGCGCTCCAACCGGCGCTGGCCCAGGATAACGACGTGCCCCGCTCCGACACGATGCCGGTCAACGCGGTGGTGAGCGAAAGCATCACCGACGTCGCGTTCTACGACTGGTGGATTGTGCAGGTGGCCGCCGGCGAGACGCTGATCATCGAGATGCGCGCCGGCCCCACGCTGGCCCCGCTGGTCGGCCTGCTTGACCCCAGCGGCACGCTGGTCGCCCGCAGCGACGACGGCGCTCCCGGCGGCACGGTTCGCCTGGAGTACACCGCCGCCGCCAGCGGCGAGCACATCGTCGTGGCGACGCGCGTAGGCAACCGCGAGGGCAGCACCACCGGCACATACGAGCTGGCGGTGCGCCGCCCCGGCGACCTGCCGGCGCGCGACAGCGTTCACCAGCAGGTCACGTTTCGCTGCGACCGGGTGGAGGTGACCAACGCCGCCACGCTCCAGTTTGCCGAGGACCCGGAACAGTACAGCGGCTACATCATCAGCGTTTACGGCCTGGACGCCTTCGTGCCCATGATCCGCGTCGAGCTGGAAAACGTGAACGTGACCGACTGCTCGCGCAACCCGCAGGGCATGGAGGGCGACGTGGTGGCGCTGCCCGGCCTGGAGCCGTTCACAGCCGCCGGCCCGCTGCTGGATCAGGCCGCGCAGCTCAAGATCATCGGCACGGTGTACCCCGGCCCGGTCACGCTGACGGTGGGCAGCCAGGACGGCGCGCCCGGCCGCTTCGTGGTCGTGGTGCAGGGGTTTCAGATTGACCCGGCCAGCGACCGCGACTACATCCAGGTGGGCCAGGGGCCGCTGGCGGCCCGCCGCCCGCTGGCGCTGTACATGATCTCGGACAAGCGCAGCCGCCTCGACCCAGCGCTGAGCCTGCCCGCCGGGCTGGCAGCAGAGCGCGCCCTGGCCTGCGACGACGCTGGAGGCCGCCGCTGCCGCGCCCTGCCCTCGGCCGAAAGCCTGCGCATTGCCGTCACCAGCAGCGGCGAGGAAGTGACCGGCGGGCGCTTCGACGCCGGGCTGCTGCTGGCGGCGGGCGCGCCGCAGCTCGTGCCTGTCGAGCTGGGCAGCTTCCAGCGCGCCACCAGCGGCCGCTACGCCCTGGTGCTGCTGGGCGAGCTGCCCCCGCGCGATCTGCCCTAGCCGCGCAGCGTTACAGCCCCTGCGGCGGGAAGTGATCCAGGTAGAACTGCAGCGATCCCATGATAACCGCTTTGGCCTCGGCGGCGGCGGTCCAGCCCTCGTTAGAGACCGTCGCCATCTCCAGCTGTTTGTAGGTCATGAAGAAGTGCGCTACCTCGCTGGGGAAGTGCTGCGGGATGTCCGTCAGGTCTCGGAAGTCGTTGAAGTTGGGATCGGTGGCAGGCACGGCCAGAATCTTGTAGTCTGGCTTGCCCTTGTCGGTCATCTTGAACATGCCGATAGGCCGCGCCTCGATCACGCAGCCGGCGAACGTCGGCTCGTTGACCATCACCAGAATGTCGAGCGGGTCCTCGTCCTCGAAGTAGGAGCGCGGGATGAAGCCGTAGTCGCCGGGGTAGTGGAGCGAGCTGTAGAGCACGCGGTCGAGCTTGATCACGCCGGTGCGCTTGCTGTACTCGTACTTGTTGCGGCTGCCTTTGGGAACTTCGATCACGGCGTAAACGATGTCAGGGGGCTTCGGCCCGGCGGACAGGTCGTGCCACAGGTGAATGGGCATGGCTGGTCATCTCTCGCGTATACCATACGGGGCGCTTACGGCTAATTTAGCACAGCGCGCCTGCAAGTCAACCGCAGCGCGCCGCAAATCCACTGCGCCGCCAATGTTAGGTTAGAATAGGCGCTCAAAAGCTGTTAGCTGGAGACTGCTTATGTTTATGCTTGGCGGTGAACTGGTGGCCCAATCGCTGGCGGCGCAGGGCGTGGAGATCGTCTACACGCTGTGCGGCGGGCACATCGCGCCCATTTACGACGGCTGCCTCAACAACAACATCCGCATCATTGACACGCGCCACGAGCAGGCCGCCGCCCACGCGGCGGACGCCCACGCCCGCCTGACGCGCAACATCGGCGCGGCAGTGGTCACCGCCGGCCCCGGCGTGACCGACGCCGTGACCGCGGTCGCCAACGCTTACTACGCCCGCAGCCCACTGCTGCTCATCGGCGGGGCCGCGCCGCTGGCCACCAAAGGGATGGGCGCGCTGCAGGAGATGCCGCAGACGTCTATGTTTCGCGACTTTACCAAGGCCAGCTTCACCATCGAGCGCACTGAGGAGATTCCGGCGCAGATGGCCGCCGCCTACCGGCTGGCCCTCAGCGGGCGGCCCGGCCCGGTGTTTGTCGAGCTGCCGTGGGACGTGCTGTTCAACGCCGTGGACGCCGTCGAGATTCCGCCGCGCTGCGTCGTCGAGCCGGTTGAGCCGGAGCTGAGCGCCGTGCAGCGCATGTTCGAGCTGCTGCGGTCGGCGCGCCAGCCGGTAATTATTGCGGGCACGCAGGTCTATTGGGACGGGGCCAGCGCGGCCCTGCGCGACCTGAGCGAACAGGCCGCCATACCGGTGTTCACCAACGGCGGCGGGCGCGGCGCGCTGCCGATGACGCACCCCAACTGCTTCAAATCGGCGCGCGGCTATGCCCTGCGCGCGGCTGACTTGGTGCTGCTGATTGGCACGCCGCTCGATTTCCGCCTCAAGTACGGGCGCGAGGGCTGGAACCCAAACGGCCGCCTCATCCAAGTGGACAACGACCCGGACGAACTCAACCGCAACCGCCAGGCCGATGTGGCCGTCGCCGCCGACGCCCGGCTGGTGCTGGAGGCGCTGGCCGAGGGCGCGCAGGGCCTGCGTTTCGACAGCTGGCTGGCGGAGCTGCGCCAGCGCGAGGACGAGAAAGACGCCGAGCTAGCGCGCTGGCAGGCGCTGGACGATGTGCCGGTGAATCACTTCCGTTTTGGGGCGGAGATCAACGCTTTCATAGACGACGACACGTTGATCGTGGCTGACGGCGGCGACATCGTCAGCGCGTGCGCCAAAGTGATTGACCTGACGCAGCCGGGCCAGTGGCTTGACCCCGGCCCGCTGGGCTGCCTGGGCGTGGGGATGCCGTTCGCGCTGGCGGCCAAAGCGCTGTACCCGCACAAAAAGGTGCTGGTGATCTCCGGCGACGGCGCGTTCGGCCTCAACGGTTTTGAGTATGACACGGCGCTGCGCTTCAACCTGCCAATCGTCACGATTGTGGGCAACGACGCCGCCTGGGGGCAGATCCGCGGGCCGCAGATCAACATGCTGGGCGAGGAGCGCGCCGTCGCGACCAGCCTCGCGCCCACGCGCTACGACCGCGTGGTTGAGGCGCTGGGCGGCTGGGGCGCGCACGTCGAGACACCGGACGGCATCCGCCCAGCGCTGGAACAAGCTTTCGCCAGCGGCCGGCCGGCCTGCATCAATGTGCCGCTGGACCCACGCGGCATGGCCAAGACCGGGGCCAGCACGCCGTACATTGTGTGACGCATTAGCCAAATGTGTGATGCGCGCGCAGCCAAAATCCCCCGGCAAGCCGGGGGATTGGTGGTCTGCGTGCATTTCAGGCGTCAGTTCAGGGCGTCGTAGCCCGGGCCTTTGCTGAAAAAGTCGTAGTTGGGCTGAATGTCCACCGTCAGGTCTACGATGTCGCCGGCGCTGTGGGTCACACGCTGCTTGGTGTCGTGTGGCATGCGCTCCTGGCCCTCGGCCATCTCGTAATCAGACGGCACTTCTTCCTCGATGAAAATGGCCTCGTAAGGGCACTCCGGGATGCAGGCGCCGCAGTCAATGCAGGTGTCGGGGTCAATGTAGTACCACGGCCACTCGTCCTCCGGCTGGCCAGGGACAATGCATTCAACCGGGCACACTTCCATGCACGCGCCGTCGCGCAGGCACAGGCTGGTGATAATGTGAGTCATGGTGGTGAAGCTCCTTAACAGCTTTGCGGGCAGTGAAGAATACGCCCTCACTGTATCCCGCTTTAACCGCTGCGTCTGGTACTTTTGTTGGAATTATCAGAAAGTCATTAACCGCGCCGCGATGCCGACCAACACCGCGCGCAAATTGATTTAACCTAGGTTAAACCCGACTGGAGGGGACGTCGCGCAGGGGGTCAGGCATGGTGTTGGTCTCGGCCAGGCACTGCAGGCCGGCGCGGTCGGCGATGTACATGTGGCGGCCCTTCTTGACCAACAGGCCGGCGTTGAGCAGGCCGCGCAGCGCGCGCCCCACCACCTCGCGCGTCGTGCCCAAGATCGAGGCGATGTCCTCCTGCGTGAGGCCAGTGGGGGCCTCAGAAATCTGCCCGGCGTAGGTGTTGCGCTCGTGCAGGAACAGCTTGGCCAGGCGCGAGGGAATGGTGCGGAACGTCATGTCCTCCAGGCGCTCGATGTAATCGCGGTTGACGCGGGCCAGCGACTGGACGTAGTTGCTCAGCAGGGCCGGCTCGGCGGACATCAGCGCCATGAGCTGGTCGTGGCTGATGGTGAGCACCTCAGCCACCGTGACAGCGACGGCGTTGTAGGGGTTAGGGCCACCGTCCACGGCTGCCACCTCGTTAAAAGTGGACAGCGGCCGCAGCAGGCTGAGGGTGTGCAGGCGGCCCTCGCTGTTGACGCGGTAGATGCGCACCAGCCCCTCGGTAACGACGTGAAAGCCGGCGCACTCGCCGCCCTCAGCGAAGATGGTTGCGCCGGCTTGGTAGCTGTGCCGGTGGGCGGCGCGGTCAATGCGCCGCAGCCCGTCGCGCTGGATGCCGGCGAAGTAGGGGATGCGCGCCAGGTCGTCCGGGTGAACAATCATCGCTTACAGTAAAACCTCACACGTTCACTTACACCACCAGAGCAGCGACGACGATCATTGTGATAAACAGCGCCGCCGCCAGGGCAAACATGCTGCGCAGGTCCGAGATCACGTGGCCGTACTGCGCGCGCAGCTCGGCCTCGCCCACCGTCTTGGTGGGGTTCTCCAGCAGCTCCAGCACCTCCTCGTAGGTCATCTCCTCGTAGCTGACCTTCTCGGCGCGGCGCTTGCGCTTGCGCGGGGCTGGCGCGCTGCTGGCAGCCGCTGGCAGCGGCTCGCGGCGGGCTGAGGCGCGCGGCGACGCCGCCTCTGGGGCCGGCGGGCGGACGGTCTCGCTGGGCGGCTCAGCCGGCTCGGCCGGGTCTGGCGGCTCCAGGCCAGCTTCCTGGCGGGCGCGGCGCAGCGTTTCTTCTGGGATATTGGGCTGGCTGGACTTGCGGCTGCGGCGTTTGGACATGGGTTCTGTGGCCTCCCTGCGGCCCTAGAGATCGAGGCGGTTGGCGAACACGACGATGCGCTTGTCGTTCACCTGGTAAGGATAACACGAGATAAGCGTAGCCGTGGCCCGCCCCCGGCTGTCCAGCACGTGCACGTCGGTCGGCGCGTACAGGTCCCAGCCGGTGACCTCGTAGGTGTAGAAGCGGGTCTGGGTTTGTATCTGGAAGCGGTCGCCCGGCTGGAGCTGATCCAGGTGGCGGAACAGCTCGCCGTAGATGTCGTTGTGGGCGGCGAACACGACGTTGCCGGTGTCGTCGCCGGGGTTTACGCCGTTGAGCAGTTGGCCCACGCCCTGCTTGAGCGCCTCCCAGTCTGTCCCCTGGACGATGGTCTGCTCCAGGTTGAGCTTGGGAATTATCAGGCGCAGGGCGGTCTGCGGCGTCTGCGGCGGGCGGCTGAGCACGGGCTGGAAAATCTGGCTCTGGACAACGGGCAGCAGGTTGGGCGGAATCTCGTTCAGGTTGAACTGCGCGCCGCCGGGCGCGGTCGGCGGCGTGTGGCCGCCGGGCAGCACCACCTGCTCCAGACGGAGCTGCGGCGTGGGCGCGATAGTGGGCAGGGCCGCCAGCCGCTGCTGTTCGGCGGCGCGCTGCGCCTCGGCGGTCTCGCGCTCCAGCGCCCTCAGCGACTGCACCAGCGTGTAGCCCAGGAACACCAGGCCCAGCACAGCAGCGATCTCGACCAGCAGCAGCGCCTGGTTGACAAACGACTTCCAGAAGCGGTCGCGTTCGGGGTCGGCCTGCAGGCCCTCAAATTCGTCGTCGAAACGCGGGTGGGCGTCGCGCGCGCCGTTGACGGCGGGCGCGGCGGGGGCCGGCACGGGGGCTTGGGCGCGCTGCAGCACGGCCTCAGCGGGCGGGTGCTGTACTGCGCCGGGCGGTATAGGGCTGACCATCCGGCCAGCGCTGCGCATCCGGTCGAGTTTGCGCTGGCGCTCTTCGCGCTTGCGAATGGCGAGAATCCGCTCCAGCTCCTCGATAGTGAGTTCGTCAACGGGTCGTTTGTCGCGCATGGCTGCCTGTGCGTTTGTGTCTATGAGTCAATTTGAGCACAAGGCTGGACAATTGTAAACAACAAAAGTCGGTTTTCAGCCGCGCAAAGCCTCGTTGAGAAACGCCAGAATCTGCGCCCAGGCCTCAGCCGGCGGGCCGCCCGCCGCGATGCCCGCCGGGTTGACAAAGGCATGACCCACGCCGTCGTAGACCGTGACCGTGCTGGCGATGCCGGCGGCGTTGAGGGCCGCCTCGAAGGCGCGCACGCGCGTCAGCGGTATCTGCTGATCCTGCGCGCCGAAGATGCCCAGCACCGGCCCAGCCCCCGGGGCGAGCAGCGCCCCGAAAGCGGCAGGATCGTCAATTGTGTCGCCGTAGAGATTGATCGTCGCCCGGATGGCCGGGTTGTTGACGCCGTGGCGCAGCGCCACGCCGCCGCCATAGCAGAAGCCCATCACGCCGACGCGGCGGGCGTTGACGGTGTCGAGGACTGTCAGAAAGTCAAAAGCGGCCTGCATGTCGGCGTCTGCGCGGTCGGGCGGCGTGGTGAGGCGCAGGAGCAGGGCGCGGGGTATCTGGGCGGTGGTCTGGCCGCGGTAGGTGTCCGGCGCGAGCACGACGTAGCCCTCCGCGGCCAGCTTGTCGGCCATCTCGACGATTTCGGCGTTGAGTCCCCACCACTCGTGCACCATCAGCACGGCGGGGAACGGCCCCGTGCCCGGCGGCTGTGCCAGGTAGCCGCGCAGCGTCGTGCCGTCGGCAGCGCGGTAGGTGACGTTGGTGTAATCGGTGACCTGCGCGCCGAAGACTGTGTCGAGCGCCACCACAGCGAACGCGCCAGCGAGCAGCAGGCCGACGGCGACCAGCAGCGCGGTCAGGATGCGGCGGATTGTTTTCATCGGAGCACCTCCTGTCAGTGCGGACTGTTCCACTATTCTAACGGAGGTTTGTGAGCGCGGCTGGGCGGCGGCTCAGCCGCCAGCCAGGCGGCGGGGATGGCCGTTGACCTGGGCGCGGGCTGTCTCCAGGCCGGCAGGCAGCAGCCCGCGCGTAAGCGACTCAACGTAGATGCACATGTCCCACGGGATGGCCACATCGTCCACCGTGATCTCGTCGTCAGTCAGCGCGACGCCCGTGCCGCGCACGATGGCGAAGGGGGTGGCCTCGTCGCGCTCGCCCATGACCATCTGCGCGCACACGCAGATCGAGTCGGCGATGCCGCGCTGTGTCACCTGCATCGGGTTGCCGAACAGGTCAGTTTTGCCGCGCTCGTCCTGGATGGGGCGGAAGCCGGCGGTGGCCAGCGCCACGCCGGACGTGCCCAGGCGGCCCGGCATCAGCCAACTGTCGGTCAAGATCACGCCCACGTCCACGCCCGGCCGCTGGCGCAGCGCCTGGCGCAGGCGGCGGGCGGTGGCGTAGGGCTGCGCCGGGAACAGCACTGCATAACCGCTGGGGATGTTGGAGCGGTCTAGGCCGGCGTTGGGCGAGAGAATGCCGTCCTTGTACGTCAGCAGGAAGCCCTCGATGCCGCCGAAGATGTGATCGGCCTCCTGCAGCACGAGCTGGGCGATGGCCGGGTTCATGCGGTAGCGCTCGGCCAGCGCGCGCGCCGCCGGCGTCACCTCGACATCGGCCAGGCTGACGACGCGGCCCTCGCTGATGGCGGCGTACTTGCTGGAAACGGCCAGCACGTCGCCGTCCTGCAGCGCCGCGCCGGCGGCGGCTACGGCGCTGACGACCGTGCTGTGCAGGTCAAAGGCGGCCTGCTGAACAGGGGCTTCAACCGGAATCACGGTGAGCGGTGTGCGTGCCATCTTTTGGTGTGCTTTCTGTGTGCGCTGCGCTGCCGGTCGGCTGGGGGCAATCCTAGCACCGCCGCCGGCCCGTGACCAGAGATAAATCAGGGTTTGTGGCCGTTGGCGCTTTCGTGCAGCGCTTTGGCCTCGCGCTGCTCGCGCTGATATTCGTCCAGCGCTGCCTGCACCTCGGCGCGCGCCAGGATAACGGAGTCGTCTTTCTCGTGCAGCAGGTCAGAGGGGATAGGTTTGCGCTTCTCGGCCAGCAGGTCGGTGAGCGCCTGGCTGAAGCTGCGGGTGGAGGCTTGGTCGCCAAGCTCGGCCTTTACTTCGCTGAGGTGATCCACCATCCACAGGTAGAGGTCGCCCTCGGTGCGGTTGGGGAAGTGGCGCAGCACGTCGTACTTGCGGATGAGCGTCACCGCCGGGCGGTAGACGTTGTCGTACCAATCGGCGGCGGCCTGCTCGACCGTGCACGGGCACTGCTTCATCTGCTCCATGGCGCGCTGGTGCAGGTAGACATGGCCGAGCAGATCGGCGTAGCGCGATGGCTCGCTCAGCTTGATGGACTGGTGGTGCGGCCGGGTGTGATCGAGGCGGGTGGCCTCTAGGAACATGGCGTAGCCGGCGGCGGCGTCCAGCTCCTGCGCCGTCATGCCCGGCTCCAGGTCCACGTGCGTAGGCAGCTCGGTCACGTGGGCTTCGATGGTTTTCTGGCCCATCTGGCGCGCCACCGAGACGCGGTGGTTGCCATCGCGCACGAAGTAGACATCGTCTACCTTGTACAGCTCGATGGGCGGCGTGCCCACCATGCTGTTGGTCTGGGCGTAGACGCGGCTCCAGCGGTCACGCAGGCGCGGATTTTTGGGCAGAAACGAGGCGGTGAAATCGCGGTAGCGGCCCACGCTGCCCACGATGCGATCCAGCGGCACGTTCTGCAGACCCTTGTAGCTTTCCTCGCGCAGCCGCAGCCGCGCCTTGATTTCGTCAAAACTCAGCAGCTCAGCCGGCTTGCCGCGCAGCAGGCCGATCATTTCCTGCCAGAAGGCGCGGGCGCGAGCGCTGTGAAACGCGTTCACGCCTTCGACGTAGTTGGCTTTGAATGAAGGATCGTCGGACATAGTGCCCTCGCTGGGCTAACCAACACTTGTGCGCATCTGTGTACTGCATACGACGCGCGGCCATCGCTGTGGCCGCGGGTGACTGCGGTTGACCCGGCATTCTCGTTCAAAAATGCGCTAAGGTCGGCTACAATTGCGCACTACACCTATTCTAGTCGGGAAAAGTTAAACGAGTCCACCCTGAGTGTGAACTGCGGCTTAACACTTGATAAACCCAGCGCGCGCACAATGAGCGCCGCTTGAGAGGAGTTTTACCCGTGGCAAACATCCTTGTCACCAACGACGACGGCGTGCACGCCCCCGGCCTGCTGGCGCTGACGCAGATCGCGCGCGAGCTGGGCGACGTGCGCGTGGCCGCGCCCGCCGTCAACCAGAGCGCCAGCGGCCACAAAAAGACCCTGTTCCAGAACATACCCGTGAGCGAAACAACGCTGGCTGACGGCACGCCGGCGCTGGCCGTCAGCGGCTCGCCGGCGGACTGCATCGCCCTGTGCGCCCTGGGCATGACCCTCTGGCCGGTAGACCTGGTGCTGTCGGGCATCAACCGAGGGGCCAACATGGGCCAGGACATCACCTACAGCGGCACAGTGACGGCGGCGCTGGAGGCAACCATCAACGGCGTGCCGGCTCTGGCGGTCTCGCTCAACAACCGCAACGGCGATACACTAGAGGACTACGCCGAAGCGGCGCGCATCGCCCTGATCGTGGCCCGCTTCGTGATCGCTAAGAGGCTGCCGCCGTTGACGATCCTTAACCTAAACGTGCCGGACACGCCCGCCGTCAAGGGCATCCGCCTCACGCGCCAGGGCATCCGCATCTACCGCGACGAGCTGGAGCGCAACGGCGACATCTACCGCATCGTCGGGCCAGAGCCAGGCGGCATCACCGACGAGGAGGGAACCGACCTGTGGGCCGTCCACAACGGCTACGCCAGCCTGACGCCGCTTCATCTCGACCTGACCGCGCACCGCTTCCTGGCGGACCTGGCAGCCTGGGACATCACCGTGTGACCGTCACCGGGCGCGAGCGGCGGCGCGTCCTGCTGTTCGCGCTGGCGCTGGCCGTCCTCACGTCCGCGCCCTACTGGATCGGCTGGCTGGCCGCCGACGACGCGCAGCGCTTCAGCGGCTTCCTGTTCGGCGTGGAGGACGGCCACAGCTACACCGGCAAGATGCGCCTGGGGGCGCAGGGCCGCTGGGATTTCTACCTGTTCTACACCGCCGAAGCGCACGACAGCGCGCCGCTGCTGTTCCTGCCGTACATCATCCCCGGCCAGGCCGCTGGGCTGCTGCTGGCCGAGACCGACCCGGCTATGACCGGCCTGCTGGTGGGCTTGTACCACCTGCTGCGCGTCGCGTTTGGCGCGGCGCTGGTGGCGGTGATGTACCGCTTTGCCGCCGAGTTTCTCAACAGCCCGCGGCTGCGCTTCCTGGCGCTGATCCTAGCGGCGCTGGGCGGCGGGCTGGGCTGGGCGCTGCTGCTGGTTGGCGAGACGCCGCCGGAGTTCTACATCCCGGAGGGCTTCACGTTTCAGATTTTGCTGAGCCTACCTCATCTGGCGCTGGCGCGAGCCGCGCTGCTGGGCGGCCTGCTGGCGCTGCTGGCGGCGCTGCGCGGCAGCTGGCGCTGGGCGCTGGCCGCCGGGCTGTGCTGGCTGCTGATGGGGCTGGCTGTGCCGTTCTACCTGGCGGTGATCTACACGGCGCTGGGGGCTTGGGGGCTGGCCGCCTGGCTGCTGAGCCGCCGCTTCCCGGCCCGGCTGGCCTGGACCGCAGCTCTGGCCGCGCTGATAACGCTGCCGCTGTTCGTCTACAACGCGCTGGTATTCGCCGGGAACCCGGCCTTTGCTCAGTGGTCGGCGCAGAACCTGCTGCCCTCGCCGCCGCCGCTGCACTACGCGCTGGCGTATCTGCCGCTGGCCGCGCTGGCGCTGCCTGGGGCGGCGCTGGCGGCGCGCCGTGCCCGGCGTGACGCGCGCTGCGCCCTGCTGATCGGCTGGCCGCTGGTTGTGCCGCTGCTGGTGTACCTGCCGGTCAACGTGCAGCGGCGGCTGGCCGAGGCGGTGATCGCCCCGCTCAGCGTGCTGGCCGCGCTGGGGCTGGCGCGGCTGGCCCGCCGGCTGCCCGCCGCTCGCGCGCGGCGCGCGCTGACAGCCGCCGTCGTCGGCGCGCTCAGCCTGAGCAGCCTAGCGCTGCTGCTGCTGGCGCTGCCCGCCGCGGCCAGCCGCGCCGAGCCGGTGTTCGTGCCGGGGGCGCTGGTGCGCGCCTTCGACTGGCTCAACGCGCGCGCTGAAGCGGGCGAGGTGGTGTTCGCGGCGTTCCGCACGGGCAACCGCCTGCCGGCCTACACCCACCTGAGGGCGTTTGTCGGCCACGGGCCGGAAACGCTGGACGCCGCCGCCAAGACAGCCCAGGCCGAGGCCTTCTTCCGCGGCGAGCTGTCCCCGGCTGAACAAGCCGCGCTGCTGGCCGGCCAGCGCGTGCGCTATATCGTCTACGGCCCATCAGAACGCCGGCTGGCGCCGGACGCGCCCGCCGCCCCGGCCTGGGCCGCTGGCCTGGCCGCGCTCTACGACAGCGACGGGGTCACAATCTACGCTGTGCCGCGCTGAGATTCGGCCGCCTTTTAGCACATTGTCACAGCGAAAAACGACACTTTTGGGTCATTTTAGCTAACGAAAAGCCGCCTTCGTTTGTCTACAATTCCCCGCGTCATTCACGGTTTAGTTAACATCACCAAATGGAGTGCCGCCCATGACCCACCTGGTTCCGCCCGCAGACGCCAAGCAGTCGCCTGAAGCCCTGCTTGATTGGGCAAAGAGCAAGAACATCAAAGAGATTGACATCCGCTTTACCGACATCCGCGGCATGGTGCAGCACTTCAGCCTGCCGGTCGAGAACTGCGACAAGGACTTGTTCGCCGACGGCTTCGGCTTCGACGGCTCCAGCGTGCGCGGCTTCCAGAGCATTGACCAGTCTGACCTGATCCTACTGGCCGACCTGGAAACCGCCGTGATTGACCCGTTCTTCAAAGCCCCCACGCTGGCGATCGTCTGCGACGTGTACGACCCGATCGAGCGCCAGCCCTACCCGCGCGACCCGCGCGGCGTGGCCAAGCGCGCCGAGGCCTACCTGGCCACCACCGACATCGCTGATACCTGCTACTTCGGGCCAGAGGCGGAGTTCTTCATCTTCAGCAACGTGCGCTACAACACCACCGAGAACATGAGCTTCTACGAGGTGGACAGCCACGAAGGCTTCTGGAACACCGCCAGCGCCGAGCCGAAGATGGTCTATCTCAACCGCATCAAAGAAGGCTACTTCCCGCTGCCGCCGCTGGACAAGACACAGGACGTGCGCGCCGAGATGGTAGCTACCATGATGGCCTGCGGCATCAACGTCGAAGTGCACCACCACGAGGTGGGCGGCGGCGGCCAGGCCGAGATTGACATGCAGTACGACTCGCTGCTGCGCATGGCAGACAAGCTGCTGCTCTACAAGTACATCGTCAAAAACGTCGCCATGCGCAACGACCTGGTGGCTACCTTCATGCCCAAGCCGCTGTTCGAGGACAACGGCAGCGGTATGCACTGCCACCAGAGCCTGTGGAAGGACGGCAAGCCGCTGTTCTTTGGCGACGGCTATGCCAACCTAAGCCAGATGGCGCTGTGGTATATCGGCGGCATCCTGCACCACGCCGACGCCATCCTGGCCTTCTGCGCGCCCACCACCAACAGCTACCGCCGCCTGGTGCCCGGCTACGAAGCGCCGGTCAACCTGGTGTACTCGATGCGCAACCGCTCGGCAGCCATCCGCATCCCGATGTACAGCCAGAACCCCAAGACCAAGCGCGTCGAAGTCCGCTTCCCGGACCCCACCGCCAACCCGTACTTTGCCCTGCCGGCCATGCTAATGGCCGGGCTGGACGGCATCCGCAAGCAGATAGACCCTGGCGACCCGGTGGACGTGGACCTCTACGAGGGCCACGTCAAGACCCGCACCGTGCCAGGCAGCCTGCGCGACGCGCTGCTGGCGCTGGAAAAGGATCACGACTTCCTGTTGGAAGGCGGCGTGTTCACCAAGGACATCATTGACACCTACATCAACTTCAAGATGGTCAACGAGGCTGACGCCGTCGAGATGCGGCCGCATCCTTACGAGTTCCGCCTGTACATTGACCTGTAAGGCGCGGCCGCCGGCCGCCGCCGCAAGCAGTTCTGCGCCGCCAGATGCTCCCCCCGTCTGGCGGCGCGCCATTTTCCTGGGCTGCGATTCCGTTTCCGGGCCGCTGGCTTGCCAGCGCGCGCCGCTGCTGCTAGAGTAAGCGCGCGTTTGCGCGTTGAGCAGCCGGCACAGTGAGCAGCGTTCACACGACATTACACACTGACAGACAAGACACCATGGCCTGGCGCAACTGGCTGACGCTGGCCACGCTGGTGGCGCTGGTTCTCATTCTGGCGCTGCCAGCGCTGACGTACCCGCCAGGCCGCGACCAGGGCGAGTTCGCCACCATCGGGCGCGGCCTGCTAAACGGCAAAGTCCCGTATGTGGACCTGTGGAATCCCAAGCCGCCAGCGGTGTTCTACGTCTACGCGCTGTTCATCGGCGCGTTCGGGCGGTCGCCAGAGGCGCTGCGCCTGGTGGATTTCGCTGTTGTTCCCGGCGTGATGGCCGCCCTCTACTGGCTGGGGCTGCGCCTGGGCGGCCGGCGCACCGCCTTCTTCGCCGCGCTGATGTTCGCCGCCTTCTACTTCACCGAGACTTTCTGGACGCTGACGCAGAACGACGGCATAGCCCTGCTGCCGATGGCGCTGGCGGCTGTATGCGCCGTCAAGGCGGCAGACGCGCACGGCAGCGGGCGCGGCGCGCTGTGGGCTTTCGGGGCGGGCGCGCTGAGCGCGGCGGCGGTGTGGTTCAAGTACCCGTTCGCGCTGTTGGGCGCGGCGCTGGCGCTGGCCTACCCCCTGATCCTGCCGCCGCCCGCGCGCGCCGCCCGAACGCTGCTGTGGGCGGCGCTGGCATTCGGCGCTGGCGGCGCGCTGGTGATCGGCGCGGGCGCGGGCTGGATGGCCAGCCTGGGCGCGCTGGCCGCGCTGGTCGAGAGCGCGCGCGTCACGTCGCAGTACACCGCGCTCACGTTCAACCCGGCTGACCTGGCGCAGCTGCTGGGCGTGGCGCTGGGCTACCGCTGGCAGCACTGGGGGCTGCTGTGGCTGCTGGCCGCGCTGTGGCCCTTTACCGGCCGCGCGGGCGCGCCGCGCGGGCGCGGCTGGCGGCTGGTCCTGCTGTGGCTGCTGGCTGGCCTGCTCATCATGCTGGCGCAGGCCAAAGGCTACGATTACCACTGGCTGCCCATGCTGCCGCCGCTGGCACTGCTGGCCGCCGACGCGCTCGACCGGCTGATCTGGCTGGCGGCGCAGCACGGCCTGGCCCGGCGCAGCGGAACGCCGGCCGCTGTCCTGGCTGCCCTGGTGCTGCTGGCAGCGCTGGCTGCCCCGCTGTGGCGCGCCGCCTGGCCCTACTTGGCCGGCGCAGAGGACCGGCTGGCGTATTACAGCCGCTTCCAGGGCGGCGAGGACTTCAACGCCGGCGAGTCGCTGGCGATGGCCAACCTGCTGCGCGAGCGCGTCGTCCCCGGCGACTCGCTCTACATCTGGGGCTTCCGGCCAGAGGTCTACTACCTCAGCGACCTCAACCCGGCCACGCGTTTCATCTTCCACTTCCCGCTGGTGGGCGCGTGGTATCCGCCGCAGTGGCGCGAGGAAAACGCCGCCATCCTGTGGGCCGCGCTGCCGCCCTATACGCTGGTGCTGCAGGCCGATTACATGCCGTGGGTCACCGGCCGAGATGAGGATTCTCACACGCTGCTGCAGGAGTATAATGCACTGAAGGACTGGCTGATTTTCAACTACGAGCGCGAGGCGCAGATCGGCAACTTTATTATATGGCGACGCAAGACCTGACCCACACCACCATCACCCTGCGCGCAGCGGAGCGCGCCGACATCGAGGCGATCAGCCGCTTCATCCAGCCGTTTGTCAGCGAGGGCCGGCTGCTGGAGCGCACGTTTGACGAGATCGAGCAGTGGCTGCCTAACTTCTTCATCGCCGAGGCCGGCGGCGAAATCGTCGGCTGCGCCGCGCTGGAGGTCTACTCTCGCAAGCTGGCCGAAATCCGCAGCCTGGCGGTCTCGCCCAAAGTGCAGGGCATGGGCGTCGGTCGGATGCTGGTGCAGGCCTGCGTAGACCTGGCGCGCCAGCTCAACGTCCTGGAGGTCATGGCGATCACGTCGTCAGAGGATTTCTTCAAAGCGTGCGGCTTCGATTTCACGCTGCCCGGCGAGAAGAAGGCGCTGTTCATCCAAACGCGCGACAAATGACGACGGGAAGCCTAAGGACGGCTTGATGAACAGCAAGGAACGCATGGCGCGCGCCATGCGCCACGACATGCCAGACCGCGTGCCGCTGATGTGCCAGCTCGCGCTGGGGCATTACTTTCTTAATACACCTCTGAAGCCGCACGCCATCTGGTTCACCAGCGAGGGCTTCGCCGAGGCACTGGTGACGCTCCAGCGGCGCTACCGCTTCGACGGCATCCTCATCAACCTCCCTGGGCGCGACCCTGATTGGCGCGCCAGCGTGGCCGACATCGCCGAGACGCCCAGAGGCGAGGCGATCACCTGGGCCAGCGGCGGCCAAACGCTGCTCCCCTGGGACGACAACGCCCAGCACTTCCCGGCAAACCCCGCCCGCAGCCGCCCATCGTTCGAAGACTTCGACCCAGACCGCGACTTCGAGCGGGTGGACAGCTGGCCCATGTACACCTGGGGCGTCTACCACACGCCGGAGCTGGCCGGCAAAGCGCCCGGCCTGCTGCGCGAGCCGCCCTCGTATTTCACCCGCACGCTCGACCTGGTGAAGGCGGCTGTGGGCGATGAGGTGTCCATTCACGGCGAGGTGTTCTCGCCGTTCACACACCTGATGGAGCTGTTCACCTACGAGGACGCGCTGGCGCACCTGGCCCTGGAGCCGGACAAGGCCGCTGCCATCCTTGACCAGCTCACCGAAGCCAGCATCGCCTGGGGCGTGGCGCAGGCGCGCTGGGGCGTGGACGCCGTGCTGATCTCGTCAGCGTATGCCGGGGGCGGCTTTATCTCGCCCCGCATGTACCGGCGCTTCGTGCTGCCCTACGAGGCACGCCTGGTGGACGCAGTCCACAGCGCCGTGCCTGGCGTGCCGGTCTACACCCACACCTGCGGCCGCATCAGCGACCGGTTGGAGCTGATAATGGAAACCGGCACGGACGGCATTGACACGCTCGACCCGCCGCCCATCGGCGACACGGTGCTGGCCGACGCCAAAGCGCGCATTGGCGGGCGTCTGTTCATCAAGGGCAACCTGAACGGCGTGGCCATGCTTCAGGCGGACGGTGTCGAGCCGGTGCTGGAGATGGCGCGCGAGCGCCTGCGCGACGGGATGCCCGGCGGCGGCTACATCCTCAGCACGGCCTGCTCCGTGCCGCCGCGCGTCCAGCCAGAAAAGCTTGAGGCGCTCTATCCGCTGGTGGAGGCCGAAGGCCGCTACTGAGCGCTCCGTTGGATGCTGCTGTGTGCCTGCGCTGCTGCCCGCCAACCTGCGCCTGGAGACGAGCGCCGCTCCGGTGCTACAATGAGTGGTGCGCAGGTATCTGCGCGATAGCAGCGAGGTAACACGCGATGCGAACAACTCTGGCGGCTGCGGCGCTGCTGGTCACGCTGGTGATGGCGGCCTGCGCGTCCCCTGCTCCCGCTCCCACGCCGGCCCCCAGCACGCCGCTGGCCGCGCTGGACCTTAACGCGGTCTATCAGCCGCCAACGGCTGTGCCGGACGCGGTGGTGGCGGCGGCGGACGCAGAATACCTGCTGCTGACCAACATCTACGAGCGGCTGGCGCCGTCGGTTGTCAATATCGAGGTGCGCGTAGCGCCGGCGGTGGCCGCCCTGTCCGACGTTGGGCGCGGCTCCGGCTTCGTCTACGACCTGGACGGCCATATCATCACCAACGCCCACGTGGTCAACGGGGCCGAGCGCATTGACGTCACGTTCAACAACGGCTACATGGCCGAGGCCCGCGTGGTGGGCGCGGATCCGTTCAGCGACTTGGCCGTGATCCGCGTGAACGTGGCCCGCGACCGCCTCTTTCCGGTGACGTTCGGCAACTCAGACGCGGTGCGGGTGGGCGAGCGCGCCATCGCCATCGGCAACCCGTTCGGCCTCAACAGCTCGATGACGGTGGGCATTGTCAGCGGGCTGGGGCGGCAGCTCCCCTCGGCTGAGCTGCTCGACCTGACGGCCATTCGCGGCTTCAACAACCCCTCGATCATCCAGGTGGATACCGACATCAACCCCGGCAACTCTGGCGGGCCGCTGCTCAACTCGCGCGGGGAGGTGATCGGCGTAAACGCCGCCATCCGCACTGACACCGGCGTGTTCCAGGGGGTGGGCTTCGCCATCCCGGCGCGCACCGTGCAGCGCGTCGTGCCAGAGCTGATCGCAGCCGGCCGCGTGAACTACGCCTGGCTGGGCATCTCGGCGCTGCGCGAGGAGGACGGCTTCGGCGTGGCGGCGCTGGCTGAGCCGCTCAACCTGCCGGTGGAAGCCGGTGTGCTGGTCAACCTGGTGACGCGCGGCTCTCCGGCAGATAAGGCTGGCCTGCGCGCCGGCACGTATCAGACCGAGGTGCGCGGCGCGCCCATCTGCGCCGGCGGCGATATCATCATCGCTATCAACGGCGTCTACGTGCGCAACATGGACGAGCTGGTGGCTTACCTGGTGGTGAACGCATCCCCCGGCGACGAAGTGACGCTGCTGATCGTGCGCGGCAGCGAAACGCTGGAAATACCTATGACGCTGGAAGCGCGCCCCACTGACGCCATTGGCGAGTCGGTCAACGGCTGCCAGACGGATTCGTGAGGCGGCGCGCTATGCAGCGGATCGAACTGCCCACGCTGCGCACGCTGCGGCTGACCCTGCGGCGCTACGAGCCGGAGGACGCGCCCGCGCTGCACGCCCTGGTGAGCGACCGGCGCATCGCCGCCACCACGCTCAACATTCCGCATCCCTACCCCGAGGACGGCGCCCTGACGTTTATCTTGCTCGCGCACAAGCGCGCCGCCAGCGGCGAAGCCTATTCCTTCGCCATCGTGCGGCGCGAGGACGGCGCGCTGGTGGGCGGCATCGGCCTGCGGCCCCGGCGCGCGCTGCAAGCGGAGCTGGGCTACTGGGTGGGCGTGCCCTACTGGGGCCAAGGCTACGCCAGCGAAGCGGCGCGCCGCATGATCGCCTTCGGCTTCGACGACCTGGGCCTCAACCGCATCTACGCCAGCTATTTCGGCAGCAACCCGGCCTCGGCCCGCGTGCTGCAAAAAGCCGGCATGGTCTACGAAGGGGCGATGAAGGGCCACATCCTCAAATGGGGCGAATATCTCGACCTGGGCTTCTACGCTATCCTGCGCGCCGACTATGAGGAGCAGCGCCAGTGACCACGCTGGAGACCGACCGCCTGCTGCTGCGCCCGTTCCAGCGGGCCGACGCGCCAGCGCTGCACGAGCTGCTGAGCGACCCTGCTGTGCTGGGCACGCTGATGGACGTGGACGGCCCGCTCACGCTGGCCGACGCCGAGAGCATGATCGCCGGCTGGCAGGCGGCGGTGAAGCGCGGCGAGTCGCTGGTGTTCGCTGTGGCGCGCCGCGCCAGCGAAACGCTGGTGGGTTACATTGACATCGAGCTGCACCCCGAACACCAGCGCGGCGAGATCGCGTTCTGGATCGGCCGCCCCTACTGGTGGCAGGGCTACGCCAGCGAGGCCGCCCGCCGGCTGGTGCGCTACGCCTTCGCCCACTTGGAACTCAACCGGGTGTACGCCTACTGCCTGACGCGCAACCACGCCTCCGCCCGCGTGCTGGAGAAGGCCGGCCTGCTTTACGAAGGCACCCACCGCCAGGCCGCCTTCAAGGACGGCCTGTTCGAGGACGTGGCCTTTTACGGCGTGACGCGCGCCGAGTTCGAGCAGCACAACGGCCCGCTTGGGCAAAGTGCCTGAATCTGCCGCCGATCAGTTGCGTTCTACCGTGAAATTCACCTATACTGTAATAGAGCTGGTGGAACCGGTTCCAATCCGACAGTGGTTGGAAAAGAGCAATGCGTTCACCAACGATACGCGATGTGGCGAAAGCTGCCGGCGTGGGGGTAGGCACGGTGTCCCGCGTGTTAAACAACAGCCCACAGGTCAGCCCGGAAACGCGCGAGCGCGTTCTCGACGCGATCCGCACACTCGACTACCGCCCCAACTTGCTGGCGCGCCAGCTTTCACGCGGGCGGCGCGTGCGCAGCATCGGCATCATCTCGCCGTTCGTCAACGATTACTCTTTCGCCGCCCGCTTGACCGGCGTGCAGACCGCCCTGGCCGAGAGCGCTGAGACCTACGATCTGGTGTTTTACCACGTGTCGTCGCTAGAGCGCTTTCACCAGCGCCTGCTGACGCTGGCCGAACTCAACCCGGTGGAGGGCCTGTTGGTGATGGCGATTGACCTGACGCCGGAGCAGTGCGCCCTGCTGTGGGATGCCGGCCTGCTGTTCGTGGGCATCGGCGATCACCTGACCGACGACTGGCCGCTGGTAGGCGGCGACAACGTCGCCGGCGGCGCGCTGGCCACCCGCTACCTGCTGGCCCTGGGACACCGGCGCATCGCCTATGTAGGCGATACCTTCGCTGCCCCTCACGGCTTCTCCACCAGCGAGGCGCGCTACCGGGGCTTTGCCCAGGCGCTGCGCGAGGCCGATGTGGCCCTGCCGCCGGAGTATGTGCGGCTGGGCACGCACGGGCGCGAGCCGGCCTACAACATGGCGGCGGCCCTCTTTGATCTGCCCCAGCCCCCCACCGCCATTTTCTGCATGAGCGATGTGCAGGCGCTGGGCTGCCTGGCGGCGGCCCGCGACGCCGGCCTGCGCGTGCCGGAGGACGTTTCTGTGCTGGGCTTCGACGACGTCGAGCTGAGCCGCCTGGTGGGGCTTTCGACGGTGCGCCAGCACCTGGAGCTGGGCGGTTACCTGGCTACGCGCTACCTGCTCTCGCTGCTGGACGCCGACACGCCGCCGTTGGACGACGTGCCGGCTCTGCCGCCGTTCGAAGTGGTCGAGCGGCAGACCACCCGCCGGCTGTAGCTGCGGAGCAGGTTTGGAAAGGAGGTGAGGGCCAGCGCACGACGCATTAAGAGAAGGAGATCGGGCAGCGCACGTTTTCGTTTGTTTGTGGTTGGCGGCGTCTTGCTGCCAATAGCTGTAAAGTAAAGTTAGTCTAAAAGGAGCAGCGTGTATGTATCGCAGACTGTTAGCCCTGCTGGTGATCGCCGCCCTTATGCTGGGCGCGGTTGCCCTCGTTAGCGCACAGGACGACCTGGTGTTCCCCATTGGCGAAGGCATCTTCCAGTGGAGCGACCTCGATCGCTTCAACGAGATGGACTTCGGCGGCGAAGAAGTGATCTTCTTCGGCCCCTGGATGCGCGGTGAAGGCGAGGCGGTGGAAGAGCTGGTGAAGTACTTCAACCAGGCCGCTAACGCCAACGTCGTCTACATCGGCTCGGACAGCTTCGAGCAGCAGATCATCGTGGACGTCCAGGGCGGCAACCCCCCCAACCTGGCGGCCTTCCCGCAGCCGGGCCTGGCGGCCAACGTCGCCTCGATCGGCGGCCTCGTCCCGCTGAGCGACGATATCAAGCAGTATGTGCTGGAGAACTACGCCGCCGGCCAGTCGTGGGTAGACCTGGCGACCTACGCCGATGAGAACGGCGAGGAACAGTTCTACGCCATTTTCTTCAATGTCAACCTCAAGAGCATCGTCTGGTATGTGCCGGATGAGTTCGAGGAGCGCGGCTACGAAATCCCCACCACCTGGGACGAACTGGTCGCCCTGAGCGAGCAGATGGCTGCCGACGGCACGACCCCCTGGTGCATTGCCCTGGGCAGCCAGGCCGCGACTGGCTGGCCCGCCACCGACTGGGTGGAGGACATCATGCTGCGCACCGCTGGGCCGGAAGTCTACGACCAGTGGGTGACCAACGAAATTCCGTTCACCGATGAGCGCGTGAAGAACGCTATTGAGCTGTTCGGGTTCTTCGCCAAAGACCCCAAGTTTGTCAACGGCGGCCCGGACGCAGTGGTGACCACTGACTTCCGCGACGGCCCGGCGGGCCTGTTCACTACGCCGCCGCAGTGCTTCATGCACCGCCAGGCCAGCTTTATTGCTGCGCAGTTCCCGGAGACGGCGGAAGTGGGCGTGGACGTTGACTTCTTCTACTTCCCGCCCATTGACCTGTCGCTGGGCAACCCAGTGTTGGGCGGCGGCACGCTGATCGCCGTCACGAAGGACAGCCCGGCCACCCAGGCCTTCCTGGAGTTCCTGCTTACCCCGCTGGCGCACGAGCTCATGGCGGCGCAGCCCCAGAGCGGTTTCCTCACCCCGCACAAGGGCATGAACCCCGACACCTACGCCAGCGCAGCGGGGCGCGGCCAGGGCCAGATTCTCACCAGCGCTGACGTGTTCCGCTTTGACGGCAGCGACCTGATGCCGGGCGCGATCGGCGCGGGCGCGTTCTGGACCGCCATGGTGGACTACGTGCGCGGCGCTTCGGTGGACGAAGTGACCGAGTTTGTGCAGCGGGCCTGGGACGACATCAAGTAGCGCGTCGCTTCACCCGCGTTCAGCAACGCAGACACAACAGCGGGGTAATCTCTTGCGGGTTGCCCCGCTGTTGTATACTATCGGGCCGCAACTGTAACCGAGTTATTAGGAGATAGTTCTATGCAGCAGGTTGCCCTCACCGTCGCCGCTATCGTCGTCGGTGTCGGCGGGATGGCGCTCTATTTTTACGGGTCCAACTGGCTGCTGGACCGCCTGCTGGCGGATCAGGTGACGCCGGACGGCCGCGTAATCAAGAGCCGCACCCGCGCCCGCGACGCCATCCGCCCCTGGCTGTTCGTGGGCCCGGCGCTGATTATTCTGACGATTTACCTGGTTTACCCGGCCATCCAAACGTTCCTGCTCAGCTTTCAGGATGCCCTCTCGCGCAATTTCGTCGGCCTCGACAATTACATCTGGGCGGTCAATGACCCCGGCTTTCAAATCTCGATCCGCAACAACATCCTCTGGCTGATCGTCG
>Ga0308414_1000092_pt1 | contig 50717 bp, 47 predicted proteins | sample HotsprSampleOS50_FD_205667 | JGI IMG/M metagenome (GOLD analysis project Ga0308414, IMG submission 205667) | Hot spring phototrophic mat microbial communities from Octopus Spring, Yellowstone National Park, Wyoming, United States - 20090730_OS50 ... | reverse complement strand
AGCCGTCATAAACCGTGCGCGTCACCTGGTGAGCCAGCCGTCCACGAATACGGCCACGAATGCACGAATGGTGCGTACCCGGTGGGCCAGCCGTCCACAAGCGCGCCCGGCCCGTCAACGGGTGGGCTCCCGGTTCGCAAAGCCCGCGCAGGCGGGGGTGCGCTGCTCCGCCGGAGCAGCCTACCCTAAATCCTCTGTTTGGGAATAATCTCAGATCAGATTGGTATACTGTACAATGACGATGCAGGAACTGGGCATGCAATGATGCACAAGCTACGGTATAACATTATCGGATGTTCTGTGTAATGTCATCCACCATACGCAGGACATATAATAATAAAGAGAGAATGCTTGAATTGTATTCGCGATCTGTGTCGAGGTACCAACGACACTCCTACATCGCCAATAGGATTGTAGACTGGTTGATGGTAACCATGCAAAAATGTGGGCATCAGTATTTCGTGTACTGTACATACCGGTTCCCCTGGCTGGTACTGGCCTGCGTAAGATATACGACATCTCTTTCACTTCTATGCTATACTATAGTTTGTTCGGATGATGACAATGGAGTCGTTACCTGATGTACAAAGGAGTCAGTGATGATTACAAAGAAGCCGGCGGCTGCCGGTAAAGTGCTGGTTACGTTTGCGATGCCAGCCGCGATCTGGGCTGATACGATCCACCTGGTCGGTGATTTCAATAACTGGAGTAGTACTGCTACTCCGTTGCAGCAAGGTGATGAGTGCTGGAGTGTCTCGCTGGAACTTGAGGCGGGGCGCGAGTACCAGTATCGTTACCTGATCAATGGTGTTGATTGGTATAATGACTGGCAAGCCGATCGGTATGCTCCCAATGAACATGGTGGTGATAACTCGGTGGTCGTAACAGTTCCAGTCGATGATTTTACGTACGATTATAACGTGAACCATTACCAGCATAAAGTTCCAGTAGAAGTCACCACAATGTTTGAAGAACCAGTCTATGAAGCCGACAGCTTTGGTAATGATGTGTTTACTCCAACTTTGCCGCTTGATCAACTATTTGTCGAGCTGGGCGGCGCAACCACGTATCGTTATTTCACTGCCAGTAGCGTGATGAATGCGAATTGATAGGATCTCCCCAGATCGCTATGCCTGAGAGTGTTCCGGTTTTAGATTTTGGATCACAAACTGCCCAGCTTATCGTCCGTCGGGTACGCGATCTGGGTGTGTATAGTGAGTTATTGCCCCACGATGTTGCGGAAGACGCTGTGCGAGCGCTAAATCCGTCCGGTATTATTCTTTCAGGTGGGCCAGCCAGCGTGTATGAACCAGGTGCACCGACACTACCCGACTGGCTGGTTACCATCGATCTGCCCGTGCTGGGTATTTGCTATGGCATGCAGTTGCAAAGCTATGCGCTGGGTGGGCACGTGGTACGTTCTACCCGGCGTGAATATGGCCCGGCAATACTGCACGTTCTGGCAGATAGCCCGTTGTTTGGCGCAATTACGGGTGAACAGCTGGTCTGGATGAGTCATGGTGATCATATCGAGCAATTACCACCCGGCTTTCGCCCCCTGGCGCAGAGCAGCGGGGTACCGTTCGCGGCGATGGGCAATGACGCCCGGCGCTGGTACGGCGTTCAGTTTCATCCCGAAGTCGTGCATACTGCCTGTGGGCGCGATATACTGCGCAATTTTTTGTTCGCGGTTTGCGGTTGTACCGCCGACTGGCGGCCTGCACAGTTTGTGGCCCAGGCAGTGGCGCAGGTGCGAGCGCAGGTAGGCGATGAACGGGTGCTCTGTGCGCTCTCTGGTGGCGTTGACTCGGCGGTGGCCGCATTGATTATTCATCAGGCGATTGGCGATCGTCTGACCTGTGTGTTTGTGGATAATGGCCTCTTGCGCCAGGGTGAGGCCGAACAGGTGATCGATACCTTTCGCAATCATATGCATATTCCACTGGTGGCAGTTCAGGCCACCGAGGAATTTCTGGCTGCCCTGGAGGGCGTGTCGGATCCGGAGGATAAACGTAAGATTATCGGTGAGCGCTTTATTCGCATTTTTGAGCGTGAGGCACGACGGCTACAGGATGTGCGGTTTCTGGCACAGGGTACACTCTATCCTGACGTGATCGAGAGCCGTGCCCCTGACCGACAAAAGGGGGTGACGATCAAGACCCATCATAACGTGGGGGGGCTGCCCACCGATATGCAGATGACGCTGGTTGAGCCGCTGCGGTATATGTTTAAGGATGAGGTACGATCAGCCGGGTTAGAACTGGGACTACCCGAAACGTGGGTCTGGCGACATCCGTTTCCTGGCCCTGGTCTTGCGGTACGTATTCTTGGCCCGGTTACATGGCAACGGCTCGAGACGTTGCGCCAGGCCGATGCGATCTTTATGGCTGAACTACGGGCAGCGAACCTCTATCGCGCTACCCAGCAAGCATTTGCGGTATTGCTCCCTATTCAGAGTGTGGGCGTGATGGGCGATGGGCGCACATATGCTGACACAATCGCCTTGCGTGCAATTACCACCGAAGACTATATGACAGCTGACTGGGCGCGGCTGCCCTATGATCTGCTGACCCGCGTGAGCAGCCGTATTGTCAACGAGGTAGAGGGGGTGAACCGGGTGGTCTATGATATCTCATCAAAACCACCCGCAACGATTGAGTGGGAATGAGTGCTGGGAGGAACCGACAGTCAATGATGAACGCTGGTTGCCAGACGGCGCCTTTCTCCACAGGTATTGCTACTCAGAGTGCACCGGGCAAGCTTATTCTCTGTGGTGAACATGCGGTGGTCTATGGTCAGCCAGCGATCGCGCTGCCGCTGGCCGATATTCGAGCCTATGCACGGCTAACGGTTGGTGTACCAGGGAGCGGCTTACGCCTTTACGCCCCTGATCTGGGCCGTGAGTGGATTGTTGATGCCAGTAGTGACGACCCGCTCGGCGAACTGGCGTTGACGACCCTGCATGCACTCAATGCCCCCCACATCGATCTTGTACTGACCCTCAGCGCTACTATCCCGATTGCCAGTGGTATGGGCAGCGGCGCAGCTATCGCTACTGCCATGGTGCGGGCGCTGGCTGACTGGGCTGGTCAGTCGTTATCCCCGGCCGAGGTCTCGGCGCTCGTCTATGCCAGCGAGCAACGTTACCACGGTACTCCCAGCGGCATTGATAACACGGTCATCGCCTATGAGCAACCGCTGTGGTTTGTACGCCGTACCACTGCGGAACAGCAGATTGTGGCCGATATTGAGCCGATAACGATCGCGCAGCCCTTTACGCTGGTGATTGGTGACACCGGCATACGCAGTGCAACACGCCTGCCGGTGGGCGATGTTCGTCGTCGCTGGCAGGCCAACCCGGATTACTACGAAGATCTGTTCATGCAGGTGGGTGAGCTGACCCGCGCGGTGCGGGTGGCGCTGGCAACAGGTGATCTGGTCGGGCTTGGCCCGCTGCTCAATGCGAACCAGGCCTTGCTGGAGGTCATCGGCGTCTCCTCACCTGAACTGGAGCGCCTGGTCGTGGCAGCCCGGTCAGCAGGGGCAACGGGGGCAAAGCTCTCCGGTGCCGGTTGGGGTGGGGTGATGCTGGCACTCACGGATAGTGCTGACAGCCAGTCGGCGGTGACGACGGCATTGCGCAAGGCTGGTGCGGTACGGGTGCTGGAAACGACCGTCGCTGCGACTTCCGGGCGGGAGGCATAGGGCGTTCCAACGCTTATTTCGCTTTGATCACAAAAACGTCTCAGCACCACAGGCGTGGGCATCGAGCAGCGCCGTGTGTGCAGCAGCGTCATCACGACCTTCCAGGAAAGCTTGCACAGGTGGCATCAGAGCCAGTGCTGCATCCGCGATAGGATAGATGGCTTGAGCCGCACACCGGGACGTTGCACCGCCAATATTGCACCATAACAACACGGCCCGATCCGCTTCCTGCGCCAGATCTGTGGCAGTGACACCTGCACGACAAGCTGGTTGTGCTTGCTCGATAGACATGAAATTGCTGTGAGATACTCGGCGCGAAAGCTGCCGGGCCTGTGATCGCTTCTCCCTCTGTACGCGGGCGCAACACAATAGGCCGTCTGACGTGCGGCCCGAAAGGCAATATTCACCGCAGTGTTTGTGTTGGCGTTCGATACGTACCCACACGAGAGGCACGTGAAATGGGCCTAGTCAGCACGGTTCTTCTTGTCGCAATGGCCGCAAACCGAACACGTGCGACCGGTGTTATGCGGGTCTGCCGTCATCACCAGAACACCGCCAGAGCCGGTGAAAGCAGAGCGATCCTTCCGGCGCAAAAGCTGCCGGATTTCCGCGCCGAAAGCGACGCACTCTATCAACGTGCTGATTTCAGGATAACATTGATCAATTCGGACACCGTTTCATCACGTACCGGATCGTTCGTTTCCAGGCACCCACGGGCGTAGCATTCGAGTATCGAAGCATTCACGCTATGCAGTGCGGCGCGGATGGCGGCGATTTGATGCACAATCTGACGACAATCGCGGCCTTGCTCAACCATACGCTGAACTCCCCGTACCTGACCTTCGATGCGCCGTAGGCGCAGTAATACTTCTTCGCGTGTCTGGGGTGAAACGGTGCGGACTATTTCGTCTTCGTCCATAATTGTCTGGTATCAGGAAGGGTGCTCATGGGCGTATGCGAGCGTCCATCAGCGCCCCTCCTGTTGCTCTGTGGTGTGATAGCACACCTGACTCGACGCTCTGTTGGCCACCACACCGTTGCAGTATTGATTACCCAACCACCCGATCAAATATATCGCGGTAGGCCTGCTCCGGGCGTGAACCGACCAGACGTTGAACCTCCTGGCCATTCTTGAAGATAATCAAGGTCGGAATGCCCTGGATGCCAAACTGGCTTGCCCAGCGTTGCTGCTCATCGGTATTGACCTTGGCAATCGTCAACCGGCCCTCATACTCTCCGGCCAGTTTATCGAGAATAGGTGCAATGACGCGGCATGGGCCACACCAGGGTGCCCAGAAATCAACCACAACCGGTATATCCGACTGCAACACTTTCTGTTCAAATTCGGCATCGGTGACAGCAACAGGCTTGCCCATAAACATATCCTCCTTACAATATGCGGTACGCATTATATCAATCAAAAAGTTATTACGTATACCCCGTATGGGTATGCATTGTATAACGCTTGAGCGCGTCTGTCAAGTGCTTGTATGTTGGAGGAATATGAGAGCCTCTCCACAGACGTGTATGGGCAGATTGAGACTCGTCCACCGTAACCCGTGTTCCTGCATACAACACGTGAGTGCGCACCTGATGAACGTGCGTCTGTGAACAGCTATGACGCACCGTATGCTATACTGAGGTCACAACGCTCAGCTATCCAGGAGGACGCATATGACACGGATCCAGATTATTCAGATCGGTATAGGCGGGGTGGGGCGAGTATTAGTCCAGCAGGTGCTGGCCCAACGCGCACTGCTGGCTGCACGCTATGGTTTTGTTCTGGATTACCTGGCGCTGCTTGATCAGAGCGGGGCGCTGTACACTGGTCAGCCATTGACGACCGATGTGCTCCAGGCAGCCGTTGCTGCCAGGCAGGAAGGGCACAAACTGGTAACCCTGACCAATGGGCACCCCGTGGCTGACTGGCGGGTGCTGTTACCGTCAACGCCTTGCATTATTGTGGATGTCACTGCTGCCGATGGTATGGAGCATGGCTTGATCGAGGCGCTGATAGCAGGGCAGCGCGTGGTGCTGGCAAACAAGCGCCCACTCACCGGCACGCTGGTGGCCTTTCACGGTCTGACTGCACATGGTAAGACCCGTTATGAGGCGACAGTCGGCGCCGGGTTGCCGATTATCAGTACGCTGCAAACCCTGCTCGATAGCGGTGATACGTTGTTGCAGATCGAGGCCAGCATGAGTGGTACCCTGGCCTATCTATGCAGTGCATTGGAGCAGCAACAGCCGCTCTCGACGGCTGTACAGACCGCCCGCAGCCGAGGCTGGACAGAACCAGACCCACGTGATGATTTGAGCGGCACGGATGTGGCCCGCAAGGCGCTGATCCTGGCGCGCACTGCTGGTCTCCCATGGGATATGAGCATGGTGCCGAGTGAGCCGTGGTTCCCGCCTGAACTGGCCGCGATCAGTGTTGAGGACTTTATGCAGCGGCTCTCTGACCTTGATGCACAGTTTGCCCATAAGGTGGCCCAGGCACGTGCCCAGCATATGGCTCTGCGCTATGTCGCCACCATCACCCCGGCAGGTGCCAGTGTCGCGCTGAAACACCTGCCTGCCGACCATCCGCTGGCAACGCTACGTGGTACTGATAACCTGTTTGCATTGACCACCACGCGCTACGAGATGCAACCGCTGATTGTGCGCGGGCCGGGTGCCGGTGTCGATGTCACCGCCGCTGGTGTGCTGGGGGACATCGTGGCAACCGCACGGGAAATGCATACCGTTCCCTCCACAACCTGATCGTGAAGTCTATGTCCTCTTTATCACATCGGATCATCCATATCTGGCAGCACCGGCATGGGTTTCTGCTACCTGTCATCCTGTTTATGCTGGTGGCATCGGTACTGGCTGTCTGGCATATCAACCGCTTTGTCGCGCATACCCAGGCAGCCCTGAGCTATCGTTATCCGCTCGATGGTCAGGAGGGCACGCTCCTACACGCAGCACGGGTACTGCGCTCCGGTGAACCGCTCTATCAGCCGCTTTTACCGCATCAAGTGATAGCTGCACCCTATCCACCTGTACATTATGTTCTGTTGGCCGCACTGGAGTATCTCACTAATCCAGAGGAAATCGTTTTCAACGTCACCCAACGTCCGATTTTCCAGCCAGGCCGGCTGCTCTCACTAACAGCCAGCGTGAGCGTGGCGTTGCTACTGGCGCTGACGGTACAGCGGCTGGGTGGTAGCCGCATAATTGGCGCAGTGGCAGGCAGTCTATGGCTGGCTTTCCCATCTGTACAACTCTGGTCTACCCGTATCAAAGCTGACCCGCTGGCACTGGCGTTTACCACTGTTGGCCTGCTGGCGATTGCCGGGTACTTTACTACTGAACGACCAGCCGTATGTCAGCGACGGGTGACACCCGCGCTGGTTATTGCCGCCGTGGCGTTTGCACTGGCCTTTTTTACCAAACAGACGCTGTTTGCAGCCCCTCTCGCAACGACACTGACCCTCTTATTGACGGGACATCGCAAGCGGAGTGAACCAGACACCGCAGCACAGCCGTGGAAACGCCTCTACCAGCACCTGGCGCCCGGCCTGACCTTCGGGACGCTGTATACGCTGCTGGTGGTCATAACCTGGATCAGCCTGGATGTGATCACCCGTGGGCAGTATAGCTTCCACGTCTGGGGGTTGCATCCGCCAGCCTGGTGGACATACGGTCGCCTGCGAAAATATATCGACCTGTTGCTGCCCGCCTGGCCGCTCATGCTGTTGACCGGCGTGAGTGTGGGCCTGACGATCAGGAACGAGTTGAGGTGGTTGGTCACACTGACGCAATACCAGCGACACCCTGTTGGCACCATGCATCAGCTATGGCTATCAGACAACCTTTCTGCCACCTTTATGTTTTGTGCCAGCTATGGCTTGCTCGGCACCGCGGCCCTGGTGACCGCTGGTACCGCTGGTTCCCATCATAACCATCTACTCGAGCCCCAACTGGCGCTGACGCTAGCCGGATGTAGTGTCGCTGGCCGCAGCCTGGCACAACTGCATGCCAACGTTGCGCTGCAACGCCTCGGTCTGGGGCTACTGGCATTGATGCTGGTACTGGCCCAGCTGTGGATATTACGCACACGTCCGGCATGGTATGGTGGTGAGTTTGACCTGAGTGAACCTGCTGGCGAACGCTTTGTGGCATTGATTATGAGTCAGCCCGGCGAAATTCTGGCCGACGATGTGGGCTTGATCCTGGCTGCTGGCCGCACGCCACGCTACAACGACCCGGCCACGATGGGGCCAGCGATCAGGAGCGGGCTGTGGGATCAGCGTGGCCTGCTGGCAGACATTGCCGCCCAACGGTTTAGCCTGATCATCCTGCCCTTCAACATTGAGCGCTTTGAGCTTGACCCGATGGGGCGCTGGTCACCAGAATGTATTGCCGCTATACGTCAGCATTATGATCTGCTCTACCGTGATGTTATGTTTTCATATATTCCTGGTGAACATACTGAACCTTTCACAGCAGCATTGCATAGATCCAGGTAAAGGGATTGTTAAAAGGCGAAGTGCGCGATCCTGCATCGGCGGCGAACGAGTGGCACGGATTGAGCCAGATGAGGAATGCACGGCGCGGCTTCGTCCCTCCGAAATCATGGTATCTGGTGCGGCGTGGGGAAGCTGCGCTCCGGCTAGGATCAAGTCTCGATGGCGTACGAGGACACCCATCCTGTGGCGCTGTCTATATGTCTTGCTTACGTCAAGAAAATCAGATTCCTGGTATAATTCTGTAGCAAGGCTGTATGACTCAATAAAATTTGTGAGGAATGGTGCAAACGATCATCCAACCAGAGACCACGCCACATATGACCAGGACTCGTCCGGGTGCTCCACCAAAGTTTCGCCCACGTGAGCGCTTTCTGCGCGTCTGGTTCTTCTTTTCTGGTGTGGTTATTCATGTCTATATCTGGGATATTGTGCTGGCACGTTTTGTCCTGACGCGCTGGTACGTGCGCCGTAGCGCGATGCAGCGTTGGGTAGGCATTGCCCGCCAGTTTCGGCAACTGGCAATCGAACTGGGGGGAGTGCATATCAAGTTGGGCCAGTTTCTTAGCTCGCGGGCGGACATTATTCCCGAGGCGGTGCGTCGTGAACTGGCCGGGTTACAAGATGAAGTACCACCAGCGCCGGCTAACCTGGCGCTGGAGCGGATTATTGAAGAACTCGGCGCACCGCCTGGTGAGGTGTTTCTGCGCTTTGATCATGAGGCCGTCGCTGCTGCGTCACTTGGCCAGGTACATTTCGCCACGCTGCACGATGGGCGCGATGTAGCCGTCAAGATACAGCGCCCCTATATCGAAGAAATTGTCGAAATTGACCTCAGCGCAATCGCGCTGGTCGTGCGTGTGATTAAAAATTATGCGCCGATTCGCCGCCGTGCTCGACTGGACGCACTGCTCGATGAATTTGCCCGCGTATTGCGTCAGGAACTGGATTATGTGCAAGAGGCACGCAATGCCGAGCTATTTCGCATCAATTTTGCCGGTATGCCCGAAATCTATGTGCCGCAGCCCATTGTCGAACTGACCACCCGACGTGTGCTGGTAATGGAACGCATCAATGGTATCAAGATTAATGATCGCCAGGCACTGCAAGCTGCCGGTATCGATCAACGCGAACTGGCTGAACGCTTGAATCGTATCTATCTGAAACAGTTTTTTGTGGATGGTTTCTTTCATGCCGATCCGCATCCAGGTAATCTTTTTGTGCGGGTTGAGCCAGATCTACCGCTGACATCCTATACCAATGGTCGTACACCGCCAGCAGATCCATCAACCGCGACAAACGGCTCCAATCCACCCCGGAAAACCCCGTTTACCCTGATCTTTATTGACTTCGGTATGGTTGGGCATTTGCCACCAGAGGTCATGAATACAGTGCGGAGCGGGGTGATTGGCCTGGCGACCAATGACGCCGAACGGATTGTAGATGCCCTGGATCGGCTCAAAATGATCCTGCCAGGAGCAGATAAACGCCCAATTATCCGGGCCATTCAAGTCATGCTACGCTATTCCTACAATCGCACCGTGCGTGAGCTGAACAATATGGATGTCGAGGCGATTTTTGATGAGACTCAGGATATGATCTACGATCTGCCATTTCAGATTCCCCAGGATCTGCTGTATCTTGGTCGAGCGATCAGTATGGTGGGCGGGCTGGCAACCGAGTTATATCCAGATATTAACCTGTTCGAGTCATTACAACCTTTTGCTCAGCAGATGTTGCAGCAGGAACACAACAATGGCAACTGGTTAGGGCAGATCCAGACCGAATTGCGCGAATGGGGCCAGATCATGATCACCTTGCCACGTCAGATGGACGCCTATTACAAAGCCGCTAATCAGGGGGAGTTACAACTACGCTCGGATTTTGGGCGATTGGAGCGCGGTATTCGCCGGGTGGAACAGTCAACGGATCGCCTGGCAGGAGGGATTATTGCGGTCGGGTTATTTCTCGGCGGCGTTCAATTGCGGGTGCGTGGATTTGAGAAGGAAGCACAGCGGGCCTGGTGGGGCGCAATTGCGGCGTTGCTCTGGGTTCTCCGGCCCCGTAGTCAAAGTAGTCGGTGATCCGCTTGCACCTTCATAGTTGCCAATGACCCTATGCATACATACAATCGCCGTCGCCATGCGCATGTGATGGGACGGTCGGCCTGCCTCTCACCATGCCAACATTCAACCCGATACAAGCTATGAGACAGCGCCGTTATCCACGAGAACGAACCTGGTTCCAGGTATTCATTGCCATCCTGCTGGTTGCCCAGTCTGCCCATATCGTTTTTCGTACTGACTGGCGTGACGATCTGCGTCAGGGCGACCAGTACTTCGCTGCTGGCCAGTATTACGCGGCGCTTCAGACGTACACGACCCTTGCGGCCCATGTTGACAGTCCCGAAATAGCCTTGCGTATCGGCATCATGCGGGCCATACGCGGCGAGTATGATCAGGCTGAGCATGCGCTCTGGCGGGCGCTACACGGGCAACTTGCTCCCGATGCTCGTGAACTGGCCATGCTCTACCAGGGCTATGTTCTGGATCGACGGGATCAGGCTCAACGGGCATGGCAGGTATGGTCGTGGCTGCCATCGCACACCTGGTTCGCTGGCCATGCGCATGTGCTACGGGCGGAATGGGCGTTGCACTATGGTGATTATGCCGCAGCCGAACTTGATTACCGCGCTGCTCTTGGCCAGCCACTCCTGGCCGACTGGTATATGTTCGTAATCTATCGCCTCGCGCTGTTACAGGCGGCCAGTAACCCCACTGCCGCCCAGACACTGCTCGCAGCAGTACACCATCCTCCACCTGTACCGATGGCACGCCTGGCGTTCTTCTTGAAGCCGCTGCTGGTCTATAGCGACCACGATGTGCAGCAACTACATAGAGTGTTGCAATCTGATCCTGACCTGCGACTCCAATTATTGGGCCAGTTCTATCTTGACCACAACCTGTTTGCTCTGGCCGAAGCGCAATTTACTGCCATTGCTCCCGACAGCCCGTACGCCCAGGCTGCTGCCGCGTATGCAGCCTACACGCGCTGGCGAGCAGGTGATAGCGCTCAGAGCCTGAACCAGTTGCAACGCCTGGTTGCCGCTCACCCTGATGATCCACGGGCGCGTACTTTGCTGGCCCTGGTCTATCTGAATCAGGCGAACACAAATGCCGCTCGTACCCAGATCAATACCATCACCGCGTTGGCACCCACCAGCCCGGATACGCATCTGGCCTGGGCGCACTGGTATATTGCCCAGAGTGATTATGTCAATGCCAGCCAGGAATACCAGCGGGTCTTAAACCAGGCCCAACCGGAACAGCGCGGCAAGTATGCCCTGCTGGTGGCTCGGTTCCATCTATATACTACCTATGAGATCTGCACCTATGGCCTGCCTGCTGCAGAACTGGCGGTAGGAAGCCTGGAGGATCATGAAGAAGCATGGACAACCCTGGCAGCGTGTCGTTATTACTGCGCCGATTTCCAGGGAGCCGTGGCGGCTGCGCAACAGGCCTTGCAGTATAACGCCGGGGCCGATGCAGCGTTTTACCTTGGTCTGGCCCTGAATGCTATGGGCGAGCGGGCCGCCGCCCGGATTGCCCTGAAACGTGCCGCTGACCTGGCGCCGGCCTCGATCTGGCGCGAGCGAGCTGAGAATCGGCTACACCAGTGGTATTAATGTGCTGACGCTGGTACCCAGGAGTAGCTCGACTGGTTTAGTATGGCGATAACTACGCTCTATGTTCGTAGAACCACAGTGCATCTGGGCATGGTACAATAGCTAGCATGATCTACGATACCTACGCAACCGTCTATGATGGCAGTGGGCAGGTGCGGTTTGCTCTCCTGATTGCTCAATATCTGAAAGAACTCTTACAGCGTCACCCGGTAGCCGGGCAACGGGTGCTGGATCTGGCATGTGGTACCGGCACACTGGCGCTCCTGTTAGCCGATGAGGGGTGGAATGTAACTGGTCTGGATGTTTCCGCGGCAATGCTGGCGCAGGCTCGCGCCAAAGCAATGTACGCACACCTGACCGGGCAGGTCGATTTTGTCGAGGGCGATATGCGTATGGTACAGTACGTGCTGGCGGCAGCAGCCTATGATCTGGTGACATGCACTTACGATAGCCTGAATTACCTGCACACCGAGGCCGATCTCGCGGCCTGTTTCCGCTCGGTTGCTTATGCGTTGGTACCCAATGGTCTCTTCGTGGGCGATATGAATACCCGTCACTTTCTGGAACATGATTGGGGCGTGTGTGAAGTGCAAGAGCAGACTGGCTATGTGCAGGTGACCCGCAGTCACTTTGATCCCGTGCGTGACACATCGACGATGCTTTTGACCGGCTTTGTGGGCAATGACGTGGTAGGGTATGAGCGATTCGATGAAATTCACGTTGAGCGCGTTTATGCCATAGAGACTGTCAACACGCTGTTGACCCAGGCGGGACTATCGGTTGAGGCGATCTATGACTGCTTCACGTTTGATCCGCCTGGCGCTACGACGCAGCGGATTGCCTGGATTGCGCGCAGGTCATGAAGGGAACTACCATGAAACGAGTTGTTGTAATCACGACCGGAGGCTCCATTGCAACCAAAGACGGCCCGATAGTTGGTGGTGCTGTCCCGCTCCTTAAAGGCGATGACTTTCTGGCGCTCCTGCCACGTGACGGTGTTCATCTGGTGTTTGAAGAGTTCTCGAACCTTCCAGGGAGCCACTTTACACCCGTCAATGCCCTGGAGTTGTCCCAACGGATTGAATCAACCCTGCTTTCACCTGATGTAGATGGTGTTGTTATTACCCACGACACGGATACGCTGGAGGAAACCGCCTATTTGCTGGATCTCACGCTGAAGTCGATCAAGCCCGTGGTCATAACCGGCTCGTTGCGTGTTGCTACCAATCCCGGCTATGATGGCGTGACCAATCTAGCGAATGCGATTCGGGTGGCAATCGCTCCGGAAGCGCGCGACCAGGGGGTGCTGGTGGTGTTTGGTGATGAGGTGTTTGCCGCCAATGAAGTGCAAAATGTCCACGCCCATAGCCAGCAGGCCTTTCAAGCACCGGGATGTGGGCCGCTCGGTCGTATTGAGTCGCAACGCATCGGGTTGCATCATCGTCTGGCGCACCGTCAGCATATTCCCTGTGCTCGCCTGGAGGAAATGGTAGATCTGATCCGGCTGACACAGGGTGCGGACGATCGGCTGCTGCGCCACAGCATTGAGGATGGTGTCGCCGGGATAGTGATTGAAGCGTTTGGCAGTGGGCGAGTACCACCCTGGTGGCTTCCAGCCATCGGCGAGGCACTCGCCCGTCGAACCGTAGTCGCCGTTACGACCCGCTGTCTGGCAGGGAGCCTGGGGGATACCTACGGCTATGTGGGTGCTTATCACGATTTAACCCGCCTGGGAGTCTTGATTGTCCACAATTTAAGTGGCTTGAAGACCCGGATTAAACTGATGGTGGCACTGGGTGCGGCTCGGAATCAGCATGAGTTACGCAAGTGGTTTCAGGGGTGAGGCAATGCTGCTGACCATTGATATTGGAAATACACATATTAAACTGGGGGTTTATGATCGACGTACGTTGCTGCATCACTGGCGGGTAACAACCGAACGTTGTAAACTGGCCGATGAGTATGGAGTACTCCTCTATGAGCTGTTCAAATGGGAAGGCTTAGATATAACCGCCATTAACGGATGTGTTATTTCATGCGTGGTTCCACCCCTCACCAGCCAGTTCTGCACTATGGCGCGCCATTATCTGCATGTTGAGCCTGTAGTCGTGGGGGCTGATATACAGACCGGGTTACGCTATCAGATTGATGCCCCCCACGAACTGGGTTCGGATCGGATTGCGAATGGCCTGGCGGCCTATCATTTGTATGGTGGGCCGGTGATTGCGATTGCGCTTGGTACTGCCACAGCTTTTGATGTCGTTACGGCGAACGGGGAGTATATTGGGGGGGCTATTGCACCAGGGATCGCTATCAGTGCCGATGCCCTCTTTCACGCAGCAGCCCGACTCTATCAAGTTGAACTGGTGCGCCCGCCACGGGTCATCGGTAAGAACACCGTGCACTATGTTCAATCAGGCTTGATCCTGGGGTATGCTGGCCTGATTGAGGGGATGGTTCGCCGTATGCAACACGAACTTGGTACACCGTGTAAGGTTGTCGCAACGGGCGGCCTGGCTGAAACAATTGCCAATGAAACCGAGGCTATCACGGTGGTAGAACCGTTATTGACACTGGAAGGATTACGATTGATTTACGATATGAACTCGTGATATAAAAACGCATGTAATATCTGGTTTATAAAAATATTGATTTTTATCTGTATTCATTCTGTGTCCGTTTGTAGAGGTAACCTGTGAATGTTCTACCTGCGCTTGATGAAAAAGCGACCTATGTTGAACGTATGTTTGCACGCATTGCACCTACCTATGATCGCATCAACCGGGTGATGACCTTTGGGCAAGATCAGACCTGGCGTCAACACGCCGTCGATGCCGTTGCTCCGCCCATTGATGGCCGGGCGCTGGATGTGGGTACTGGTACTGGCGATTTCTTGCCTCTGCTAGCTGCCTGGATGCCGATGGGCACTGTAGTCGGAGTGGATTTTTGTTTGCCGATGATGCAGTCTGGCTGGCCAAAGCTAGATGCGGCCCAGGCAATGCCTGCGCCGCACAGTGATATCGCGGTGCAACGAACGCTGGCCTTTGTACGGGGTGATGCGCTCTGTCTGCCTTTCGCCGACAATAGCTTCGATGCGATTACGACCGGCTTTGCTCTACGCAATGTGACCGATATCACGGCCGCTTTTCGTGAAATGTGGCGCGTGGCACGACCGGGGGGCGTCGTGGCCTGCCTAGAAGTAGCTCGCCCACAGCCCGGCCTGTTACGGCTGGGCCATCAATTCTATTTTGAGCAGATCGTGCCCTGGATTGGTACCGTGCTTGGCAGCGACCGCCAGGCCTATACCTATTTGCCACAATCGGCACGGACATTTCCCATGCCGCCCGTCCTGGCCGAACATATGCGTAGGGCCGGCTGGCAGCATGTCTACTATCGCTATCTCAGCCTGGGCGTAGTCGCGTTGCATACGGGTGTCAAGCTGTAGGAGAGCGTTATACGAGCTGGAGTTTGATATGTCAGGCAATATTGATGACACGCTGGATCGATCACCACCCCGCCGACGTGAGACGATTATGGAGCGTCGGCTGCGCAAGGCGCGGGGTGAGGATATAGACGACTCGCTTGACGACATGTATGATTATGATGATGATGCGATCGATGACTATGCTATCCCACACCCGCTGAATCTCGGGATTGGTATGCCCCGCCCGCACTATGCCCAACGTGGTGGTGGCGGCAGTGGGTGTGCTCAGGCGACCCTGTATCTGGTACTGGGATCCCTGGCCACACTGCTGATCGTGATATTTTTTGTGCGTGATGCGCTCAGTTCCATCAGCAACCCGTTTCAGCATGTACTACCCGATCTGGGTACACTTGTGGCTTCACCCACTCCGACGATTGGTGTCAATACTGCCGCCGTCGTGCAGCGGGTTCAGCAACTGCAGAAGTTAGAAACGACTTCGTACACCATGGAGAAAGTCATTGAGGCTGGTATTCAGGGGAATGTCTTTGAGAATATTCTGTTTGGCGACCGTCTGCTGCTCATCGCCCATGGAACGGTTGTAGCGGGCATTGATCTCAGTAAGCTGCGTGAAGAAGATGTCGTATGGGATCCTGCTGCGCGCACGCTGACTATTCGGCTGCCACCAGTGGAGATCTTCAGTGTCAACCTGGACAATACCAGAACCCGTGTCTATGACCGCCAGCAGGGGCTACTGGCACCAACCAATAAAGACCTGGAGACTCAGGCTCGTCAATCGGCCGAGCAGCAGATTCTGGAGGCAGCCTGTGAGGGCGAAATTATGGTTCAAGCTCATCGTGATAGCCAGGAGATTATACGTCAGTTGTTACACCTGATTGATATCAATCAAGACATAGAAATGATTGTTGAACCGGCAGCAATTCCGCCATGTGTTGCTACAGTTGAACCATCCCTGCCATAAGGTACATCCCCCCTGATCCGGGAGCAACGCTGGAAAATGAACGTTGGACAAGGCGTTCGGATAGAGCAGGTGACAAACAGGATGGTATGTTCAAACGATATGAGCCGAACGTCCCGAACTGGTTAAAGCCGGAAATTCTCGTTCCAAACGCTGCCAGTGATAATTTGGTAGAACAGCCTGAGTTTTTATGTCGGATAGAGCAGTCTGATACCAATCGTAAACGGAAGGTTCGGCTTTTGTCTGGATCCTGTTCTTTTCAGGCAAAAAGCCGCGACTCTCGTGGTTCACAACACACGCAGGATTGCTATACTCTGATAATATCCGTTCAGGAATATTCAATAAGGAGGAAATTGTCGTGGTAAGTGCAGGAGATTCACACCTGGAGCGTCAGTCGGTCGTAACGATCATTGACGTCGATGAGCGCACATTTGGCCGTGAGGTGCTGGTACGTTCCCAGGAGGTACCGGTTGTTGTCGATTTCTGGGCACCATGGTGTGGCCCATGCCGTACTCTCGGCCCGATACTCGAACGACTGGCCCATGACTCACAGGGCGCGTTTGTATTAGCAAAGATCAATGTCGATCAGAATCAACACCTGGCCGCGAATTATAAGGTGCAGGGCATTCCTGCTGTCAAAGCTTTCCGTCATGGGAAAGTCATCAACGAATTTAGTGGGGCGCTGCCCGAGTCCCAGGTACGCGCCTGGCTAAAGCAAGTCTGCCCACCCGTATCTGATCAGATGGCAGCCGAGGCGGCCGCGCTGGAAGCCCATGCTCCCGACCAGGCCATCGCCCGTTATCGGCAGATCATCGCCAGGGAGCCTACCCATTCCGCCAGCCTGTTTGGACTGGGACGCTTGCTGCTGCTGACTGGCGATGCGGCCGGGGCCGAATGGTTACGTCAGGTACCTGTCGGGACGCCCCAATATACCCATGCTCAGGCGTTACTTCCGTTGACCGATTTCTTGCAGCTCCCTGGGAATGCCGATTCTGGCGCATTACTGGCTCGCATTGAAGCCAATGGCAACGATCTAGAGGCACGCTATCAACTGGCTGCTCATCTGATCCGCGAGCAACGTTATGCAGAGGCAATGGATCAATTGCTGGCGATTGTTATGCGTAATCGGGCCTTTCACAACGATGGTGGGCGAAAGGTGCTACTGGCGCTGTTTGAGCTATTAGGGGATGCCCATCCACTGGTGGCGGACTATCGGCGCAAACTGGCGAATGCGCTGTTTTGATGTACGGATCGGCCAGAACGTGCGTCCTGGGGCTGGTTGGTACATTGGGATGCGGCAGGGGCAGGCATACGGCACTGCCCCGTCATACAAGCCATATAACCTGGTGGATGCTGGCCTATAGGTATACGGCTTTCGCTATGAACAACCTGCAGAGTGGACGATGCCATTCACCATTTTTTTATTCATAGGCCAGCACGTCGCGCACGGTAAGCCGTGACGCATTCCATGCGGGGAGAAAACTTGCCAGACTGGACAGGCCAACTGAGATCGCAAACCACATCATTGCACCCGACACTGAGTAGGTGTAGCTCAATGGTGATCCCAGAAAGATATTACCGATCTGGGCACTCAGAAAGCCACTGATTGGAAATGCCAGGAACAGGCCCATCGACCAGCTGATCAACCCGATCAGGAGGCCCTCAACGACAACGATCTTAAGTACCGAACCATCCGATGCACCAATCGCTCGCATAACCCCGATCTCACGTGTACGTTCTAGTACGTTCATGCTCATTGTGCCCATCAAGCCAAGCCCACCAACCAGTGCTGTCAGCACGGCCATGATCAGCAAACAATAGACGACGATATTGAATTGGCCTACAATCCGATTGTACTCGCCAATCGCCGTGGCACTACTCATGACGCGCAGTCCAACGCTGCGAAAATGTTCTTCCAGACCCCGCGCTACTTCCGTCTGGACTTCATACGTATTGGAATCAGTGACAATGCGCAATTCACGCGCCAGACCGGCCTCACGCACCTCACGCGAAAAGTAGGGGTAGTTGGTATAGGCGATCAGATCATCGTTCCCAAACGATTTGAACAGTCCCACCACTGTCCATGTTGTCTCGCGCCCCTTCAGTTTGAGCGTAATCGTATCACCGACACCAATGTCTGGCTCATCACTGACAACACCCAGACTGAGAACCACAGCGTTTTCGTCTTCAGGCAGCAACCAGCGCCCCTGAACAATTTCTGGCTCAACCAGCGGGCTGCCAGGCGGTGGTGCCTGCATGGTAATCACATCGCTCTCGGTTTTGTCGGGTCGCAGGCGGCGGGCACCGATATTGCCCCACCCCTCAACGCGTACAACGCCTGGTATCTGCAGCGCTTCCTGCTCCAGACGTTCGAGACGATAGGGCTGATCAAAGCTGACAAAGACATCAAAGCGAATCAACGCCGCAAACAACTCATCGAGTGAGCGACGGACGGACGATTGGACACTGAAAACACCGATAAAGATGGCCCCACCAAGCGTGAGTGTCATCAGGGTCAGTGCCAGGCGTCCTTTGCGGCGAAACGTATTGCGCAACGAGAGCAACAGTGGACGTGGCAACCCGCGTACACGCTCCATAAGCTGATCAATCATAGTCGTGCCATATACCCCTGGACCGCCATCGCTGCTGATCGCCTCGCGGATGGTGACCCGTGTTCCTTTGAGCAGCGGATAGATCGCGGCAGCCAGCGGTACCAGCAGACTCACCAGCAACTGTAGCCCCATCACACTGGGGATCAGCCCATAGCTGACAGCATTAAAGTTGAACAGCCCTGCAAAGAATTCGGTGAAGAGACCTGCGGCCAGGTAAGCCAGTGGTGCCGCGATCAGCAGTGCCAGGAGTCCAAAGCACACCACCAGCGCTAGATACATACCCGCAATCTGCCTGGTCTGGCCACCGATAGACTTCATCACTCCGATCTGGCGTATCTGCTGCGTCAGTAAGCCAGAAATCGTGTTCGTCACCAGGAAGCCGCTCAAGATGACGGCCAGCACACTCATCGCCCCCAGAATAAACGTGATCGGTTCGAGACCAAAGGTAGCAATCGGACTTTTGCCAGCTTCTGGTGGAATAAATACGGCCTCGACCTCTCGTCCGCTACGTTCGATCTTCTGCCGTACTCGTTGTGCAACCAGTGTCACATACTCTTGATCGAAAAAATACTCCTGATCCACGGTGATACGCACCGAATTATACTCGCGGGGAACACCAAGCCACTCCAGGGTATCCTCAGTAATGTAGCCATAGTACATGTTGAAAATGAAGGTCGGCGCAACATTCAGATCATGGACAATCCCTGTGACCGGCATACGACGCTGTGTCTGATCAAGCGTTTCGATCAACAGTGTATCGCCGGGGGTAATATTTACCCCCAGCATAGGGCTGAGGGCTGAACGTTCGAGTAACAACGTCTTGTTGGGGGGTGGCCACTGCCCCTGCTCCAGGGTAACTGTACCAATACGCATGTCTTCAAAGTCACGAATGGCGAACAATTGCAGATCTTTCCACTGATCCGGGCCAACATTTAAGCGTACGGTTACACTACGTCGCCCTTCGGCTTCATCAACACCGGGTAGGCGACGAATGCTCTGCACCAGGTCATCATCGAAGGTATCACGGGTTAAAATGACGGCGCTAAATGGCTTGCCGGCCATATATTGTTCCGAGAGTCCCCGCAACAACCGCACGCGGGCATCGGCAATCATTCCAACGGCAAAGACTCCAATAGCAATTGAGAGTACAACGAGCAGCGTACGGGTTTTGTTACTCCACAGATCGGCCAGAACCTTACGCCAGCGCGGACTGAGCATGCACATACTCCTTTTGATGTTATGATGGTTGATATATGATGGATGTAATGAAATGACGCTGAATAGTACTCCTATGAGCCTTGATCTCGGCCGGGGTGCGGGAGGCCGCAGGCTCCCGCACCCGTTCCCTACAGGGGCGATGCCGCACCGGGCATTCTTCCCCAGGGGATGTCTCGTTGGAGTAATCGATGACAATGTTCCAAGAAGAGACCATAAAGAATCATACCATGAGTGTGCCCGTTCAGCGTGACAATCACCCAGGGTTTTGGAGGAGCATGGAGCTTCCGCAAAACCCAAGAAATACCTGAAGCGGGGCAGTCTCTCCATACCTATGCGCATCAATGTATACTTCTGGCTGGGGTTGGGTTGGGGAGGTCGCAGGACTCCCAGGCCGCTGCACAAGTTGTACGCTGGTGTTGTGGGGCATTCATCGATACAATGCCGTAGGCCTCCAGGCTCGTCACGCCTTCTCAAGGCGGCAGCCTTTTACGTGATGGGGATAGGGGTATTGCCCTTTCAGACCACCTTGCCGGAACGGTTACGTATGAGTTATGCACGCACTGCCGTACAATGACCGGCGTAACGAGTTTCAATGACAGGATGTATAGCAATGATACTACCCGCGTATGATGGTTATATTTTTGATCTGGATGGGACGATCTATCTGGGTGACACACTGCTGCCCGCAGCCCGGCAAATCATACCAGCTTTACGCGCCAGCGGGCGGCGGGTGGCCTTCCTGTCGAATAATCCGACCCATACCCGCTATCACTATGCTGCAAAACTGACCCGACTGGGCATTGTAACCGCCCCTGACGAGATCGTGAACTCATCGTATGTCCTGGTGCAGTGGCTCCGTGCCGAAGCACCACAGGCTTGCCTGTATGTGATCGGCGAAACGTCGCTGATCGACGAGTTAACCACCGCCGGGTTTCAACTGAGCGAAACACCCGGTGAAATTACATTTGTCGTTGCTTCATTTGATCGCACTTTTAGTTATTATAAATTACAGGTTGCATTCGATGCCATTTGTGCCGGTGCGAAATTAATTGCGACCAATGCCGACCGCTACTGCCCCGTGCCGGGTGGCGGGCAACCTGATGCGGCGGCAGTCATTGCTGCTATCGAGGCATGTACTGGCACCACCTGTGTTCAGGTGATGGGGAAACCCTCACCGATTATGGCCCGTGCCGCTGGAGAATTGCTGGGTGTACCGCCCGATCGCTGCCTGATCATTGGTGATCGGTTGGAGACCGACATTCTGATGGGGTTACAATCTGGCATGGCGACTGCGCTGGTATTGACGGGAGCAACGCGCCGGGTTGACCTTGTTGCTCCAGCCTGTCAGCCGCACTATGTGCTAGAAGGGCTGCACGAGGTGTTTCCAATGACCTGTGTTCCAGACCACTGACCGGCGGAACGATACTTCTATACATATCCCTAATGTATTCCCATGCGATCCGCTGACAAAACCTGTGTCTGAAGGCCTGGGGGTGTCGCTCACAAAGGGTGGACAATCAACAATTGACAGAAATTTGATCTAGATCTACCGCTTTACAGCAATAACCAGACGTGGTAGCATGTACCTGTATCTGTCAAATAGTTTTCAGGTGGGTCAATCTCGTACAGGTATCACGAGTAATAATGAAACAGTGTTGAATGGAGTATCACGATAATGACCACACCCGTTAATATTCTTTTTGCGATTTCTGATACTGGCGGTGGGCATCGCAGCGCTGCCGTCGCTATTGACGCCGCCCTGCAAGAGTTAAGTGCGCATACCGTTACCAGTGCTATGCTTGATGTGCTACAGGCCACACAGTTCCCATTGTTACGGAACGCTCCCCGGCTTTATGATCACCTGTCTACACGCTGGTTACGCCTCTATGATCTTACATTTCAGCTCACCAACGGCGTGCGACGCGTGGATGTTCTCTCGCGGCTCGTCTACTTACAGGCCCGGCGCAATATTATGCAAGCGCTACGCGCTTTTGATCCTGAACTGGTCGTCGTGACACATCCGCTGGTTCACCGCCTGGTCTATGCCGCTCGGCGCACCTATCACTTATCATTTCGCATTATCACTGTCGTGACCGATCTGGTATCGTTGCATGCGGCATGGACCCTGCCCAAAGTTGATCTGTGTTTACTGCCAACAGACGAAGCTTATCAACTGATGCGTCAACGGGGGATGAGGAGCGAACGTCTGTTGCGCACCGGCTTCCCTGTCCATCCCAAGTTTGCGAATTATCACCATACCCCGATAGAAGCGCGCCGCGAACTGGGGGTTGCTGAGGATCTTTTTACCGTCTTGATAACCAGTGGTGGTGTTGGTTCCGGACATATACGTGAACTGGTGCTTGAACTAGAACGAATCTATCCCGATAAACAATTTCTGGTGATAACCGGCAAGAACCGCTCGCTGTATCATGAACTGCAGGCTGAACGGTGCAGTTCTGCCTGCCATATTTATGGTTTTGTCCATAACATGGAAACCTTTATGGCCGCCAGCGACATTGTAGTCACCAAAGCCGGCCCGGGCACGTTGATGGAAGCACTGGTTATGCAACGCCCGGTGATCGTCACCGAGGCGGTCGGTGCGCAGGAGCAGGGCAATATTGATTTTGTCCTGAATCACGAACTCGGTTTTTTCTGCCCGACCACGGAACGCATTGTAGATGCGATTAGCGAACTGAGCAATCCAGATTACTATGCAACAACCGTCGCACGGATGGCCGGAGCGGTGCCGCGCAATGGAGCCGAGCAGATTGCGCGTATCTTACTACATCATCTGCCCCGGATCCACGAACCGTTCGACGATAAACATGAACGATCGCAACCGTCACGCCCACGTCACTGGCGCCGGGCATTACGGTATTTGCGGCGAGGCGATCATTCCCGTCTGTATCGTTAGTAGGAGTGAGTCATAGGGCAAACCCCATACGCCGGTACAACACGTGCGACACGTTTTTGTGGTCACCTGAGCGGTCGCCCTACAGTAAAATATGGTTGAAATTTTTGAAAGGTCATGCTATGATGGCTTACACGTAGGAATGGGAAACTCCATAGCCTTGTTTGTCCTATTTTGCCTCGTATTGGTCTCACATTTGTTGCCGTGAAGGGGCTTATGTATCGATTCTTGGTGAGGAAGGCAATAGGAAGGGATCTGAATATCTATCGCACGTTGCTCCGGGATGTTTATACTTCACGTCGTGTAGTTCCAGACTGAACAGGCAGGTAAGCTTATGACAACCAAAGAGAAGATCGAGCGCTTACGGCAAATAAAAGCACAGCTCATCGCTGGCGGTGGTGAACAGCGCATTGCAAAGCAACATGAACTGGGGAAATTAACAGCCCGTGAGCGGATCTCTCTGCTGTTTGATCCCGACACATTTCAGGAGATGTTTCTGTTTGCGCGGCATCGCTGTACAAACTTTGGTATGGCGGGTAAAGAGATGCCCGGTGATGGGGTTGTTACCGGGGTTGGAACAGTTCAGGGGCGCCAGGTGTTTGTCGCGTCACAGGATTTCACAGTCTCTGGCGGCTCAGTGGGTGAGTTACATGCCGATAAAATTTGCCGCACGATGGAGATGGCTCTGAAATCAGGGTCACCGCTGGTCTTTATTAACGACAGCGGTGGGGCGCGCATCCAGGAGGGGATTGATGCGCTCAACGGATATGGGCGCATTTTCTATCGTCATGTCCTCCTGTCGGGTGTGGTACCGCAGATTTCGATCATTGCCGGGCCATGTGCAGGTGGAGCCGCCTATTCACCAGCATTGATGGATTTTATCATCATGGTTGAAGGTACGGGTGAATTGTTTATCACTGGCCCCCAGGTGATTAAAGAGGTGACAGGCGAGGATATTTCAGCGGCTGAACTCGGTGGCGTGTATGCCCAGATGAGCAGCGGCGTGGTGCATATGGTGGCCAAAAATGATGAAGAAGCGTTATACCTGTGTCAGCGGCTCCTCTCGTTCCTGCCGTCTAATAACCTGGAGGATCCTCCGAACTATGGCACTGGTGACCTCATCTTTGCCGAAGATCCATTCCTGAATCGCGTTATCCCCGATAATCCACGTGATCCCTATGATATCAAAGATGTGATCATGCGCATTGTTGATGACGGTGATTTTATGCAAATTCAGGAACACTTCGCACTCAATGCTATCGTCGGGTTTGGGCGTATCAATGGACAGACCGTCGGGATTGTGGCCAACCAGCCAGCAGTGATGGCTGGTGTGCTGGACATTGACTCCTCGGATAAGATCTCCAAACATGTGCGATTCTGTAATGCGTTTAACATTCCACTCGTGACTCTTGTCGATGTACCGGGTTTTCTGCCCGGGGTACAGCAGGAACGTGGCGGGATTATTCGCCATGGGGCCAAGATGTTGTTTGCCTACTCGGCTGCCACGGTGCCGAAAGTGACGATTCTGCTCCGCAAAGCCTATGGTGGGGCCTATCTGGCGATGTGTGGCAAGGAGTTGGGCAGTGATCGTGTGGCAGCCTGGCCAACTGCTGAGGTGGCGGTGATGGGGCCAGAGGGGGCAGTGAATATCGTCTATCGCGAAGATATTAAGAAGGCAGCCGATCCTAAACTGGCGCGTGAGAAATTTATCGATGAGTATCGTGAACAGTTTGCGAATCCCTATGTGGGTGCAGCGCGGAATCTGATCGATGATATTATCGAGCCAAAAGATACACGGCGCTATCTCAGTCTGGCGCTGGCGTCACTGCGTGCGAAGCAAGAACTCCGACCGCAGAAGAAGCATGGCTTAATCCCAATGTAGCATTGAGAAGGTCATTACTATGTTTATTGAGGATTTCTACGTTGCGCTTCAGCTCACAGTGGTGGGTATGTCAGTGGTATTTATCGGGTTACTGTTGCTCGTTTTTGTGCTGATCCTGTTTCAGCGGCTTGATCAGTGGATGACCCGGCGGCGATCGGCTCCGTCAACTGATGGCCCTACTGTACCTGAACCGGTGGTTGTGTCAGATCCAACCGCTATGCGTGGAGGGGTGCGGCCGGAAACAATTGTCGTTATTGCGGCTGCGATCAGTGTGGCACTTTCACGCCGAGTGCAAGTCAAGCGTGTACGTTATCTGGGGAGTTCCTTAGAAAACATCTGGGCACGCCAAGGTCGTGTGACGATTATGGGATCACATAAGCCGAAACGGTAGCGGTCGTTCAGCGGCGGTACAGTACCATTTCTTCTATGCTGCGCTCAATATAAACTGCAAGAAGAATAAATCGCTTGCTTCGCTTCACGCCCGGGGCGTAATGCTACTGGCTGCGTCCTGTTCATAGTCCTTGTTTGAACAAGCAGAAAGGGAGGTTCCGTGAAAAAACGATGGGTGTCGCTTGAAGGAACTGGCTATGAATGTAGACATTGAAAAGGATGATAAGAGAGTGCGGATGGAAACGATCGTGGTTATCGTGTCTGCTATTAGTGTCGCGCTCTCGCGTCGAGTGCGGGTCAAACGTGTGCGTTACTTGCATGGCCCCTCAGACAACATTAACATCTGGGCACTTCAGGGCCGGATAAACGTTATGAGTTCGCGCAAAACAAAACGGTAGCGGTAGCTCAGTAGCTATTCTGTGTTCTATGTGTGCTACAGGAAGTCTGCACCATCAATGACTTTATAAACTGCGAGATGGATAAATCGCTTGCTTCACTTCACGCCAGGGGTGTAGTACGACATGTTACGTCCCGTTCGTAGTTCTTGTTTCAAGTAGAAAGGGAGGTTCGGTGAAGAAACTACGTGTCACACTTGATGGAGTCAGCTACGAAGTAGATGTTGAGATCCTGGAAGATGATGATGATGGGATGCCTCCTGCGAGTGGGCCATCGACAGCACCATCACAACAGGCTCCTCGACCGGTTGCGAGTACAACCAATTCGGCCCCGCCCGCACCCGCCAGTAAACCGTCGGCTGCACCTTCAAAACCGGGCAGTGACAAAAATGTTTTGACATCACCCATTGCAGGAGTGGTGGTTGAAGTCAAGGTGGCTGTTGGTGCGACAGTGAAAGAGAATGATCCGGTGCTGGTCATTGAAGCTATGAAGATGAATACAAATGTCAGTTCGCCGGTTGCTGGTCGAGTGAAGGAAATCAAGGTCAGTGCCGGCGATGCAGTGCAGCAAGGTCAGGTCTTGTTAACCTTTGAATAGTGAATAGCTAGTCGGGCAAGATACGGGATCAAGGAGGGGATGGGTGCAAGAGACTCTTGAGGCGCTCGCGCATTATTTGCAACATACCGGGTTTTATCTGATAACACAGAATCCCGGCAATGCGGTGATGATTATAGCTGGCTGTGTGTTTATCTACCTGGGGATCGCCAGGCAGTTTGAGCCATTATTGCTGGTACCTATCGGGTTTGGAATCATCCTGGGGAATATGCCCTTTCCTGAAGGGGCACGGCTGGGAATTCGTGATGAGGGCAGCGTACTGAATTATCTCTATTTTGGCGTATCGTCTGGAGTCTACCCACCTTTGATTTTTCTCGGTATCGGTGCAATGACCGATTTCTCGAGTATGCTCTCGCAACCACGGCTCATGCTACTGGGTGCGGCTGCTCAGTTTGGTATCTTTACAACCCTGATCGGTGCTGTGGTATTAGGGGCGACTATCCCGGCCTTAGGCCTGACCGTAGATCCGCTGAATCCCGCGACTGATCCTCAGGCGCGCTTGATCCGGGCAGCCGCCAGTATTGCGATTATCGGTGGAGCCGATGGTCCAACGGCGATCTTTTTAACCTCCCGACTCGCTCCCGATCTCCTCGGGGCGATTGCTGTGTCAGCCTATTCTTATATGGCGCTTGTCCCAATTATTCAACCACCAATTATGCGCCTGCTGACCACCCGCGAGGAGCGATTGATTCGTATGCCGCCACCACCCGTGGCCACCGCGTTTCAGCGGATGGTGTTTCCTATTGTTGGTCTCGTTATATGTGGCGCTATTGCACCAGACGCATTACCTTTGCTGGGGATGCTGTTCCTGGGTAATCTGCTCAAAGAAAGCGGTGTGACTGAACGCCTGGCCCGCACGGCCCGCAACCAGTTTATTGATTCGGTAACGATCCTGCTGGGATTGACAGTCGGTGCCAGTACGCAGGCTGATAGATTTTTGACACTCCAGTCAATTGTGATCTTTGTGATGGGTGCCCTTGCCTTTGCTATGGCAACAGCAGCGGGTGTCCTGTTTGCCAGGTTCATGAACCTGTTTCTGAAAGAGGGTGACAAGGTGAATCCGTTGATCGGTTCAGCAGGAGTTTCCGCAGTACCGCATGCAGCACGTACCTCCCAGGTGGTCTGCAACAAGGAGGATCCGCAGAACTTCGTGATTATGCAGGCTCTGGCTCCCAATGTGGCCGGCGTGATTGGATCGGCCATTGCGGCCGGCGTGCTCTTACAGGGTGTTCTGGCTGCTTTCCCTGCATCATGATGACCTGGAGAACCGTTAACCCGTTGGAACGTGTCCGCGTTCTAACGGGTTACATTATCCTATCGCACTATCCAGGTACGATCATCGGCATCGATAGCCCCGTAGGGCGTAGCACGCACAATCACTCGTTGCGTGAATAGGTCAGGGCCATCTGGGGGCCAGCACGTAACCAGAGTAAGCATTGCCTGTGCAGTGGACTGAATATAGCGGGCATTGGCTGCACGCTGTTCAACAGAGACCCCTTCTTCGTCCACGAGCAGCCGTTCTTGAACAATATACAGGTACTGTTGATCCGCAGTATAGAGCAGTATTTCATCTCCTGGTTGGACATAAAAGAGATCGCGAAATACCAGGCCATACCCACCGACATGGCCCGCGAGAACAATATTATCATTCTCACCAGGGTTGGCTGAGAGCCGATGATGGCCTACTGCGTATTCGGCCACTTCCCACATCGCCTGCGCTCCAGCAGGGTGTTCCTCAATATACCAGCCCACTTCGACTACCTTTGCATCGAGATTGATGCCTGGAATTACGACCCGCTTGATAGTTGACGCCCATTCAGAGGAACGATGTGCAGTATTATCACCCGGCGGTGGATCCACCAGACCGAGTAGGGGTATCTGCATAGCCGGCTGCCGGTTTTGCGTCTTGATCGGAGACTGATCGGTCGTTAGAGTGGTTAGCAGAGGGAGCAAGCTGGTACCACGTGCTGCTCGCCGGTTGTACTCTATCTGCGCATACCACCCGGCGACATAGAGTAAGATGCTCACCCCCAGCAGTATCAATGTATTGCCCAGCATCCGCATCCACTTCCGTGAAGGTTGCCCGTTTATCGGTTGTGGGCAGCGTTCCTGGCTGAAGCCAGGTATACCATTACTCAGAGACACACCCTCTCACTTTCAACACGTTTGAGCACATATGGTATCAGTATAACACGACCAGGTGTTGCGATCGCTGGTGGTTTAATTGCTCGCTTTCTTTTGCACCAGACGATAGCGCGGCCTACGAATGCGCTCAAGAGGGCTTCATCCTACATACAACGCCGGCTGCGACCAGCAAGCTGGCCGTCAGCACGCCGATTGTGGCCGTCACCCTGTGGGTGATAGCTGGCGGTAGCGCAGACTGCACCAGATACCAGGCCCAATGGTCGATCAGGTGCTGGTTATGGCGTTCGTAATACCAGGCAAACCGTGCCCCGGTGGAAGTGGGGAACGGGGCAATCGCTCGATCAATCAACGGCACGGCGTCACCATATGCTGTGCGCAGGTGTATAGCCGTCAGCACAACACCGAGATTGGCATCGCGGTCACTAAACCCGACGGCCTGTGGATTCCAGGTTGTTGCCGTGAAGCCGAGTGTTTGTGAACCTGGCGGCAACAGGAGCCGGTATACCCGCGTCTGCCGTGCCAGTGCGCTATCAACCGCTCTCCCCGACATCTGGAACCGAAAGTCACTCGCTGGTACGTTAGGAGGACGACCATCGTTGAGTGTCAAATCGAGTAATGTTGACTGTTCAAGATCACAGTCGATGTAAGCGCTGGCCCCTGTGCGCCGTGGGAGCAAGTGCCCCTCTTGTTCAGGCGCAAAAAAGCCGCGACCAAGTGCGCAATAAGGGCGAGGATGGGCATAACGCTCGACCCGATCCGCCACGAGGTGCCAGTGAACCAGGAGCGGCGAATACCCTGGCTCGTGAATACGCCGCTGTTCCGGGATCGACATATTCAGGTAGGTGTCAAAGTTCACCAGCACACCACCGAGCGCGCCGATCAACCCCAGCCCGCCCAGGAGAATCGTCGCAGCATACCCGGCGCGGCGCGGCCATCCCGCTCGTCTCTGGTGTAAGACCGACCCGGTCAGTACCAGCAGAAGCGGTAGGGGGGGCAGCAAAAAACGCGGCCCCCACGCACCACCACTCCAGGCGTTCCAGCGGGCATAAACCCCCAGATGCATCAGAAACAGCACGACGATCACCAGTACCAGGCCTCGTCGTTGCCGCCAGAGCAGAAATACCCCCGGAATTGCCAGCAGTATTGGCGGTGCATACAGAAAGACGCTCTTGCCGGGACTGAGGAGCAGGCCATATAATCCCTCCAGCAGCGGGTTGATAAACATTTTACGCTCACCGCCATAGCCCGATGCCAGCACCGACCCGGCGCGGATGAGGTTGTACATGGCCAGGGGCAGGATACCCGGCCCGAACCCGATCAGCCACCAGCCGCCGGCGACCAGAATACCACGTAGTGGTACCCAGTACTGACGAACGGCATCCCACCGATAGGGCCAGACGGCATACAGGCCAATGATCGGCAGCGCGATGCCCGCCGCGATGCGGGTGCTGATCAGCAACCCGGATGCCAGCCCCGATAGCAGCAATGGCCAGTACCGGCACCTGGCAGCACGTGCGGCGTCAGCGCGTTCAACAGCAATCAACAGGAATAAGGCGGTCAGTGGCTCCGAGAGAAAGGTTCGTGCATAGGGCCAGGCAAACGTGGCAAGACCATACAGCAGTGCCAACGTCAGAGCAATCCAGTGGGCAAACCCCAGACGCAACGCCCATGCTGACAGTAATGCCACCGTGGCCGCCGTTACCGGAGCATTCACCGCTGACACCGCCAGACGGGTCGTATATTCAAAAGCTGGTGTTCCTGGGTCAGCCGCCAGCGTGCCGAGCCAGAAAAAGGGTAATGCCACCAGTGATGGTACAATGCCATAAGGGGCGTAACGCCGGCCATCTGGCCCACGCCGCAAGGTAGCCACAGGTGCACCACGCTCGACCTCCAGTGCCACGTCACCTTCCAGCAACAGACGGCGCGTCACCAGATACATCGTCTCTTCATCGGAAACGTACATATGCCCACTCATCGTGAGCAGATAGAAAGCGGTAAAGAGCCAGAAGATGATCAGTGGCAGGCAGTGGCTGCCTACCGGCTGATGCCTGGCCTGCGGCGCATGGTCAACCCGGTGAACGATGGATAGCCTGCCTGGTTCGGCACGGGTCATACATTCCCATCCCATAGAAAGCGCGTCAGGTCAACCCGACCACACACGTTAAAGCTGACACCTTCGGCCTCCAGTAGTACCCGTTGCAGAGCAGGCTCGTAAGCATTGCTGATATACCCGGCCGCATTGATCACGCGCCACCAGGGAACATCTGCGTGGGTGGTACGAGTGGTGCGCAGTGCATGCAAGGCATAGCCTACCAGGCGTGCCTGACCTGGCAGCCCGGACAGACGCGCAATACGCCCATAACTGCTGACCTTGCCCACTGGAATACAGCGCACGGTGGCATAAATACAATCATAGCTGTTCATTGCAACGCAGAGTATATCACAATACTATCACCTGTACAGCGTGGTTCGTTCGTAAAAGAATGGTACAATTCCAGGCAGTGGACTGAATGACCAGCCTCTTGCGAACGTCCTGTGAATAAGAGGGAGTAGTTTAATGAACGTTTTTACCATCCGCGTAATCGTGGCAGTGGTACCTTGTCTGATCCTGGTACACCAGGCGCGGTGTGCTGCACCGGGATCGTACCGACGCCGATCCTTTGCTCTGGCCGCATCAGGTATCATCCTCTTCATGGTTGTCAATGCCCTGATCGCGCTGGGAATGACACTCAACGCGGTGTTCCTTACGCTGATCGTGCTGGGGATGTTGCTGCTGGCTGCCAGTCTGGTATTGATCTTCCTGGCATGGCGGCGTGGCGAAATGCGCGAGCAGATCGAGCGCGTGTGGCAGTCCATAGCCGAGGAGCGATCACGCCGCGAGGATCTATAGGTACCACGTATAATCTGCCAGGAGGGACACTGTCAGGAACGACTTTGGGAGTAACCTGTAATTTGTAACCTGTAACCTGAACCAGGAGGAAATGAATGTTCACAGACTTGAATACCATCGGCCAGCAAGCTCGCGCCGCAGCCCGTGAGCTTGCCGTGCTAAGCCGCGCTCAGAAGGATGCCGCGCTTCATGCTATCGCGGATGCGCTGCAAGCACAGCAGGCCGACATTCTGGCGGCCAATGCGGTTGACCTGGAGGCGGCCCGAGAGGCTGGCACCAGCGCCGCACTACTGGATCGGATGCTATTGACGCCTGCGCGGTTAGAAGCGATCTGCGCTGATACCCGCAGTGTGGCTGCGCTCGCCGATCCGGTCGGTGAAATTTTTGATGCCCGCGAACTCCCGAGCGGATTGCGTCTGCACAAACGGCGCACGCCACTGGGGGTGGTGGGCGTGATTTATGAGGCGCGCCCGAACGTCACCGTCGATGTTGCGACGCTATGCCTCAAAGCCGGCAACGCGGTCATTCTGCGCGGTGGCAGCGACATTCAGCGTAGTTGTGCTGCCATCACGCAGGCAATCGGTACCGCTCTGGAGCAGACCGGGTTGCCGGTGGCGGCAGTGCAGAGCATCACCGATCCAGATCGCGAACTGGTGCGGGGTTTGCTACGGCTAGATCAATACGTGGATATGATTATTCCGCGCGGCGGAGCCCAACTGCACCGCTTTTGCCGTGAAACCAGCACCATTCCAGTCATTACTGGTGGTATTGGCGTGTGTCATATGTATGTCGACTCCACGGCAACGGTAGAGCGAGCAGTACCGCTGATCTTCAATGCCAAGGTGCAGCGTCCCAGTGTATGCAACGCGCTCGACACACTGCTGGTGCAACGTGCTATTGCCCCGCAGTTGTTGCCAGCAGTGGCGGCGGCCCTGGCGCCCGCCGGTGTCGATCTCCATGCCGACCCGGAGGCGCTGGCGATCCTGTCCGATGCGCCGGGGGCCGCCGATTGGAAGCTAACGCCGGCTGTACCGACTGATTTCGGTACAGAGTTCCTGGATCTGATCCTGTCTATTCGCGTCGTCGCCGATCTGCAGCAAGCACTTGACCATATCGCCACCTATGGTACCGGGCACAGCGACGCCATTCTTACCAACGATGCTGCTGCTGCCGCTGCGTTTGTCAATGCCGTGGATAGCGCTGCTGTCTTTGTCAATGTTTCGACACGCTTCAATGATGGCGGGCAGTTTGGCCTGGGAGCTGAAATTGCGATTAGCACGCAGAAGCTGCATGCTCGTGGCCCTATGGCACTGACTGAGTTGACGACGTATAAATGGGTGGGCGAAGGTGACTGGCTGGTGCGGATCTAGTTCTGCCGCAGGTGGAGGTGCACTATGAGGCGACGGGCTATTGTGCCCTATCTTGTGCTGTCTCTAGGGGTACTGATTGCTTCGAGTGCAGCGATCCTTATTCGTCTAGCACAGGAACAGGGCATGCCCTCACTGGTTATTGCCGCCAGTCGGTTGACCCTGGCTGCGCTGATCCTGACGCCAGTTGCCTGGAGCCGTGTCGGGGCTGAGTTGCGTACCCTCCAGCGGCGCGATGTCTGGCTGGGGATCGGATCAGGTGCTTTTCTGGCACTGCACTTTGGAGCCTGGATCAGCTCACTCGAATATACATCCGTTGCCAGCAGTGTCGCGCTGGTGACAACAAATCCGTTATGGGTTGGCCTGGCCGCATTTGTGTTCTACCGCGAACGCCTGCACTGGGCGACGGTGTCAGGCATTGTGTTGACCATCAGCGGGAGTATCCTGATTGGCTATAGCGACAGTGTCATCAGCTCCCATGCCAATCCACTGCTCGGCAATGCCCTGGCGCTGCTGGGTGCCTTGATGGTGAGCGGGTATTTTTTGATCGGGCATACCTTGCGACAACGGCTCTCGCTGCTGGCCTATATCTGGCTAGTCTATAGCGCTGCGGCGACAACGCTGCTGGTGGTAACCGTTCTGACAGGACAGGCGTTGCTGGGATATCCCTATCACGCATATGGCCTGGTGCTTGGTCTGGCAATCGGGCCGCAACTACTGGGGCATACTGCTTTCAACTGGGCGTTGCGCTACCTCTCGGCCACGTTTGTTGCGATTGCGATCCTGGGTGAACCGATCGGGTCAGCACTGCTGGCGCTGGTCTGGTTTGGGGAGCAATTTGCACCGCTGCAACTGGTGGGGTTTGTGCTGTTGCTGGTTGGTATTTATGTCGCCACGTTCAACGAGCGCCCGGCTGTGCCGAAACAGGCTGATGAGGCGGTATCATCAATGGCACAGAACTAAACTTCGTGCTACAATCTGAACGTGACGATATGATGCGAAAAGATCTTCACCCAGGAGTACGTTTGTGCCATATACGTTGATGCATATCTCAGATCTGCATGCTGGGCCACCTTTTAATCCACACATTGCCGAACTGGTTGCGCGTCAGGCCCATCAGGTGCGTCCAGATCTGCTGGTTGTCTCTGGCGATCTGGTGCAACGTTCGGACTTTACCGCGCAATGGCGCATGATTACCGGCTATCTGGCAACCCTACCGCAGCCACAACTGATTGTTCCCGGTAATCACGATGTACCGCTCTATAATGTTTTTGCGCGCGTATTCCGGCCATTGGGCCGCTATTGCCATTTTATCACACCCGATCTGACACCCGTGTTCGCTCGGCCTGGCTTACGGGTCGTTGGTGGCTGTACAGCCCATGGCCTGACTACTGACGGTGGCCGGGTGAGTTCACGCCAGCTCGCTATGCTGGAGCAGGCTTTTGCACAATGCCCACCTGAAACCTGCAAGGTGGCGGTGCTGCATCACCATGTCATTGCCCCGCCCGGCAGCAAGGGGCGGCGGCGGATGGCCAACGCGGATCAGGTGATGTACCTGCTGGATCGCTGGGGGGTTGAGTTGCTGCTATGCGGGCATATTCATATGTCGTATATTGGCAACACACTGGACGGTATGCCCCATTTACGGCAGGGGACGATTATCTGCCAGTGTGGGACAACGACTTCACGACGTGGCAAGGGCCGTGAACATGGCAAGAACTCGTTTAACGTGATCGAGATTGATCCATGTGTTATACGGATTATTCAGCATTTGTATGTAGCAGATATACACCGCTTTGTGCCGGTTGCGGAACATCTTTTCCCGCGTTGTTCGTCGGCACAGACCTGTGAATCCCTCCCATCGGAACGTATGCTAGAAGCAGATCAGCCGTTATGAAAGGGTGGCTATATCAGGCACAACGTATCCGACGTTCTCTCGCAGACACAACGTCCGTCCCACTCGATGAACTGCTGCTTATGCGTGACATGAACGGCACACTGGCACGAGCCATGCAGCCTGCACCCGGCGTAGTTCCCCGCGCAGCCGCCGCGCTCTTGCTGCTGTATCCTCAGGAGGATGATCTGTGGCTCCCCTTGACTGTCCGTAGCGGGGTTCTACCGCTCCATCGTGGTGAAGTCTCGCTCCCTGGCGGATCTACCAATCCAGAGGATGACGGCCCAGTGATGACAGCGCTTCGCGAAGCACAGGAAGAGGTAGGGCTTGACCCGGCAGGAGTTGAGGTGTGGGGCACGCTGACGCCGTTCTACATTCCGCCCAGCAACTTCATGCTCACGCCAGTTGTCGGGTTTACACCCACACCGCCGCTCCTACACCCCAACCCGGATGAAGTCGAGACTGTTTTTAGCGTGCCATTGAGCCGCTTGTTTGACCCGGCCACGATTGTGGAAGAAGAGTGGACACTGTATGGCATGCAGGTGCGAGTGCCTTTCTTTGCACTGGAGGGATATAAGGTCTGGGGTGCTACAGCGATTGTGATCAGCGAACTGCTGGCGCGCCTGCGGCGTGTGGGGGAAGGCGAGGGTGCTTAACGCTATACGTCCCTACGGGTGCATCAGGTTGCCCTGAGCTGGTATGAGGGCCGGCCCTACCACAAAAACCGATACGTGAAATGCATGGATGGGAGGCAGTACCCTACCTGCTCCCCGCCACCACTACGTGGCGGGGAGAAAGTGCGATACTACTTCTTCTGTTTTCCAGGCTGCATTTCGCTTGTGAATAAAATGTAGCCTGGAAACTGTATTTCTGCTACACTTCCGCAGTCGAAAAGGTCATGAGCGTCAAACCGCCACGTCCGCCCTTATGGAATACGCTGGCTATCAGACATATTGATTGCCTGCCCATTGTTGGCCAACGGCTGCAGATCGACCAGAATACCGATATCGGCAATCGCCACCCCATAATGGCGCTGGATCTCTTGTTGCATCCGTGCAGTGAGCAAGTTCTTGATGTGATCGACTTTGGTATCTGAGGTCAGCGCCACTCGACAATGGACATTCAGCCCCTGCTGTGTCATTGTCACCTCTGGCTCGACCTGGATCACGCCCGCCTGCTCCAGTGCAATATGCTTGAGGAGCCGTTGTATCCCGGTACTCTGCACAACCACCCGTCCCAGTGCATCCCTATGTAGGGGAATAGGATGGCGAGATTGAATCGGGCGCAACTCGTAATACAGAATGCCAAGACAACCCAGAATGATGGTCACAGCGACAAAAATCATGGCGGACTTGCCCACAATCCCCAGATCCGTGAGTGACTGACTGATGGGCTGTGGTAATACCCCGGTAGCGCCAAAGAGTGTGAGCAGAACCAACAGCATGATCAGGATCAGCATAAGGCCCACCACGATCACCGCGATCCGATTGAATTTGTGGATCATGCGTGCGCCTCCTTTGCTGTCGGTGCAGGATCAACGATATCGGCAAAAACGACATCAATAGTATCCAGGTTGTTGATGCCTGACGTGGTCAGGTGCTGGCGAATGTTACGCCGTATCGCAGCGGCGACAGCCGGCATAGACAGGTCTGGTGTATAGGTTGCTACCACCTGCACCTCAATCTTGAGCCGCCCGGCTTCCGTAAGTACCTGCACTCCTGGAACATTGCGACTGCGTTTGATCACTGCCGGTATGATTGATCGCCCGGCATAAATATCGGCCACTCCGGGGACTTCACGTACTGATCGGGCAATCGTCTGAGCAATGTCTGCTTCGCGTGTCTGGGGGGAAACCGGGGGGGGGTGATCAACAGCCGGTGTTGACGCAGCGGGTTGATCGGATGGGGGTGCCGCTGCAAGTTCCGGTGCTGACGCAGCAGGTTGATCGGATGGGGGTGCTGCTGCAAGTTCCGGCGTTGACGCAGCGGGTTGATCGGATGGGGGTGCCGCTGCAAGTTCCGGTGCTGACGCAGCGGGTTGATCGGATGGGGGTGCCGCTGCAAGTTCCGGTGCTGACGCGGATGGCTGATCGGGTGGGGGTGCCGCTCCTGGCTTTTCTGCCGGTGTTGGTTCAACTGCTTCCGGGTTTGTTGCTGGTTCCTGTTGCTCCATAAAATCCTCCTCTTCTCTATGACGCGCTCATCGCGTTAGCGGGGGGTGATAGTGTGGGTTGCAAGGTGTTCATCTGCTCCCGTAGACGAATCGTCTCCTGGGTACTGGCCGGTACCCCCGAAGCTTCGGGATCGGTGGTACCACCTTCAGCTAGAGGCTTCCCTTCCGGTGGGAAATACATATCCGTAACGTCAATGTTCACCTCTTTGACAATCAATCCAGTCATAGCGGCCACGCGGGCAACGACGTTCTGACGCACTGCCTGTGCGACATCGGGAATGTTGGCACCATACAGGGTAATCAAGCGGAGATCGATAGCCGTCTCGCGTTGCCCAACTTCAGCGACCACGCCGTCCGGTGATCGAGCACCTGTGAACCGTTGGATCAGGGTTGCAAACGCGTTACTGCCCGCCAGGCGATGCACCCCCGCTATTTCGGTGGTTGCACGTGCTGCCAGTTTGCTGACCACGACATCCGCAATAGCGGTTCGCCCTTCATCGGTTAGCAAAATCGACGGTTCTTCGTCCGAGGTATGAGGAGCCTGGGGAGTATCGGTCTCTTCCAGATTCACGATAGCCTCTCCTTTCTTCACGCCTTGTTATTATGAAAAACAAGTTTGTTGCTTTATTGTAACACGTTCTGGGCAAAAATGGGTACTGATTCGGTACTCAAAGTTGCTGGAAGCGATTTTCCTCACCAGCCAGCAGGCGCTGGATATTACTGCGGTGCAATATTAACACCAGTACCGCCGCTGCACAGATGAAGCCGGTATAGGCTGGGTCCATATTTCCTGTGGCAAAAGTTATCAACGTCATCACCACGACCACACTGGCTGCTGTCAGTGATGCCACCGAAGAAATACGCACCAGGCGCAAGATGATCGCCCAGGTAATGGCCCCGATAATCATGGCCGTCGGGAAGACCGCCAGCAACACCCCACCGCTGGTCGCTACGGCCTTACCACCCTTAAATCCCATAAAAACTGAAAACGTGTGACCCAGAATGGCACTGGCTCCGATCAGGATCACGGCCACGGGCGATAATGCCAGACTGTGGATCGCGATGAAGGTGGGAATAGCCCCCTTGCAGAAATCAAGCACAATGGCAACCAGAAAGGCCTTGAAGCCGCAAGATCGCCAGACATTCGCCGCACCGATATTGCCGCTGCCAACCAGGCGCAGATCAACCCCCCGCGCTCGTGCGACGAGGAAGCTAAAAGGAATTGCACCGAACAAATAGGCGATGATCATCCCGATGATGATAACCAGCATTATAATGCCCTCCTTGCCAATATGGAACCTTCTTGCTTCTGGCGTTCCTCCGCAACCAGGCTGAGTAACCGTTCGGGCTGCTGGCGAAAAGCGTCCCACGCTATTGCGCCGGTGACAATGCCTTCCAGAACATGCCACAGTGCGGTGTTAACCGGTGCCGCGCATCCCAGCTCCTGAGCGGTCTGGGCAATTGCACCATACAGGTACGCCCCTTCAGACTGCGTGCGTCCCACCAGTAGATCGCTGTGTAACGACGGTGGTTTACCGCCGCGCCCACGCGCAACGGTGCGCTGTAGCAGTGGATATAGCAGCCAGGTTGGCAGCAACCGTACCGCCGGTGCTACATAGGCCACCGGATAGCCGGGCAGGTTCAGCGGGCGCTTCCCCATCCGTTGCATCACCCGCAGCGCCTCGATCCAGGCGGCGCGTTCCAATGCGACCAGACGCCGATCGCGATATACTGCCGCCACTGGCAGATCCAGAATAGCCGCTGTGGCATTGCCCAGAATGTTCAGCAGTGCTTTTGACCACTTGAGGGCGTGATAATCCGCGTAGATACGCACGGTGAACCCGGCCCGATCCAGCATTGCAGCCACTCCGGCTGGACTGGTCGCACCGCCCACCCGTGCCAGACCGATGCCACCAACCTTTGTCACCGTAATCTGGCCTGGTTGCACAACTTCGACCGAACTTGTGATCACACCGGCCAGAACATGGTCAGCACCAGCCTGCTGCGCCAGCGTTTCCTCGTGCCCGATACCGTTCTGCAGGGTTAGGATCAGTTCTGGTTGCAGGGCCTCCAGGAGAGCCAGCGCATTGTGTGTATCATAGCCTTTGACGCAGAGAATGGCACACTGTGGAGAGTGATAATCGGGCGGTAGGTCGTGTGGGTCGGCAACAGCAATCAAGGTATTGACAACGGTCACCTGGCCTGCCTGGGTAATGCACACCTTTCGGGTTTGAAGCGTCTCCACCAGGTATGGCCGGGCAATGAGCACCACCTGTTGCGCCGACTGCGCTAATTGCCCGGCGACCAGCAGGCCAATTGCGCCACCACCAATCACAACGGTTGTCATATTAGTCACAATAATCCTCTCATATCATCGCTCCCACCGTTCAACCAGCAGATACCCCTGAGATCTTACATATTATAGCATGAGCTTACCTTGAAGATGTGGCGCACTATGCCGTTGCTGTTGCGTACATGACAGGCGCGGCGGTATGATGCGTTCGTCTGTATGCCTTCGACACAGCCGAGGGTTCGCGAGTTCATGCGCAGCTTTACAAACCAGCATAAACGCAGTACAATAGCACGCCTGAGCGCTTCATAAAGCCATACAATGCGTTATACTATAATCGGAAAGGGTTGTGGTACTGTGAGTCAACATATTCGTGTAGCCATCATTGGTATCGGGAATTGCGCGTCAGCGCTGGTGCAGGGGGTGGAATACTATAAACATGCCAGCCAGGACGCCCGTATCCCCGGTCTTATGCACATCAACCTGGGTGGCTATCATATTGGTGACATTCAGTTTTCGGCTGCTTTTGATATTGCCGATAATAAAGTTGATACCGATCTGTCTGAGGCTATTTTTGCCAAACCGAACAACACCTATGTCTTCACTAAAGTACCGCAGCTTGATGTCCCGGTATCACGAGGTATGACCCACGACGGGTTGGGGAAATATTTACGGACGATTATTCGGAAAGCCCGTCGCGATACCGATGATATTGTCAAGATCTTACGGGAGAGCAACACCGATGTCGTGGTGTCTTTTTTGCCCGTGGGGAGCGAGATGGCAACCAAGTGGTATGTCGAGCAAGTCCTTGAGGCCGGTTGTGCGTTTATCAACTGCATTCCCGTCTTTATTGCCAGCCAGGAGTACTGGCGTCGGCGCTTTGAGGAACGTGGGTTGCCCCTGATTGGGGATGACATTAAGAGTCAGGTGGGGGCGACTATTACTCATCGTGTTTTGACCACCCTTTTTCAGGAACGCGGGGTACACCTGGATCGCACCTACCAACTGAACTTTGGTGGCAATACTGACTTTTTTAACATGTTGGAAAAAGAACGATTGGAAAGTAAAAAAATCAGTAAAACCAATGCTGTTACCAGCCAGATTGACTATGATCTGGGCGATCAGAACGTTCATGTTGGGCCGAGTGACTATGTGCCATGGCTTGGCGATCGGAAATGGTGCTACATTCGTATGGAAGGGACGACTTTTGGTGATGTGCCTCTCAATCTTGAACTGAAGCTTGAGGTATGGGACTCACCCAACTCGGCCGGGGTCGTGATCGATGCGATTCGGTGCGCCAAACTGGCTCTTGATCGCAAGATCGGTGGCGCTCTGACCGGCCCCAGTGCCTATTTTATGAAGACACCGCCCCGTCAGTATACCGACAACGAGGCCCGCCTGCTGACTGAAGCGTTTATTCGCGGTGACGAGCGCAGCGAGCGTTCGATCAGCTGAACATCGCGGGCAAGAAGTGCCCGGTCTACTCCGGGTTTTGCTTGCCTGGAAATCGCGATACGGGTGGGAAGGGCGGCAGCCCTGAACGTGATGCGATGGGGGCAACCAGTGTTTCACCCCTACGGCAGGTTGAAGTGGGGCGCAATCCTCAGGGCTGAAGCTCCCTGGGGATTGCCCCTGAAGGGACGCATCTATGAAACTGGTTATTCAAATACCTGTCTTCAATGAACAAGACTCGATCGCGGCAGTTCTTGCAGATCTCCCCAGACATATTCCCGGTGTAGACGAGATCGTCATCCTGGTCATTGATGATGGGTCTACCGATAACACCGTTGCGATTGCCCGTGCCCATGGTGCCCATAAGGTGGTGCGCCATACCGGCAACAAAGGATTGGCTACTGCTTTCCAGACGGGTATCGATGCAGCACTGGCGCTGGGTGCTGATATTATCGTCAATACCGATGGCGATCACCAATATCCTGGTAGCGAGATTCCGCGCCTGATCGCGCCGATTCTGGGCGGTCAAGCCGATTATGTCATTGGTGATCGCCAGGTACAGACGATTCGCCACTTTTCGCCACTGAAGCGCGTGTTGCAGTATCTGGGCAGTTCTGTCGTACGCTGGGCCTCTGAAACGAATGTGCCCGATACTGTCAGTGGCTTTCGTGCCCTCTCGCGTGAGGCGGCGTTGCGTACCTTTGTCACCACGGAGTTCTCCTACACCGTTGAGAATCTGATCCAGGCTGGAAAACGACGCCTGGTGGTGACCACCGTTCCGATCTGCACCAATTCGGTGCAACGTCCCTCCAGGCTGCACCGGGGCAACTGGTATTTTATCAAACATCAGGTAGCGATTATTGCCCGCACCTATGCCACCTATGAACCACTGAAAACGTTCAGCTACATTGCAGGGCTGTTTTTTCTGTGTGGAGCAGGGTTGCTGGTACGGGCTGGATACATCTTTATTGGTCGCCGGGTTGGATGGTTTGGTGCGGCCTCGCCTACCAACCAGCAGGCATTGCTGGTCGGAGCCATTCTGGTGGTGATGGCCTTCGTCGCCTTCTTGATCGGATTGCTGGCTGACCGGGTGGGTGGCGTGCGCCGCCTTCAGGAAGAGATCCTGTATCGGGTTCGGGCGATGGATCTGGCACATACCCAATGGCAGCGTTCAATCGTCACCCGCATTGAACAGTTAGAGCACATGACGGAGGCCGCAGAGGGCCAGACTGCAGAACACGCTGCCCCCCTGCCATATCACCCGGTCGAAGAACACCAGCGCCAGCTTGCATCGCGTCTGGAGCGCCTGGAGCAAGCTGTGGCGTGCAATCCCATATGGCAGCACCCTGGCGAACACCATACAGTGGACGAGAGCAACAACACCAGGCACGCAAAAAGCGGAGCCGGTAGCTAGACTGACGCTATCTGCTCCGCTCATAGGGCATAGGCCCGGAGGATATGTTCCTTACGCATCGATCTGGTTGGTAGAAACAGACCGTGGGTGTGATAGATTGGTGCCGCGTATATGGGTCATACCGACGGCAGTACCCGACCATAGGTGCTGAAGATGCTGTAATGCACCACCAGTACGGCGGTCAAGCAGCATGACAAAGCGTGTTGCTTCGGCCAGGCCTAAACGTTCGACCAGTGCCGCCCACCCCTCTTCTATTAGCCGGATCTCCATCTGGGTCATCGTCTTTGCTCCTTCACTAGTTTCAGATCAGCTTCTACCATGATGCGTACTAATTCTTCAAATGAAACAACAGGCGTCCATCCAAGAACACGCCGGGCCTTTTGTGAATTGCCCACGAGCAGATCAACCTCTGCCGGGCGCATAAAGCGTTCATCCTGCACCACAAAATCGCGGTAATCTAAATCGACACACTCAAACGCCAGTTGGACAAACTCGCGCACCGAGTGCGTCTGCCCTGTTGCGACGACATAATCATCAGGATACTCCTGCTGGAGCATCAGCCACATCGCCTGAACGTAATCCGGGGCATACCCCCAGTCACGCTGAGCTTCCAGATTGCCGAGGCGCAACTCTTCCTCAAAACCGAGCTTGATCCGTGCCACATGATAGCTAATTTTACGGGTAACGAACTCTAATCCCCGTCGGGGACTCTCATGATTAAAGAGAATGCCACTGCTGGCATGTAAGTTATAGCTTTCACGGTAATTAATGGTAATCCAGTGACCATAGACCTTCGCCACGCCATAGGGGCTACGAGGATAAAACGGTGTTTCTTCGGTTTGCGGTGTTTCACGGACGCGGCCAAACATTTCGCTACTACTGGCCTGATAGAACCGGATAGTCGGATCAACAATGCGCACGGCATCCAGCAGCCGGGTTACACCCAGCGCAGTTGTTTCACCGGTAAAGACGGGCTGGCCCCATGAAGTCTGGACAAACGACTGTGCAGCCAGGTTATACACCTCATGTGGGCGCTGTTCCTGCAAAATACTGATCAACGACACTTCATCTAATAAATCGCCGGTAACCAGCGTTATTTTGTGCTGAAAATGCTTAATCCGCTCAAAATTAACCGTGCTGGTACGGCGCACCATACCGATCACGTCATACCCTTGCTGCAACAGGAACTCCGCCAGATAACTACCATCCTGTCCTGTCACACCGGTAATGAGTGCTCGTTTTTTTTTCATAGACCTATGTTGCTCCTCAGATAGCAGAGTAATCAGGCTCCAGGGCCTGCCCCGGCACACCCGGGTGCGCCGGGAGCGATAGAGTGGCACCTTGCGTTGCCCGTGGCCTTGTCAACAATGCCGTTTTCACATATGGCTCAACGGTACAGCAGCGATGAACCATGCCGAAGCACAAAATCCAGCAACAATATAACGGGGTACATGCTCTGGCTGCCAGGGGAGTCAACAACCATCAAACCCTCTATATCTTTTACCTCAACCGTAGCAGATAGACCAGCACCGGTTGCCATACCTCCGGTTGATCCCAGGCTACCTGCCAGATAGTGGACATCTGGCAGGTAGCCTGGATTCGCTGTACCTGTTTACGCATGCCCCCTGGCAGCAGCCACCGCCTTCTGCGCGCCTTCACCCAGGGTTGCGGCAGGAATAAGGGTTGACTGTGCGAGAATAGCGCGGCCCGCTTCTTCGTTTGTTCCGACCAGACGGGCAACCATGGGCACACTGGTCGGGACTTCTTCCAGCGCGGCCACAATACCTTTCGCTACCTCATCAACGCGGGTGATGCCGCCAAAAATATTAAACAGCACCGCCTTCACGTTCGGGTCGCTCAAGATAATCTGTAACGCCGCTTGCACCTTATCCTTGTTGGCCCCACCGCCAATGTCCAGGAAATTCGCCGGCTCACCCCCATACAGCTTGATGACATCCATGGTAGCCATCGCCAGGCCAGCCCCGTTGACCATACAGCCAATATCACCATCAAGCTTGATAAACGTTAGCCCGGCCTCACGCGCGCGTTGCTCGGCTTCTGGTTCATCGGACGCATCACGCAGCGCTTCGAGGTCGGGATGGCGTATGAGGCCACTGTCATCAAGCAAAACCTTCGAGTCCAGGGCTTGCAAGTTCCCATCTTCACGAATAACCAGGGGATTAATCTCAACCAGTGATGCATCAGATTCCACAAAGGCGCGGTAGAGTGCGGTTGCAATCTGGGAAAACTGGCGTGCCTGCTTGCCGTCGGTCAACCCGATCGCAAATGCCAGTTCACGGGCTTGATAGTCCATCAATCCTAATTGAGGATGCGCTGGGATCTTCACAATCGCGTTCGGGTTGGTGCGCGCAACTTCTTCAATCTCCACGCCACCCTCAGAGGAGGCGATCATCATCACTCGTTTGGTGCTACGGTCAAGAATAGCGCTGACATATATTTCTTTCTGGTAGCTAATCGCCTCGGCCACCAGCACCTTCTCAACCGTGAGGCCCTTAATATCCATCCCCAGTATCTGACCAGCGGCTGCCTCGGCTTCATCAGGGGTGCTGGCGAGCTTCACACCGCCGGCCTTGCCGCGCCCACCCACAAAAACCTGTGCTTTGACCACTACCTTGCCGCCAATTTCCTCGGCAATCCGCCGTGCTTCGGCGGCCGTTGTGGCCACACCGCCTCCCGTTACTGGCACTCCATAGCGAGCAAGCAGATCACGCGCTTGATATTCGTGTAGCTTCATGTATTCGGCACTCCTGAACAAAACCCTTGACACCAGCACGATATAAAAAGAAAGCACCCGGAAGAGGTGCAGGCACAGAGGAACGGGATTATACGACCCTCATAACGACATGACAGCGTTCCGCTATTATTTATTCATTCACTGCATGCCGGTTTTTTGTGCAATTTTCTAGATCGACGCTATCCTGGCCTATAGTAGCATATGACCGGCTACCCTGTCAACTGTTGGCGATGACCATGATGCTCGGGCCGCTCCTGGCGCGGCCACGCTGTCGGATTGGGTATCGCGTGTCCGAGTGGTCGGATGTTGCATGGTTCTGGCTATGGGTATCCCAGGGTATTTTTTACAACGGCCTGGATTTGTGTTGCGATCCATTGACGCTCTCGCCGATCAGCCGTACAATGGTATGTTATTGTCCACATTGTAAAGATGAACTGGAATGGTGATGGAACTGTATCCACCTGATGATCCATATGTTTTTCGTATTGTGTTCCTGGGGTTGCCAATTGCGGTGCGCTGGTATGGCGTCCTGATTATGCTCGGTGTCTTGCTCGCAGCCTGGCTCAGCATGCGTCGGGCACGGGCACGTGGCTATGATCCCGAACACGTCTGGAACCAGATCACCATTGGCCTGATCATAGGCATTATTGGCGCCCGTCTCTATTATGTTGCTTTTATGTGGGATCGCTTTGCTGGCAATCCACTGGCGATTATCAACTTGACGACGGGGGGATTGGCGATACACGGGGCATTGATTGGCGGGGTGCTGGCGGCGGTGATCTATACCCGTCGGCAGCACCTGCCGTTCTGGGATTGGGTAGATACCTGTATCCCTGGCTTTTTACTGGGGCAGGCGGTTGGGCGCTGGGGGAACTTTTTTAATCAGGAAGCGTATGGGGTACCTACCAGTCTGGGCGTTGGTGTCCGTATCGATCCAGCCTATCGCCTGCCGCCGTTTAATGATATGCAGTTGTACCCACCCAATGTGCTGTTTCATCCTACCTTCCTGTATGAGTCGCTCTGGAGTCTGATTGGCCTGGGCCTGTTGCTCTGGCTGGATCGGCGTTGGGGACGACCGCGCCCGACTCTGCGAGCCTGGTTGCAACCGGGTGATCTCTTTTTTGGGTATGTGATGTACTATTCGTTGGGCCGCTTCTGGATCGAGGGGTTGCGTGTTGACAGCCTGTATATCGGGCCATTGCGGACTGCCCAGGTAATCAGCCTGGTTTTCATTCTGGCCGGTGCCATCGCGGTTTACATCAATCATTCTTGCCCACCGCGCTGGTTCGGGTCTGATACGAACGTCCAGGCCAGATCTGAGCAGAACTCAGCAGCGGGCAGAAGCCGATAGCACTCCAGACACCGTTGAACCGGCGTTGCGGGTACGGTTGGTGCACAGGCCGTGGTGTTCACGTGACCGCATCCGTCCGCTCATCTCAACGCAATTTAACAGAACCTTAATGTTTTTTTGACAATAATTCCGCACAATGGTATGGTTAGAACAGGCTATTAACGAAGAAGCTGTCTAAAAAGGGGCGCTCTGGAGGGCGCGGCCCTCCCAAAAGTCTGTTTCTGCCCGCTGCTGCGGGGCGGGCAGGGAAGAATATGAGGGGTAAAGCCGCTCACCCCCCCTTTTCAAACGGTCTCCAGGAGGAGAGAAGATACGATCACTATGTCCAGGTTCCCTGATATTGTGTTCCTTGTGCTCGATACCCAGCGTGCAGATCGCCTGTCATGCTATGGACACCCGGCGGAAACGTCACCCCATCTAGACTCCCTGGCTGCGGATGCAACGTTCTTTCGGCATGCAATCGCACCGGCGCAGTGGACGATCCCCTCCCATGCCTCAATGTTCACCGGTATCTATCCCTCACAACATCACACCCATCAATCGGATTCGGTGCTGCCGCATAGTCTGACAACGCTGGCCGAACGGTTACACGCCGGGGGCTATTTTACGGTCGGTTTTTGTAACAACCCGCTGGTAGGTGTGGTGAACAACGGGCTACGGCGAGGGTTCTATAGTTTCCTGAACTATAGCGGGTTGCTGACATCGCGTCCCAACCAGATCGGTACGGGTGCCCGTTCGGGTTGGCTTGACCGGTACCGGCAGTTGTTCAAGCGCGTGCTGGGCACGTTGCTCAACCGCGTTCAGGATGCGTTTGCCCGTTCCGATGCGCTGCTGGCGCTTTCCTTTACACCGGTGATGGTGCCGATCTGGCAGACGGCGTTGAGTTTTAAGGGTAACACGGCTCGCTCACTGCACGACGCGGCGCAGTTGCTGGTTGAGCGACGCGGAGTCGCCCGCGATCAGCCGATCTTTAGTTTTATCAACCTGATGGGCACACACATGCCCTATCACCCACCTCGCCGTTTTGTGGAGCGGTTTGCGCCGCATGTGTTGCACGACCAGTCTGCCCGGCGGTATCTGCGGCGCTTCAATAGTGACATTTATGGCTGGCTGGCACCGCTGAATAGCGAGATGGACGATCAGCGCAAGGCGACGCTGGATGGTATGTACAATGCTGAAGTTGCGCACCAGGATGAGCAACTGGGGACGTTTCTGGCAAAGCTGCGGGCAAGTGGGGTGCTGGATCGGTCGATCGTGATTGTCTGCGCCGATCATGGCGATCATCTGGGCGAAAAGCAGTTGATGGGCCATGGCTTCTCGTTGTACAACGAACTGGTGCATGTACCGTTGCTGATCCGTGATCCAACGGGTGACTTTCCACGGGCCACGGTGGTGGATCGCTTCGTCTCGACCCGGCGGCTGTTTCATACGGTGTTAACGATGGCCGGCCTGGCGACTGCCGATGAGCAGGCGCTCACGCTGGCATACAGCCCCACCAGTGATCCAGAGGGGGGCACCGTTTTTACCGAGGCGCTGCCGCCACAAAATGCAGTACGGATGATTCAACGCCGGCAGCCGCACCTTATCCACGAACGCGCGTGCGACCAGGTGCGCCGGGCGGTGTGCAGCGATCAGCATAAGTTGATCCAGACCGGAGAACGCCTGGAGTTGTACCGTGTGGTTGATGATCCCGCTGAGACGCTGAATTTACACGATATGCTGCCCGAACGCGTTGATGCATTGCATGAACGACTCCAGTCATTTGTGCGTTATACTGATACTCCACCACCATCAGGGCCACGCGCCGGCGGCTATGACGATCCCGATGTACAACGCCGGTTGCGTGACCTGGGGTATCTGGAGTGAGCATGTTCATCACAGGATATACGCGATACTGCCCCACAGGGTCTTGTTCGCCTGGGGCAGTAGAGCAGCGTTGGAACGGAGCACTCTGCCGCAAGCGAAGAGGTGAACTGAATCATACCAGCGCGTATGTCCTGGACATATCTATGGATGGCGAGACGATATGTATCCACCGGTTGATCCAATTATTGTCGAATTTGGCCCGCTGGCGTTACGCTGGTACGGGGTGATCATTATGACGGCGGTGTTGCTCGGTACCTGGATTGCCAGCCAGCATGTGCAGCGTTATGGGCAAGATGGCAACCATGTCTGGGATATGTTGCTCTGGGTGTTGATTCCGGGGCTGATCGGGGCGCGGCTCTACTATGTATTTATCCAGTCGCCGCGTGGCCCTGATGGGTTTGGGCGGTATATGGATAATCCGCTAGAAATTATCCAGATCTGGCATGGTGGCCTGCACATTTTTGGCGGGTTTATCTTTGGTGTGCTGGCGCTGGTGCTGTTTGTTCGTCGTCGTCAGCTCCCGCTGCTATTGTATCTGGACGCGGTGGCGCTTGGTTTGCCGCTGGCGCAGGCGATCGGTCGGCTGGCGAACTTTATTAACCAGGAGTTGTATGGCCCGCCGACAACGCTGCCCTGGGGTTTACGCATTGACCCGCAACACCGTATTCCACCCTACAATAACATGGGCCTGTACCCGGAGAGTGTGCGCTTTCATCCGTTGTTTCTATACGAAATGCTCTGGAACCTGGTTGGCTTCGCGTTGTTGTTCTGGATCAGCCGCCGCTTTGCACCCCGCCTGCGGCACGGTGATCTGTTCTTGCTGTATCTGATCTGGTACCCGCTGGGCCGCTTTTTTATCGAGTTTTTGCGTACCGACTCCTGGTTCTTTCCAGGAACGCCCTTCAATGTGGTGCATATCCTGACGTTTATCGCCATTGTGGCTGCGGGTATTACCCTGTATCGCCGGCATCGCCGCGTATCACCAGTACCTGCCAGAAGCTAGGGGCTATCTGCGATGCCATCAGCGCCACGCCTGTTAATCATTGGTCTGGATTGCGCCGAACCGTCGCTTGTGTTTGAGCGCTGGCATGCTGATTTGCCCCATCTGGCAGGGTTGATGCGGCGGGGAAGCTATGGCCGGCTCGAAAGTTGTATTCCTGCCATCACGGTTCCGGCCTGGAGTTGTCTGTTCAGCGGACGTGATCCGGGTGAACTGGGCATCTATGGCTTTCGCAATCGTGCGGATCGGAGCTACCAGTCTATGGTGATTGCGGATAGCCGTATGGTGCGGGTACCGCGGTTGTGGGATCTGCTTGGGCAGGCCGGGTGGCGGGTGGCGGTGATTGGCGTGCCGGGAACCTATCCTCCGCAGCCCGTCAACGGGGTTCTGGTGTCTGATTTTCTGGCGCCGCACACCGGGGTCGAATACACCTATCCCGCTCACCTGGCTGCGCAGATCCGCGATCGGCTGGGGGCGTATATGCTGGATGTGCCCAATTTTCGCTCCGAGGACAAGGCGCGTATCTTGCGAGACATCTATACTATGTGCGATCAGCGGTTTACGCTGGCCAGGCAGATCTGGGATCACGATCAGCCAGATCTGTTGATACTGGTGGAGATGGGCGTTGACCGTATTCACCACGCCCTCTGGAAGCAGATGGATCCGCAACACCCGCTGTATGTGCCCAACGCACCGCTGGCCCATGCCATTTATGAGTATTATTGCCATGTTGATCGGTGTATTGGCGAGTTGCTGACAATATGCGACGAGCAAACGCTGGTGCTGGTGGTCTCCGATCATGGTGCCCAACCGCTGCACGGTGGGATTGCGTTGAACGAGTGGCTGTTAGCGATGGGCTATCTGGTGCTGCATCAAGCACCGCCGAGCAACGATGGTCGCGGACAACCCCTCCAGGCCGATATGGTCGACTGGTCGCGTTCACGTGCCTGGGGCGCGGGGGGCTACTATGGGCGCGTCTTTCTCAATGTTCAGGGACGTGAGCCGAACGGCGTGATTCCGCTTGCGCATTACGAACAGGAGCGAAGGACACTGGCTGCACACCTTCAGGCGCTGCCCGGGCCGGATGGTCAACCCCTGGGGACGCGGGTGTTTTTCCCACAACAGATTTATCGGCGCGTGCGGGGCATCGCGCCGGATTTGCTGGTCTATTTTGGTGACCTGGCCTGGCGGGCGGTTGGAACGGTTGGGACGGGAACGCTTTATACCCGCGAGAACGATACTGGCCCCGATGATGCCAACCATGCACAGTACGGGCTGTTTATCTGGTATGATCCGCAGCAACCGGGGAACGGCCAGTACCTGACCGGCATGCATCTGTATGATATTTTGCCCACATTGCTGCGACGATCTGGCTTGCCGATACCCACGGACATGCGCGGGAAAGTCTGGCCCTGGTAGGTGGGGGCGAGTGGTTGGGCATGGCCATACATCACACCTCGTTCACTCCCACCCGTTCAGCCCCGTTCAGCCCTCCTCGAACGCGGCCTGGTTGAACTTGAGCGTGCGGCTGTTCTCGCTCACGGTGCGCACGACGTGATCCGGTACGCCGCCGGGAATATCGGCCTCTATTTCCAGGGTCACGCGGATGTTCGCACCGAGCAGCGCCGTCAGGTGCGCGATGACTTCCTCGGCGATGCGACCGGCATCACGGCCAACCCGGTTGGGATCCAGGTGTACAGTGCCGTAGAACCGGCGCGGCGTGGCATGAGGAGTGAGCGGAGAGGAGTGAGGAGTGAGCGGAGAGGAGTGAGGAGTGAGCGGAGAGGAGTGAGGAG
>Ga0308414_1000091_pt1 | contig 50862 bp, 39 predicted proteins | sample HotsprSampleOS50_FD_205667 | JGI IMG/M metagenome (GOLD analysis project Ga0308414, IMG submission 205667) | Hot spring phototrophic mat microbial communities from Octopus Spring, Yellowstone National Park, Wyoming, United States - 20090730_OS50 ... | reverse complement strand
TTTAGTCGACTAATAAAATGCTATTATAGTTTGAAAATTAATTTTTATAGTTTCTTATAATTTCCCTTTAAAGGCATTATTTATATTTTTTAGTCATCGACTAAATTATTTAAGATTGCTTGATTTTCCATTAATAAAAAAAGAATCGAATATAATATGATCATTAAGAAATTATAATGTTTGTTAGTTAAGTATGAATAAAAAACTTTACAAAGAAATTATTAAATTGTATATTAAATTTATTTATCAAAATAAATTAGAATTATGAAATCAATAAACTGCGATGTTTTAGTAATTGGAGGAGGAGCTTCAGGATTTTCGGCTGGAATACAAGCTGCTCGCTTGGGGGCTGATACTATTATTATCGAAGAAACGCCTTGGTTAGGCGGAATGATTACAGCGGCAGGCGTATCTGCATTTGACGGCAATAAATATGCATTAGGAGGAGGAATATTTGGCGAATTGCGAAAAATGATAGAGGATTATTATGGAGGACCGACAAAAACTTTTACAGGCTGGATAAGTTTAACTTGTTTTGAGCCTAAAATAGGAGAACAATTTATAAGAGAACTAGTCGAAAGAGAGAGGAATTTAAAAGTTTTCTATAAATCTAAATTCGTTAAAGCTTTAGTTGAGCAAAAAAAGGTAGAGGGGGCAATAATAAAAACAAACGAAGAAGAGATTAAGATTAACTCAAAAATAACAGTAGCCGCCGACGAATATGGGGATTTTATTGCAGAATGCGGAATACCTTATCGTTTAGGAAGAGATTCAAGAAATGATACAGGCGAACCCGACGCTCCAGAAAAAGCAGACGATATTTTTCAAGATATCACGTATTGCGCAATTTTAAAAAAATACAAAAACAAAGCTCCAGAAGTTAAACCCTCGAAAAATTATAATCCAGAAAGATTTAAATGTTCATTAGCGGAAGATTGCGATTCAAAAGACGAATATTATTTAAATCATAAATTGCATAATTGGGAAAGTTTCATAACATATGCCGCATTGCCTAACGATAAATATCTTTTAAATTGGCCATTTAGAGCTAATGATTTTCATCCAACGCGATCATTTTATGAGAAACCAAAAGATAGAGTACTGCAAATATCTCAAGCAAAAGAGCTTACTTTAGATTATATTCATTATATACAAACAAAACTTGGGCATCCAGAATGGGGGCTTGCATACGACGAATTTCCTACTAAAGATTTTCTACCTTTCATTCCGTATATACGCGAAAGCAGGAGAATTAAAGGAATGAAATTAATGCGCGAACAAGATGTTATTCCAAAAGAAAATAGCTTCAGACCGCCTCTTGTTCCCGATTCAATTGCTGTGGGCGATTACTTTTTAGATCACCATCATTCGTTGGCTTTCTTGCCGCCAGGAAAAAGATTGGAAGAAAAATTGCCCGCTAACGCTCCTTTTCAAATTCCTTATGGTTCTTTAATTCCTATCGATTATGATGGAATAATAGTCGCTGAGAAGTCTATTTCCGTTACGCATATTGTCAATGGATGCACGCGATTGCAGCCAGTTGTTATTTTGATTGGGCAAGCAGCTGGCGCGGCAGCCGCATTAGCAAGTTCTAAAAATTGTCAGCCAAGAGAATTAAATATTTCAGATATACAAAAAGAATTAATTTTAGCAGGATGTCAATTGTTTCCTTATCCAGATTTATATAACACAAGCTCTTTTTTTATAGTTGTTCAGTCGTTGGCTTTAAAAGGAATTTATATTGATGAGCCAGACTTTAAATTCAAAGCAGACAAAAAAATTACTAGAGAAACCTTAGAAAAAATTCTTGCGGCTTCTCCGTTTACCGATGATCATAAAAAAGCGATAATTGAAGAATCTGAAAATTTATCGCGAGGGGAATTGTTCAATCTTATTGCAGAAAAATTTTATGGATACAAAAAACTATAAACTCGTTTATTCAACCGATCCTGAAAAAAATAAAAAATGTCCGAAATGTGGCGAGCTTTTGATAGAATGCGTTTGTCAAAAAGAGCAAGTTGTTATTGTTGAAAAGATAATCGCTAAATTGAGAGTTGAAAAAAAAGGGAGAGGCGGAAAAATTGTTACAATTATTGATAATTTGCCTTATAATGAAATATTTGTAATGAATCTTGCTTCAGAAATGAAAAAAAGATTTGGATGCGGAGGAACTTATTTATTATTAGAAAATAAATGCGCAATTGAGATTCAAGGGGAAAAATTAGATATGGTAAAAAATTTCTTAAAAGAGAAAAAAATTAACTACAAAGGATAAACTTTATAGATATAGGCTTTCATAATTTATTTGAGAATCTTAATATAGATTTAATTTTATTTTTGTGAAATTTTTTTGTTTTTTTAACAGGAAATTAATAATGATTTGATTTAAATTTTATTTTGAAATGAGCGTTTTAATAATTTTTTTATAAAATTATTAAAGTGAGCGCGGGTGGGATCGAACCACCGACCCTCTGCTTAAAAGGCAGATGCTCTACCCCTGAGCTACGCGCCCTCGATTAAACAGACAAAATTAATAAAACAATAAAAAATTAAGTTATTAAAAATAAAATTTATTGAATTAAAAATCAAGCGAAAAATTCAATATAATTTTTGTTTTTTTACAAAATAAAATTAAAAAAATACATTTGCTTATGAATATGACATATTTTGATTCCGTTGAAAAAAGTTCTTATGAAGATATAAAAAAAAACAGCGAGTTGCTGCTTTTATATAAATTTAAATTTTATGAATTGTTAAACAATTGTCCTTTAGGCGTTATAATTTTGGATTTAAATAGGCAAATAATTGCGGCAAATAAAAGTTTTTTAAAACTTATAGGCGAGAAACAAATAGAGAACATCTTAGGCAAAAGATTAGGCGAAGCTTTGAATTGTATACATCGCGATGAGATGGAAGCAGGTTGCGGTACGTCTATTTTTTGCAAGGAATGCGGGGCCGCTAAAGCAATAAAAAACGCTAAAGAAACCTCTGAATTAAATGTATTTGAATGTAGGATTAACTCTAAAAAAAACGATTTTTTAATAGCTTATGATTTAAAGGTTTATGTTTCAAAATTCGCTATTAAAGGCTTTGATTTTTTACTTGTTTATTAAAAGATATTAGCTTTGAGAAACAAAAAAAAATATTTGAACGGGTATTTTTCCATGATATTTTAAATTTGTTTCATGTAATCAAAAATTTAACTGATATATTAATTGACAAAAATAATCAAGAAGATTTAAAAGAAATTTTGGAATTGTTGGAATTGTCTAATAATTATTTGTTTAACGAAATAATATTTCACAGAAATATCTCGTTAGCGGAGAATAGAGAGTTAAAAATAGAAAAAGAATTTATATCCGCAAATTTAATTTTAAAGGAAACTTATAATCTATTTTATAAAGAAGCTATAAGCGAAAGTAAATTATTTACTGTAACTTATCTAGAAAAGGATGTAACGATAGAAACTAACAAAAGCATGGTAGTTAGATCTCTGCAAAATTTGGTCAAGAATGCATTTGAAGCGACGAAAAAAGATGATAGAATAAGATTATTTGCTGAAATAGATGAAAAACAAATTTATTTTAAAGTGTGGAACGAGCGAGTCATTCCAGAGAATATACAAGCGCAAATTTTTCAAAAATAATTTTCTACAAAAGCTGAAGAAGGAAGAGGGATTGGAACTTATAGCGTAAAGTTGTTTATAGAAAACTATTTAAATGGCAAAGTATTTTTTATATCTAATGAAAAAGAACAAACGTGTTTTACTATAGCTTTGCCTCGCGCTTTTAGCGAAAAAATTTAATAAACTGAAAATTTTAAAAAATTGAAATTTTTTTTACTTTGCTAATCATTTTTTCTAAATTTTATTTAAAGAGGATAATTTATTTGTTTTTTTGAAATTTGCTTTTGATTGGAATATAAAAAAAAATATTAAAGAGTTTGAAGAAGTCGAAATTTAATTAGTAGATAATTTATAAATAAGTCAAAATTAATTTTAACTATTCTACTTTTATTTCCCTTTTGTTAAGTATAAATAAAGACAAAATTTATAGTTAGAATAATATATATAAATATTTGTATAATTAGTTGCAAATAAAAAAGTCAAAAATTGAGGCGCTGATTTAATTCTAAATTATTGTTTATTTTTATATATTTTTTTTCCAAAATATTTTTATATCAAAATATTAGTTAAAAACAATGAGGGAATTAAAAGTTTGGACATTGCCATTAAGGAGATGGCAAGAGGAAGCGTATTTATTGGCGAAAGAAACATATGTAAAGGGGGCAAAGGATTTTCTTTGCGTTGCTACTCCAGGAGCGGGAAAAACAATATTTGCTCTAAGAGTAGCTCATTATTTGCTGTATCACAAGTATGTAGAGAGAATAGTTATTGTAGCGCCAACCGAACATTTAAAGAAACAATGGGCCGAATCGGCTGGACTAGTTGGCATAGATATAAATCCAAATTTTGAAAACTCTAATGGATTGGAGACTGCAGATTTTCGAGGCATATCGATTACTTATGCCGCAGTAGGTCGTTTGCCGGAAGTTTATGAAAAGGGAACAAAACTAAAAAAAACTTTTGCTATATTTGACGAAATTCATCATAGCGGCGATAATTTGTCCTGGGGCGACGCGATTAGAAAAGCGTTTGAAAAAGCCGAGTATAGATTGGCAATTTCAGGAACTCCTTTTAGAAGAGATAATAATCCGATACCATTTGTTAAATATGTAAATAATGAAAGCAAGGCTGATTACATTTACAGTTATAAAGATGCTCTTGAAGATGGGGTTTGTCGTCCAATCTATTTCCCAGCTTTTGATGGGGAAATGAAATGGAGATACAAAGATATAGAATTGAGAGCGACTTTTGAGGATTCTTTGAATAATCAATTATCCAGTCAACGATTAAAAACCGCTTTAGATCCTAAAGGGGATTGGCTCAAGGATGTTTTAATAGACGCTGATAAAAAATTAAAGCAAATAAGATCAGAAGGACATAAAGACGCTGGGGGGCTTGTTATCGCTATAAATCAAACTCATGCTCGAAAAATAGCTAAGCTTATGGAAGAACTTTTTAGCGAAAAACCAACTGTTGTTGTATCGGACGATCCTTCAGCTTCCAAAAAAATTAAAAAATTTGCAAATGGTTTTGACAAATGGCTTGTCGCCGTTAAAATGGTGTCTGAGGGCGTGGATATTCCTAGATTAAGGGTAGGAGTTTATGCGACTAATGTAAAAAGCGAGCTTTTTTTTAGACAAGCTGTCGGAAGATTTGTAAGATCATTGAAACATCTGGCGATTCAAGACGCTTATTTATATTTGCCGAAAGATCCAACTTTAGTTTATTTTGCAAAACAAATCGAAGTCGAGCGAGACCATAAATTAATAAAAGCAGAAATATCTAATGAAAATTTTGAATTTCGAAAAGAAAAAATTGAGGCAATCAAAGAAGAAAATTTTGAAGCGATATATGCCGTAGCGACTGAAAAATTTCAGTATGAACTGGACTTTGGAATTGAATTTAGACTTCCAATCGGAGCTGCAAAGAAAAGTTCGATTCAAAAGAAAGTTTTGTCAAATCAAAAAAAGGACGTACAACTTCAAAAAGAGGAAAAGATAGAAGATATGCCAACATTTGAAGCGATTGAAAAATTGCGTAAAGAAATTAAGGATCTTGCTCGGAGCGTTGCTTTAAAAAGAAAATCGATCGATGGAAAAGTCGATTGGGAAGCGCCCCATAGAGAATGGATTATTATGGGGGGGAAATCTATAGAACAAGAAACTTTAACAGAGTTAAAACAAAGAAAAAAATGGCTTCTTGAACAATTATGATTTCATAGATGGAAAAATTTATTATAAACAAAACATTCGAAAATTTTATATCAGATCCCAAAAATTTAAATATTATAAACGATATAGAGTTTAAAAGAAAACATTTATTGGCAAAATTTAAAAAATATATTTTTATAATTTTATCTATCGGTTTTTTTGTTAATATTATTTTTTACTCTACCAATTTTTTTGTAATAGCAAACATTTTTTATGGAGTTCTTTCGTTTATTTTTCTTTTAACCGCATATTTAATTTTATATCCAGATTATAATCAATTTTATAAACAAAGTTTTATTCATTTGATTTTATCTTTTTTTTCAAACGATATTGTTTATAAACCTAAAGATTTTATTGATAAAAGAGATTTCAAAAAATCAGAATTATTTCCTCGTCATTTTATTGATTATAATGGAGACGATTTTGTAAGCGGCAAAATAGGAGAGACTGAGATTTCATTTAGCGAGTTGTAAGTAAAAGAAAAAGTACAAACTAAAAATGGGCAAAGAAATATTGTAGTTTTTGAGGGAATTTTTTTTATAGCAGATTTTAATAAATATTTTAATTGCAAAACATTCGTTTTGCCTGATTATGCGGAAAGGATTTTTGGAAATCTTGGAACATAACTTCAATTGCTGAATATATTTTGCGGTTCATTAATTAGAATGGATAACGTAGAATTTGAAAAGTATTTTGTAGTATATTCCGACGATGAAATTAAAAGTCGATATATTTTAACTCCTTTGCTTATGGAAAGAATTTTAAATCTGAGAGAAAACTTTAAGAAGGATTTGTATTTTTCATTTGTCGATTCTAAAATGTATCTTGCTATACCTTACTCGGGGCCTCTCTTTGAAGCTCCTTTGTTATATGGTGTATTAGACTCTAACAACGTAAATGCAAGCTTTATGTTGATCAAAAATATTCTGGGAGTTGTCGACGAATTGAATTTAAATATGAGAATTTGGACTAAAAAATGATAATTTATGGAAAAAACCTAATTTTAAATGATAAAAGCAGTTTAATTAATTTTTAAGGTTCGATAAATGATAGATAATTTTGAAATAATTAAAAAGAAAATTTCTATTTAAAAATGAATTAATAACATAAAATATAAGCTTTACAATCGAATAATCGAAAACCGCTAAGCGAAATGATTTTACTTTTATCTGATTAAACTTTAAAGTTTAACAATTATAAATATAATATTGAGCTTTAGGTTTAATAATTATTATATAAAATATTTCATAAAAGGCGCAAAATTAAAGATTTTTCAATTCAAATCTAATTGAAAAAATTAAACAGAGGAAAACATGGAATTTAGAGAGGAAAGAGACGCTTTAGGGAAAAAAAGCGTTCCATCAAACGCATATTATGGGATAGGAGCTTTGAGAAGTTTTGAAATATTTCCATCGTTTGACGAAAAAATTAATCCGCGTTTAATTAAAGCGTATTTAGAAGTAAAAAAAGCTGCCGCTGAAACAAATTATAAAACTGGATTATTATTTAAAGAAAAATATGACGCTATAGAAGAAGCGATAGAAAAATTAATTATTGAAACAGAGAATGCAATTGAGAGAAAATCGTTTGAAATTTACGAGAAAATAATAGTAAGCCCATATCAAGGGGGAGCTGGAGCGTCGCTTAATACAAATATAAACGAAGTAATAGCAAATACGGCATTAGAAATACTCGGGGAAAAATTTGGAGAATATTCTGTAGTTCATCCTTACGACGACGTAAATATGTCTCAATCTACCAACGATACTTTTTTAACAGCATTCGCTATAGCCGCTATAAGATTGTTGAGAGAGCTTTCAAGTTCGCAAGCTTTGCTGTCAAATTCTTTGTTAGAAAAAGCTAAAGAATTTCAGTTCATACCAAAGCTTGGACGAACTCAATATCAAGATTCGACGCCTTTGACGTTAGGACAGGAATTTGAAGCTTTTGCCGCGGCAATTGAAAGAGATAGATGGAGAATGGTTGAAAGCGAAAAGTCTTTGTTAAAAACGCCCATCGGCGGAGGAGCGATTGGAAATTCAATCGGCATATCAAAAAATTACTTTGACCATATTTTATCGGCGATAAAAAAAATTTCTAAGTTGCCATTAGAAAGAGAAAGCAATTTAATAGATCAAAGCAAAAACTTGGATAGATTTGAGGAAGTATTAGGAGCGCTTAGAATTGCAGCCGGAAATTTATTAAAAATGGCTCAGGATTTAATGTTTCTCTCCAGCGGTCCTAATGGCGGCATAGGCGAAATTATTTTGCCAGCTCTTTTGCCAACATCTTCAACGATGCCAGGCAAAATAAATCCAGCCGCGTTGGAGTTTGCAGTACAAATTTGTTCATATTCTTTGGGAATATCTAATTCTATTTCTTCTTTGTTAAATGCGGGCGCTTTGCAGAATAATCCTTATTTGCCGTTAATATCTCACCTTTTCTTTAAAAATATTGAGTTTCTTCATGAAACTTATATCCTTTTGTCGGAGTATTGCATTAAGGGAATTAAAGCTAATGTCGAAAATTGTCGAGCTCATTTGCTAAATTCTATGGCTTTGGCTCCCGCTTTGGTGCCAGCTTTAGGATATGATACGGTTCAAGAAATTTGTTCTTATGCGGCTGAAAATAAAATAACTTTTTTACAAGCTTTGATAAAATCAAAAGTTATTTCAGAAATGGAATTGTATAATTTAATTTATAAGGAATTAAAAATTGACATTTCAGAAAAAGGCAGCTCGTTTTGATAGAATTTGGCGCTTTTTAATGGTTAGATTTTTTTATCGTAACTTTAATCTTTGAGGGAAAACTATTGTATAAAAACGTTTACTTATAGGATTGTTTTTTTATTTATAAAGTTGAAGTTGATTTGCTTTTGCATAATTGTATAAATTGCGTTAAGCATAAAACTAATTTATGGAGAGCAAATTGACCAATAAGAAAATAATTTTTGGAACCGACGGATGGCGAGGCATTATCGACGAAGAGATTAATTTTAATAGCGTTGAGGTTGTCGCTCAAGCCTTTGCTGATTACTTGCATGAAAAATATGTTAATCCTCGAGCCGCTATTGGCTATGACGGCAGAAAATATTCGAGAGAATTTGCCGAAATATTTGCTAAAGTTTTGTCAGGCAATAAAATAGAAGCTTGTTTGTCGGATAAAATAATTCCTACTCCAGTATTGTCGTATTACGTAAAAAAATTTTCTTTGAGCGCTGGAGCTATGATTACCGCAAGTCATAATCCGCCGCAATATAATGGAATAAAATTCAAAGCTCATTATGGCGGTCCTTTTTTTACAGAAGAAACTCAGATTGTGGAAAATTTGCTCGGAAAAAGTACGATTAAAAAAGACGATAAAATGGTTATCTATACGAATATGCTGGAGCCATATATCGAACATTTGAAGAACTATGTTGATTTTAAGAAAATTAAAGAAGCTAATCTTTTGGCTTTGATTGATTCAATGGGCGGAGCTGGCAATTTAATTATTGCTAACTTGCTGAAAAATTTTGATATAGAGAGTTCAACCATATTTGGAAAGCCTGATGAAAATTTTTATAATCGATATCCCGAGCCAATCGAAAAAAATTTAGCGCCTTTGAAAGAAAATTTAAGACAATCAAAATATTCTATAGGACTTGCTTTAGATGGAGACGCCGATCGATGTGGAGTAATGCTGGAAAATGGGGAGTGGCTTAATGTTCAGTATTTGATTTTAATTTTGATGAGATATGCGATAGAAAAAAGAGGTTTCGATGGACACCTTGTAAAAACTGCTTCAGTGACAGGGAAAGCTAATAAATTCTTTGAAACTGAAAATCGAAAAGTTTTAGACACGCAAGTAGGCTTTAAATATTTGTGCGAAAAAATGCTGTCATATAAAATTGCAGCTGCCTTTGAAGAAAGCGGCGGCTTTGGTTTTGCAAATCATATTCCTGAAAGAGACGGGATTCTGTCAAATTTACTAGTTCTGGAAGCTCTTGCCGATTCTGGATGTAAAAAAATGTCTGAATTTTACAATGAGCAAAAAAAATATTTTGGCGAAATTTTTTATAAGAGAATAGATATTGAATATTTAGAGGACGACAGAATTGAGTTGCTCCCTAATTTAGCAAAATCTAATCCTTCGATAATTGGGAATTTTAAGGTAATAAATTTTGCTGAATATTATAGCAGTCGCGGCGTAATTAATGGATTAAAGTTTTATTTAGAAGGGGATTCGCGATGGGCTTTGATCAGAGCTTCAGAGACAGAACATCTATTGCGTATTTATGCCGAAGGTCAGTCAGTGATGGAAACGGTAGAGATTATAAATTCTTGTTTAAATTTGTTGGGAATATATGATAAAAGAATTTGAATTATTCCAAATAATTGGAATGCAGCCCTTCCATGCTGTCGAAGGGCATTTTTCTTTTAAAGCGATCAAAAAAATAATAAAAGACGCTATTCCAGAAAGATTTTGCATTTCTTTATATGAATTCTTAAAGGATGGAGGAATTTTAATACCAACATTTACTTATAATTTTAAAAAAATTGTGTTAGAATCCGAAAAGTTTGATAAATTAAAAACTCCTTCAAAAGTTGGCGTTATTTCAGATACTTTTTGGAGATTGACTTTTGCTAAAAGGACTTCGTCGCCGACTCATTCTTTTGCTTTTGCAGGAAAAGCTTTTTCAGATTTAGATGAAAAACTAAATCCAAATTCTCCATTAGGATTAGAAAGCCCGTTGAATTATTTATTCAATTTAGAAAATTCGCATATATTTTTAGTCGGAGTTAATTTTACTTCTTTATCTTTTATACATTTCTTAGAAGTTTATTATAAAGTTCCATATTGCGATATCTTTCCATGGGTAAATTATGGAATCTATAATATTGGCATCTCTGTCGAAGGAGAGATTGAGTTAAAAGAAACGCCAGGTTGTTCGAAATCATTTTTTACTTTGGAAGAATACGCTATAAAGAAAGGTATTATTAATAGTATTGAAATTGAAGGAATAAAAGTTTATTATTTTAATGTTAAGGAATTTGCTATCAAATGCGATGATTTTTTTAATAAGTGTTATGAAAATTTGTTGTGCGATGATCAATTATGTTCTCCATGTATGTATAGAAGAAAAAAGTTGAAATTATTGTGAAGGGAAAATTTATGAAAGCAATCGAGGCAAAATGGCAAAAAAAGCTCGACAATGATAAAATATTATGCGAATTGTGTCCAAGATATTGTAATATTGGAAAAGGTCAAATTGGCTTTTGTTTTGTTCGCCAAAATATCGACGGCAAGCTTTATAATTTAGCTTATGGCAGACCTACAGGATTTGCAATCGATCCAATAGAAAAAAAACCATTATATCATTTTTTGCCTGGAAGCAAAATCTTAAGCTTTGGAACTGCAGGTTGTAATCTAGGCTGCAAATTCTGTCAAAATTGGAACATCTCAAAAGCAAAAATTGATTCGATAGATTCTTTAGAAGCTTCGCCCGAATTTGTCGTATCTCTTGCAAAAAAATACAATACCCCTTCAATAGCCTTTACATATAACGAACCTACAATTTTTGCAGAATATATTATAGACGTTTCAAAAATAGCTCATTCCGAAGGAATAAAAACGGTAATGGTTACTAATGGTTATATTTCAAAAGAAGCTCGAAAAGAAGTATATGATTATATAGATGCTGCAAATGTGGATTTAAAAGCTTTTTCTCAGAATTTTTATAAAAAAATCACTCTTTCAAATTTGACGCCCGTGTTAGAAAATTTAATCTGGCTTAAAAATGAAACAGGAATATGGCTCGAAATAACTAATTTATTAATTCCTGATGAAAACGATTCCGAAGACGAAATTAAAAGAATGTGCGAATGGATAGCGAATAATCTTGGATTAGAAACTCCTATGCATTTTACCGTATTTCATCCAGATTATAAAATGCTTGATAAAATCGCTACCCCCGCAGAAACTTTAAATCGAGCTTGTAATATTGCCAAATCATTTGATTTAAAATATGTATATGTTGGAAATATTTTTTCAATCGCGGGGCAGACTACTTATTGTCCAAATTGTTCTGCTAAGTTAATTGTCAGATCCTGGCATAATATCCAAGAATATCGACTCAATGGCGATAGATGTAGAAAATGTGGTTCTAAAATAGCTGGCGTATTTTAATTTTTTTTTTTTAGAAATTTTACAAAACTTTTTTAAGCAAACTAAAAATGGATCTGAAGTAAAACTTAAAAAAGAAAGAAAACTAAAACATATAACCTAACGAGAAATAACCGTAAATTGGCCCCTTTGAAATATGAAAATTATCAATAATTTTTTTTAGCTTAAAAGATTGGCCAGCTGAAAAATCTAAGGGACCAAGCGGCGTCTTGAAAGAAAGGGAAAGTCCAAGTCCGTGATATAAATCAATATATCTAATTTGACTTTTTGACTGCCAAATATTTCCAATGTTATAGCTTGCTTTAATATATGCGGGGAATAGCAAATCAAGCGGTATTTTATAGCGATATTCCGATCCTAAAATAAAGATTTGTCTTCCTCTTCGCTCGTTTTCTCTGAATCCAAAGAAATTATTTTGTCCGCCAAATGTAAATTGTTGCGTAAAAGGCAAAGTTTCGTCCCCATAACCTATATTAAAAAAAATAGATAAATTATGATTAGAATTAAATGGAATATATATTTTATAATATTGCGAAACTTTAACATATGCTATGTCGGAATAAAAACCGCCTAAGGAGTTTTCAATAGTAGAATGAGAATAAAAACCTTTATCGGGATATGGATATTTATCTTGAGTGTCAATTGTTGAGGTTACTTTGAATATGGTAAAGTTATATTTTTTGAGAGACAAATTTAACAATAAATTTTTATCAATAATATTATCAGAAAATCGAGAAATGGTAAATATCAAATTTCCAAACTTCTCAAGTTGTGCTCCAAATGAAACATTGACTCCATATGAAGATTTTTTATACTCGCCGATAATTTCGTTTTCAAATCTAAAAGGAGAAAAAACGTTTTTTGGCGAATAATAATTATAAACTTTATATTCGTAAAAAGGGAAAATCCGATATGTTAGATAAGAATTAAACAATCTAACAGATTTATGCTCCAGCGAAATATATCGATTTCTAACTCCGGCTAATATATTCAATCCTAATTCGCTCCCCGATCCATTTAAATTTTCATTTCTAAGATCTATCATTCCAATAAATTTATTTTCGTTGTCTGCCCGTATGCCAAATCTTAAATAATTAGACGGTTTTTCTTTTACGTTAACGATTAACGAATATTTTCCATTTTTTTCTTTAATATGCAAATCAATAAATGAAAATAAATTTGAGCTTTTGAGAGAATTTAAACTTTCTAAAACTTGATTGATTTTTGGACGACCAGATTTTAAATATGCAAATTCTCTTTTAACGACATAAGATTTAGTATGTTGCAAACCTTCGATTTCAAGATTTTGAGCGAATGTTTCGTTAATTTTAAGAAATAAAACTCCGGAATTAGAATCAAAATTAACCGAATCTAAAGTGGCAAAAGGATAGCCATTTTTTCTATAAAGAGTTAAAACATCAAGAATAGCCTTTAAAATTTTAGAAGAATTAAATTGCTTGTCCTTTAGGCTATCAAAATAATTATAAATTTTATTTTTCGATAATAACGAACAACCTGCAATATCTATTTTGTTTATTTTTGGTTTTAAAACGAGACGAATAACAGCTATAGTAATAGAGTCAGAACTATATATTTCGCACTTGGCGCTTTTAGCGTCTTGTTCGATTATTAAGTCGGAAACAAAAAATTTAAAGTCGCTTAAGAAAACGGAATCTTTTTGAAAATAAAATAAGGAGTCGATTAGAATTTTTTGATCGTTAATATAAATATCTATTGGTTTTTTTAATAAACTGTTATTTTTTTCTTTTTGTCTAAATTTGTTTAATAAGTCATTTCGAATTTTTGGAATAAATTTTTGAGCTTCTTTTTCTCCTTGAGATATTAAAAAGGGAAAATTATTAAATTCTGAATTCCGATGATCTTTTAAATCGGGTTTTATAAGACAATCAGCTTTTGCTCCTTCTTGTAATGCTAAAATATTTATAGGTATGCTAATCATTTGATCGGCTATTGCTAAAGGTTGGTTTAGTTTTTCTTTTGGAAGAAGAGGCGTCGTTGCGTCGACGGCAATAACATAGTCTGAGTATTTTTTGGCTTCCGATACGGGAATGTTTCCGGTCATTCCGCCGTCTACGAGGATAAGCGAATCGATTTCGACAGGGGAAACAAGCAAAGATATTGCCGATGAGGCTCTTACGGCAAGACTTAGAGATTGATTATTTATTGAATATGGATTCCCAGCTAATAAATTAGTCGCAATAGCTCTGTATTTGAAAATCAAATTGTCAAAATTGCGTTCAAAATTAATAGGAGCATTTAAAAATAACGAACTTAGATAATTGGAAAACTTTTGTCCTGTTACGACAGAAGTAGGTATTTTTAATTTGTACCCTTCAAAATTAAAAGATAAAAAAACTCTATCTTCGGTAATTTTTTGATCTAAAAATAAATCTTTTCGAGAAGTTTCCGAATCTAAACTGATTAATTGCTCCCAATCAAAAGTTGTAAGAATTGAATCAATATCGTCTATATTATAACCGCAAGATAACATGCCCCCAATTAACGAGCCAATGCTTATGCCATAAATTTGCGAAAAATGAATATTTTCTTTTAATAAAATTTTTAATGCTCCAATGTGAGCAAAACCGCGAGAGCCTCCGCCGCTTAAAGCTAGAGCTATTACAGGATAATATTCTGGATAATTTTGTTTTAAGCCAAATGGAAGTTTTTTTTCAATCGTTTTAATTTCAAAACTAAAAGAATTTTGGGGGTAAATTGAAAAGCTAAAAAAATTAAAGGACGCCGAAGTTAAAATCGCTAAAAAGCAAACGTCCTTTAATAAATTACAATTTTTCACTATATTACTTTTTTTTCTTGCGAGCTTGTCTTTGAAGTTCTGCATTTTTTTCGGCGGCTTCCATTAATTTTTGCCAGAAACCGCTTTTCTTTTTTTCTATAGGTTTTAATTCTACTTCTTTTCCAAATTTTGTAATATAGTACTGTTGAGCTATAGAAAAAATGTTAAACATAAAATAATAAAGATTTAAGCCAGATGGAAAATTCATAAAAAGAATCGTAAACATTATCGGCATTATATAAACCAGAGATTGTTGAGATGGATCCTTAACGCTCATTTTTTGTTGAATAAACATTGTAATACCTAATCCAAGCGCCAGTACGCTTATATCTTTAATATTTATCAAAGGTATTTTAAAAGGAAGACTAAAAATAACGTCAGGTTCTGATAAATTAGTTATCCATAATATAAAAGGTTGTTGCCTTATTTCAATAGACATATTAAACAAACTCCACAGAGCTATTAAAATAGGCATTTGCAACAATAGCGGCAAGCATCCCCCCATAGGATTTATTCCATAAGTCGAATAAAGCTTCATCATTTCTTGATTCATTTTTTGAGGATCGTCTTTATATTTTTCGCGAAGCTCGTTTATTTTTGGTTGCAAAGCTGACATTTTTTTCATCGATTTTAAGCTGCTTGCGCTAAGCGGATGCAAAGCTATCTTGACAATTAGCGAAACTATGATTATTACTAATCCAAAATTAGAGATAAATGAATTTAAAAATTTAAACAGCGGCAATAATACATATTCGGATATAGGTCTAATAATTATTCTTAATCCAAAGAAGCTGCCAAAATCTACAATTTTCTCAAAATTTTTGCCATGAACTTTTAACTCATCGTATTGAATAGGTCCAATATATAGATCAAATTGATTGTCAAATTTATTAAATTTTTGTATTGGCGTTTTAATGCGAGCGCTAAAAATTTTATATTTTCCTTCGTCAGGAAGAGGATAAACCTTTCCTTCTATGAAAACGCCGTAATTTGGATTTTTTTCAGTTGGAGCTAAAGCGATTGTGAAGTATTTATTTCTAATCGCTACCCAATCTATAGCTCCGTTCATTTCTTTTTTAACTTTTTTATTAAAAGACGTTTCGTCTATTATTATTTGCTCGTCTCCTGCGTAAACAGACGCATTTGAATATGTGGCTTCGTCGTAGCTATTGTGTTCGACATTATTTATGCCATTTTTCCAAACCAGTTCATAATTCAATCCATTTATAAAATCCTTTAAACCTATAAACTCAAATTTTGTTTTTAATAAATAGCTGTCGCTTTTGAGAGTAAAAATTTTCCGAATAATTTTATCATTTGATAATTTCAATTCAAATATTAAAGATAGAGAATCTTTAGGGTTAATTTTATAGTAACCATAAGGAAAATTTAAGTTATAGTCATATTCTTCGTCTGAAAATAATTTGCCTTCGTTAGTTAAAAATTCAATCCCTAGTTCGCCTTCTTTTGTGTTTTTTATCAGTTGTACATATTTTTGATAATAAGGAGCTTTATCGTCTTTAAGCGAATACCAATTTTTATGTCCTTTGATAAATACTTTTTTTATTTTAGCTCCTTTTGTCGTAAATTCGTAATAAGCTTTTTCAGTTTCAATTGTTAGAATTCGTTCAGGCTTGTTAGTTTTTTTTTCAATAATATTGTCTTCTTTTTTAGTAGATATGTTTTGAGAATAAGTTGGCAGAGAAGAGCTATCTTGTTTTGCTACAAAAGAGTTTAATGTATCTTTTGCAATTTTTTTTGTTGGTTGTGGAACTGGCTGATTTATATACATCCACACGACGAGAATTATTCCGATAAGTATAAAAGCAATTAATTCGTTTTTTTGCATAAGATTCTCTTTATTTTTTGATTAATCTAAAGGATCATAGCCGCCTTTATTAAATGGGTTGCATCTTAATATTCTCCATACGCTTTTGACAAAACCTTTTAATAAGCCATATTTTGCAAAAGCTTGGGCGCTGTATTCTGAACAGCTTGGATAAAACCTACAGCTTGGGGGCAGAAGCGGAGAAATAAATTTTTGATAAAGCCTGATGAGATAAATCATAAAACGACTGAGCATAAAAGTTCGCCTTCTAATTTTCTTATTATTTCGACGACGGAAGGTTCTATGTCTTTAAGCTTTAGAAATTTAAAATTATTTTGATTAAGTTTAATAAGCTTAAAGAACAAAAGAACCCTTTTGCGTTTATTCTTTAACTGTTCCTTTAATTGATATATATTTAACCTATAAGATTCTCTTATTAACCTTTTAGCTCGATTACGCCAGACTGCTTTTCCCGCTTTCTTATGTATACCTATGGCGAACTTTACATATGGGAAAACGTCATTATCTAAAAATAGATATAGGCACTGTATTTTCCCGTCGCTCGAATATAATTTTTTGCCTTTTGTAAAAAGCAAAAGAAAGTCTTTTTTATTTTTAAGTTTTTCGGCTTTTTTTATGCCGAATTTTTTCACTTTATTTCTTTTCGTCGCTTACGGTTAATTTCCATCTTCCTTTAGCTCTACGACGAGCTAATACTTTTCTTCCATTTTTTGTAGACATTCTTCTTCTGAATCCGTGCGTATTCTTTCTTTTGCGATTATGCGGTTGATATGTTCTTTTCATAAATTGACCTTATTTTTTATATATAGTTAACTAATTTAATTAAAAATCTTTTTTTTTTCAAGAAATTAAATTTCTTTCGCTTTTATATAGTTTTTTATCAAATTTAAAAAAATTATAATGAGCTTATTACTTCATTAAACTGCTCTAAAAAAAATAATAAAACTAATTTTTTATAAGATGGCGTGTTTAAATTTAAATATTATCGCTAAAAGAAATTTTAAAGAGATTTAGAATAAAAAATTTTGGCTAAAAAGAGTTATTCTGAAATATTAGCTATTTTTTTTAATTTGAATTATTGCAATTCTCTTAATTCTTCGCTGTTAAGCTTCAAGTCTTCGGCTATTTTTTCAACGCTGGGTCTTTTGATAAAAAAGAAAATGTATAAAATTGCAAAAATAATTTGCAATGCAAAAGATTCGACGATCAAAAAAGACAATGCGGCGAAAATCAATGTCATCTCATAAAGAGCGTATTCGAGCGTTTTTATCTTTATATATTCTATTAGTTTAATTCGTAAAAATTTTTCAGAAATAATTTTTTCAATTTTTTTATTAATAAACCAATTTGCGACAAAAAGAATTGGAATTATCGCAATAAGAAGAACTCCAATATATAAGACTGAAATAAGATTGTCCTTGATTATTTTTTCCGCGGGAGAAAGAAATAAAAAAAAAAAAGCAATACTGCTGGGCTTATGAGCATAAAGTAGTAAATAATTTTAACAGAACGAAGAATTTCTTTAGGAGACATTTTATTTCTTTTTTTTTAGCAATATAATTATTTTTAGAAAAAAAAAAAATTATATGAAAACGTTTTTAAAAAACCTTTTATCGGCATTCTTTGCGGCTATTCTATCCGTAATAATTTTATTTGCGATATTGATTTACATATTTTCAACTTTTAGCGAAAAAAAAACTTATTCTATTAATCGAAATTCTATATTGAGGCTTACGCCCGATTATGTTTATAAAGAAAATAAAAATGAAGATTTAGAAGAGATTGAAGAGCTTTTTGATTTAGGCGTCGCAAAAAAAGCTAGTTTATTTGATATTTTAGAATCGATTGAGAATGCTAAAAAAGACGAAAAAATTAAATGCATTTTTATCAATCCAGATTTTGTTCCTTCTTCGTTTGCAGCTTTGACAGCTATCAGAAAAAAGCTTAAAAAATTTAAAGAATCTGGAAAATTTATTGTCGCATATTCCGAATATTATTCGTTAAAAGCATATTACTTAGCGTCGATAGCAAATAAAGTTTATCTTAATCCGGCGGGCAAAATTGAATGGAAAGGTTTAAGCATATCTTATCTATATTATAAAGGTTTGTTGGACAAATTAGGCGTCGAAGCGCAAATCTTTAAATGCGGAAAATATAAATCGGCCGTAGAGCCTTTTTCAGAAAAAAAGATGAGCGATGAAAATAGAAGACAACTTTCAGATTTTATTTTCGACAGATGGTTTGATATATTATATGAAATCGCTAAAAGTCGAAGCCGTTCATTTATTATTAAATTAGGTTTAGACGAAGCAAAATTAGATCTTAACGCAGATTTAGTTTTCGACAAAGAGATTTTATATTCTGAATTTATGAAAGCTGTTGAAATTAAAAATAAAGGACAAAAAAAAGAGCTTTTTTCCTATCGAGACTCAAGTCTTGCATTCAAATCTTTGGCATATTTATTCGATTTAGCCGATAATAAGCCAATTCTTAACGCCGAAGAAGCTTATGCTTTTGGCTTTATCGATGGGAAAAAATATTATGATGAGATATTAAAGGAACTCCAGGATTCGACGGGAATTTACTCGGAGAGAAATCAAAAATTTTCTGAAACAGAAGATCATGAAAAATTGTCAACTTTTGAATATGAACAAATTATTGATATCGAATTTTATAGCAATTACTTGAAAGAAAAAAGAACCAAAGCCGGCGACAAAAATAAAATTGCCGTCGTTTTTGCCGAGGGAGAAATTTACGACGTCGAATTTGACGACAATAGCTTTAGCGGGTATAAAATGGCTGAGACTATTAGAGTGTTAAGAGTAGATAAAAGCGTAAAAGCTATCGTCTTAAGAGTGAATTCTCCCGGCGGAAGCGCTCTTGCAAGCGAACTTATTTGGAGAGAAATAGAACTTGCGAAAAAAACAAAACCTGTAGTCGCATCAATGGGCGCGATTGCCGCATCTGGCGGATATTATATAGCTTGCGGCGCCTCTTATATTTATTCTGAAGAATTTACTTTAACAGGTTCTATTGGCGTTTTTGCTATTTTGCCAAGTTTTCAAGGTTTGTTGAACGATAAATTGGGAATTACTTCCGATCAAGTTAAAACAAATAAATATTCTGATTTGCCGGATGTTAACAGAAAATTAAGCGACGATGAAAAAAAAATTATCCAAAAACAAATAGAAGAAACTTACGATTTGTTTTTAACTCGCGTCTCTGAGGGTCGAGGAATCGATAAAAAAGATTTGATAAATTTAGCGGAAGGAAGAATATATTCCGCTCGCAAAGCGTTAGAAATAAAATTGGCCGACGAGATAGGAGATTTGGATAAAGCTATCGCAAAAGCAGCTAATTTAGCTAATATAAGCGAATATGAAATTGTTAAATATCCTAAAAAAAAGAAAAATTTTGCAAAATATTTAGACCTATTTTTAGAGAGCAAAATTTATAAATATGTTTATAAATATGAAGAATTAGAGGATTTAAAAAGAATTGCTAAATTACCTTATTACAATAATATCTTAGCTTTATGCGAAATAATTGTAAATTAGGACATTTTTTAACTTTAGAATTTGTCTTAAAAAAATTAATTAAATTAAAGTTACTTTTTATCAAGGTCGTCGTTAAAAGACGACCTTTTTTATTGAACTGCGTTTAAGATTCGTGGGACAATAACGTCAGGGCTGCAGGGTTTTAAAATATAATCTGCGTAATGATAAGCCAGAGAAGTATATTCTTTAGTATGATCAAGAGCCGAGAAAATAATAACCGGAATATTTGAAAGCTCTGGATGAGATTTGATGTCTTTTAGAATACTATAACCGCTTTTTTTGGGAAGCATAAGATCAAGAAGAATTACGTTGGGCTTTTCATTCAAAATAGCCTCAAAAACGCCTTCGCCGTCTGAGAAGTAAATAACCTCAAAACCGGCTTTTTTCATTTTGTAAATCATAACTTCCGCCGTAAGAGCATCGTCTTCGGCATAAATGACTTTAATCTTTTTTTCCATTTTGCGCTCTCCTTTTATTTAAAATTTATTTAAAAATTAAGTTTCTTTTTTTATATAATATAAAATAAATTTTCAATAAATCAAATTACTAAGCGGTTACTTGATATTAAAAAAAACAAAAAGATTAAAGTTTCATTTAAATTAATGATCATGAAAAAAATTGATTGGAAAAAAGTAAAAATTATTTTATTAAAAAAAGCCGCGGTACTTCGTCGCGGCTTAGAAGCTTTTAATTGTATTGTATTTTATTTTAAGAGGGTCATTTTTTTAACTTGACTGAAATTGGACGATTCTAACTTGTAAAAATATACTCCGCTTCCAACTTCTTTATTATTATTGTCTGTTCCGTTCCATTCGAATTCGTATATTCCAGCTGGCAAGTAATCGTTAATAAGCTCTTTTATTAATCTGCCTAAGGAATCGTAAATTCTCAATTTAACATTTTCGTTATTAGGCAAAGTAAATTTTATAATAGTTTTGGGATTAAAAGGATTTGGATAATTTTGTTCAAGATAGTAAGTTAAGCCATTTAATGAAATTTCTTCGTTTTTAATATTTAAAATTGCGTCAGGTTCTGGTTGCGGATAAAGTTTTTTTGACGTAAAGAAATACAATTCGCCGGGTTTGACTTGAATTTGATATGGAGAAGATGTATTGTCAATATAGATGGAGTCTAATGCAAAATGATTATACCACCAGCCTGTTTGATCAAAATAAGCGTTAAAAGTATACGATATTACGTCGAAGTTTCCAATGATATATACTTTAACGGTATTATCGGAGGCTTTAAGCCATTTTACCGGATAACCAAAATCATATTGGAAAGAAAATGGAGCGTTAAAAACGTTATAATTTTTCTTTAATTGAATTAGATTTGAAGTCACTTTGAATAATCTTTTTCTTCGAGCGTCTTGGTAATAATCCCACCTTATGGGTTTTTCTCCGGTTCTACCGTTATATTCTATGCTATAATCATATCCTAATTCGCCAAATTGCCATAACATTTTTGGGCCAGGTATAGTGTAGAAGAATGCGCTGGCAAGTTTCATTCTTTGCAAAGCTGTCGCGGTATCTTTAACATTATATCCAATAGATGCATTAGAATTTCCCCATTTCAAATTTTTATACATTAATCTTTCTTCATCGTGGCTTTCCATAAATCCTACTAAATGTCTATAATCCCAACCTCTATTAGCATAATAAATATGACTGAAATTGGAATTAGTTGTCCACCCCATAGTAGCTTCGTTATACTCGTAAGTACCTTTTCCCCAGAGCATTATTCCTTTGCCTTCGTTTGCTCTGTAGCTGGCGAGTTCTTTTTCTTCGTTATTTTCAGCGAAGTGCTCTAAAATAACATAAGCTGTAGGATCAACGCTCCAGATTTTATCGGCATATCGTTTTAGAAGCGCAATTCTGCCAGCGTCGTACTGTCCCCAGGCTCCGACATCGCTTCCGGTATATTTTTGAGTTATTCCTTTTGATAGATCGAATCTATAACCGTCGAATTTAAATTCTGTCAGCCAATATTCTAATATTCTATCGACCCAATATTGAGTATGCGCGCTTTCATGATTTAAATCATAACCGACGTTAAAGGGATGTTTTGGAACGACGTTAAACCAAGGATTATCCGATGTAGGATTGCCATAATCTCCTTCGTTATATAACATAACTAAAGGAGAGCGTCCAAATTGATGATTTACGACAATATCGAATATTACCGCGATGTTTCTTTTATGGCATTCGTCGATAAATCTTTTTAATTCGTTGGCTGGCCCATAAAATTTATCTACTGCAAACATCATAAATGGATTGTAGCCCCAACTTTTATTGCCTTCGTATTCGGTAATTGGCAATAGTTCAATTGCGTTTACGCCTAATCTTTGCAAATAATTTAACGTGTCAATCAAAGCGGAATAAGTAGGAGGATTTATAAAATCTCTAATCAGCAATTCGTATATAATTAACTTTTCTTTTGGGGGTCTCTGGTAATTTGTCGCTGTCCATTGATATTGCGGTCTATTGATTTGGAATATCCCGACAGTTTTTGTTGTTTTGCCGGTTGGATATTGTTTCAAGTTAGGATAATGACCTAATTGAATAATTTCCTGATCTTCTCCTTCAACTAAAACTTTTTCGCAGTATGGATCTGGAATTCTTATTACTTTATTAGGATCAATTACAAAATATTGAAAACCATATTCATAATTTGGATCTAAATTAGAAAGCGTAATCCAGAGTTTTAAATTATCCGGGGTTTTATTAAGTTGATATTCGTCTTTAACTTCCCAATTTGAAAAATCGCCGACTATGTACGCGTAAGTTTTATTTGGCGCTCTTAATACAAATGTGACGGAATTATTCGATGGATTATAATTAATTCCATCGACTGTATTTTGAGGTTGAGATAAAACTTGAGGATCTTTTTTTACTATGCAATAAAAATTAGTATCTTTTGTCTGACCTTGATAAATAACTCGTATTTTAAAGTCATTTCTTCCTTGTTTTGTTAAAGTAATTTGAGAAACAATTGAATCAAAAATAGAAACGGCTGTTAATTGATTATTTACATATAATTTTATAGTATCCGAATAAGAAGCTTTTGCTTTGATTAAGTAAGCGTCGTTTAAGTTATGAAAAGTTGGATATGTCGATGGAGATAGAATTTGAATAGAAACGCCGCCCTGAAACAAAGGCAGAAAGATATCTTTTCCGCCGTCGTCTTTGCCTTCTTTATAAGGCGGAGCGGCGCTTCTAAAAACAAAAGCGACTTTTAGAATTGTTTCATTGGAAGGGACTCCATAGAAAATCCTTACGTTAGGTTTTATTTTGAAACGATATAAATTAGTTCCAATTCTTTCTAATTTTGTTTCAGGCGTGTTTTGTCCCCAAGTAGTTTTTACATACCGCCAGTCGTTTCCGCTAGAACTTAAATTTGTTATTACGCCTGTATGAGCGTAAACGTCCCCAGTATAGCCTGCAAGCCCGCCTGTCCCTTTTGTAGCGTCGAATATAACGGTAATTGAATCATTAGCGGTAGCAAATTGCGGCGTCCACGTTATAACTTGAGAGTTAATTGATATAAATGAAAAAAATAACAACAAAGGAAAAAGAATTTTCTTCATACCCATGCCTCTTTCTTTTGTAGGTTTCAGTAATAAATATAAAAAAATTTTTAATATAAAACTATAAAAAAAGATGCGGCTTCCACAAGCGGAGAAAATTTATAGAAGAGAAGAATTATAGATATTAAAGTTATTTTAAGTAAAAAAACGAATTGTTATTATAAATTATTTTAAAAATATTAATCTTTATATATTTTCAAATGATGGTTCAAGTTTGAATTTTAATTTTTCGTCGTTTAAATAATTATGTTATTTAACAAACTAATAAAACAATGGTTATTATATCTTTAATATTTCGATATTTTCAAAAATAATATTGTCCGCGAATTTTTGAGCTTTTTGAAGTTGTTCTTTATTTTTTATCGTCCATGCTAGTATTAGCAAATTATTTTTTTTCATTGTTGCGAGGATTTTTTCATTTAGAGCGTTTATGTCAATCGCGCAAAAATCTACATTTCGAGCGTTATATTTTTCGTAAAAATAAATTATATAATTTAATGGGAATAAAGTTTCTATATCTTCTACTTTTCCAATAAGTTGACCGCAAATCCAATCTGGTTTTTGTTCTTTTATAAAATTAATTGAAAATGGATTAAACGATTGAATTGCGAACTCGCCTTTGTATGCTGATAAAACTTTAATCAACTTCTTTTCAATTTTTTTTGAGAGGGAAAAATTTTTTATTTCAATTAATAACGGAACTTTTCCTTGCGCTTCTTCAAGAACTTCTTCTAATGAAAGTATAGTATCGTTAGAATCAAGCAATTTAAAGCGGTTGAAATCTTTTTTTGAAATTTTTTTTATATCAATTTTAATTCCGCATAATCTTTCCAAATTAGAATCATGAAAAACTGCGATATCGTCTTTTGAGAGTTGTAAATCAATTTCAATAGGCAAATTTTTATTGATTGCTTCGCGAATTGAGCTAATTGAATTTTCTATAATTTTTTTATTTCCATCATGCAATCCGCGATGAGCAATAGGTTTGTTTTTTAGCCAAAATAATTTCGAATCAAACGAATTCATTTGATTACAATTTAAATTTGTAAAACTCGCGACAATTATAGTCGCGAGCAGAATTTTAATGAATTATTTATTAATAAAGCTATTTTATCTGTTTATTTAAGATAATTTAGCTTCTAATAATTTTAAGCAATTCTTCAGTCTTTTGTTTTAGCAATTCAACGTTGCCTTTCGTTTCAACATTTAGTCTTAATATTGGTTCGGTATTAGACATTCTGATATTAAAACGCCAATTTTCAAATTCCACACTCAAACCGTCGATTTTATCGATTTTGCCATTGGAATAAATTTTTTCGAGTTCTTCAATTTTTGGTTTGGGATTGTCTAAAGTAGTATTAATTTCTCCGGAGCATGGATAAGCTTTAATCATTTCATCGACTAATTGAGATAGAGATTTGTTTTCTTCGCTTATAAGCTGAAGAATTAGTAAAAATGGAATCATCCCGCTGTCGGAAAAAGAGTTGTCTCTGAAATAATGATGAGCTGACATTTCGCCGCCATAGATTGCGTTAACTTCTCTCATTTTTTGTTTTATATAAGCGTGACCGCTTTTTGACATAACTGGAATGCCATTGTTTTTCTTGACTATTTCGATCGTATTCCAAATTAATCGAGGATCGTAAATAATTTTTTCGTCGGGATGTTTTTTTAAGATCGATTTTGCGAGCAAACCGACTATGTAATAACCTTCGATAAAGTTTCCCTTTTCGTCAAAGAAAAAACATCTGTCATAATCTCCATCCCAGGCGACGCCTAAATCTGCATTGTTATTTTTTATAGCTTCGATAGTAGGCTTTCGATTTTCTTCTAGCATAGGATTGGGAACGCCGTTTGGAAAATTTCCGTCGGGCTGGTGAAAAACTTTAATCATTTTTATAGGCAAATCGCATTCGATTGCGTCTAAAGCAGGACCGACGCATCCATTGCCGGCGTTTACGACAACTTTTAACGGCTTAATTTTACTTTTATCGTAGAATTTTTTTAAGTTTTCAATAAAGTCTGGCATTGCGTTTTTTTGTATTATAGATCCATGGCGATCAGATTTATGCAAATATTCATTTGATAAAATCATTTGTTCGATATCGCTTAAGCCCGATTCATATCCAACTGGAACAGAATTTCTTTTGACGAACTTCATGCCGTTATATTCCGGCGGATTATGGCTTGCGGTTATCATTATTCCGCCGTCTGCGTTATAATGTGGAGTTGCGAAGTAAACCATTTCGGTGCCGCATAAACCTATGTCTATTGCGTCGCATCCAGCTTCCGTGATTCCTTTTATTGCGGCGTCGGCAATTTCTTTAGAAGTTTTTCTTACGTCTTTTCCTACAACGATTGTTTTGCAATCAAATTTTTTTACAAAAGCCATTCCGATTTTGTAAGCTAAATCGACGTTTAATTCTTGAGGAACTTTTCCTCTAATATCATATGCTTTAAAGCTTGATAATCTTTCCATTGTTGCTCCTATTTTTTTTGCATAAATTTAATCGTTGACTATTGAATTTCCTTTGAATAAATTTGATAAAATTTAAATTAAAAATATATAAAATAATTTAAATATTCTCTCTTATTTTGAAATTGGAGGTTTTTAAGGTGGAAAGCTTAAGAGGTCATTTTGTTAAATGCAATAATGTTAATTGCTCAAGATTATTTACCATCGACGAAAATGTGGGATTAGGAGAATTAGGTTTATTGTGTCCAATTTGCAGAAAAAAAGCTGAAAATAATCATGTTGTTGTATGCGGTTCTTGTCAGACGGTTTTAAATTTTATCAAGCCTGAGCCGAACGAAAAAATTATAGTTTACAAAGTCGAAAAATGTTCCCATTGCGTGGGCGATATTGAAGATGAAAGAGAATTTGAAGAAATATTTTTCTACGATAATTTTATTTAAATTTATTAAATCAAAAATTTCATTCAATAAAACAAATTTTTTCAGGCGGCATTTTTAGGCTGCCTTTCCTTTTTATATGTTTTTTTTGAAAAGATTTAATAACTTTGTAAAAAACCAGTTTAATTTAGCTTTTAAAGATAAAAAACTGTTTAGCAATTTTTCTTATTTGACATTAAATCAATTCGTTAATCAAATCCTGCCTTTTATTTATTTTCCATACGTCGCTCAAATTTTAGGTCCAAAAAATTACGGATTGGCTAATTATGCGGTTGCAATCGCTTTATATTTTTCTTTGATAACGGATTTTGGCTTTAATTTTTCTTCGATGCGACTTGTTTCAATTTACAGAGACGACAAAGATTATTTGAGCAAAATTCTTTTTGGCTCTTTGATGGCAAAAATTTTTTTATTTGGAATATGTACGATAGTTTTTGGTTTGCTGATAATTTTTATGAGCGATTTTAGAAACGAAAGTCTCCTTTTTTTAGTCGCATACTTTAGCGTTTTAGGAAGCGTATTCAATTGTTATTATTTTTTTCAGGGAATTGAAAAAATAAAAAATTATTTTTTTCTATCTTTTTTAATAAGAGCATGCTCGGTTGTTTTAATCTTTTTTTTTGTAAAAAGACGAGAAGATTATGTCGAGTTTGTCTTTATAAATTCGTTTTCAAATTTTATTTTAGGAGCTATAAGTTTTCTGATTACTTTAAAATTAAATAATATAAAGCCGCTAATGCCATCTTTTAAATTTACATTTGAATTGCTTAAAGATGGAGCTAGATATTTTGTAAACGCTGCAACTATTAACTTATATACGGCAAGCAACGCCGTAATACTTGGATTTTTTTCCACTAAAGAAGAAGTAGGATATTTTACTGCCGCCGATAAAATTAGAGCAGGTATTCAAGGATTCTTAGTTCCGGTCTCGAGCGCAATATTTCCCAGAGCCGCATATCTGTTTTCTCGCGACAAAAAAAAGGGGATTGATTTAGTTGAAAAATTGAAAATGAGACTATGGGCTATTATGTTTTTACTTTGCTTATTAGTATTTATATTTTCTTCTAGTATATGCAATTTAGTATTAGGCTCGCAATTTTTCAAAAGCGTTTTACCGCTAAAGATCATAGCATTTGCTCCGTTTATAATTTCTATTAGCAATATTTTCGGAATTCAAATCCTTTTGGCTGTTGGCAGAAACGATTTATTTTTAAAAGCTACATTAACAGCCGCGATTTTTAATATTATATTCGCTTCGATTTTTACGCGTTATTATGGGGCAATTGCCTCCGCGATTTCTTTTTTATTTTCGGAAATTATAGTAGCATTTCTATGTTATTTTTATTCAAAAAAAGTTTTGAATTAAAAAAAGATTTATTAATTTAAAGTTTAAAAGAAGCGCAAGGGAGCATATGATTAAAAGCAAAATTAGCGAGTTAGACAATTCTTTTATCAATCGCATACAAAAATTTCAAAAATTAATGAAATTTAAGGTGCGAGAAATTTTGTTAGTGTCGAGTTTATATGATTCTTATATATTTGAGGAAGATGGGAGATTATATGATTTAATACGTCAAGAATACCTTGGCTTGAATTTAAATCACACGCCTGACATAACCCACGTTTCCAGCGGAGCCGACGCTGTCGAATTAGCATTAAGCGACGACAGATACGATTTGATTTTATGTACGCTGCATATTCAAGATATACATCCTATCGAATTTGCAAAAATGGTTCGCAAAGCTGGAATAGATAAGCCTATTGTTTTGCTTGCTTTCGACAATAAAGAACGAAAAGAATTTCAATCGCTTCAAGATTCAAGCGTAATTGATAATGTTTTTATCTGGCAAGGGGATTATAGGTTATTGCTTGGTATTGTTAAATACATTGAAGATAAATATAACGTTCAAAACGACGTTGAAACAATCGGCGTTCAAGTCATAATTCTAATCGAAGACAACGTGCTTTTTTATTCGTCTTATTTGCCTATGATTTATACGGAAATCTTAAAACAATCGCAAAGATTAATTTCTGAATCGGTAAATTTATCTCATAAATTTTTAAGAATGAGAGCTCGTCCGAAAATTTTGCTTAGCGCCACCTATGAGCAAGCTTGGGATTATTTTGAAAAATATAAAGATTACGTTTTGGGAATAATATCCGATATAAATTTTAAAAAAAATGGCGTAAGAGAGCCAAAAGCGGGATTAGAATTTGCAAAAAAGGTAAAAGAAGCTCAAGAAGACATACCGATTCTTTTACAATCAAGCAACTTAGAACATGCCGAAGATGCTCGAAAAATTGGCGTGGCATTCTTGCATAAAAATTCGCCGCGCCTATTGCATGAACTGAGAGAGTTTATGTTGAATAATTTTGGCTTTGGCGATTTTGTGTTTAAAACGCCTGATGGATTTGAAGTTGGCAGAGCCGTCGATTTAAAGACGCTCGAAGAGCAATTGAGAGTCGTTCCAATTGAAAGCATTAAGTATCATGCCGAGCGAAATCATTTTTCAAATTGGCTTAAAGCTCGTACTGAATTTTGGCTTGCTCATAAATTGAGACCAAAAAAAGTAGAGGACTTTGCTACGCTTGAAGATTTAAGAAAAGAATTGGTCAATTCAATTGAAAATTACCGCAATCTTACAAAGAAGGGCATTATTTTAGACTTTGAAAAAGAAACTTTCGATCCAAATAATACCTTTGCAAGAATTGGAGGAGGTTCTCTTGGCGGCAAAGCCAGAGGATTAGGGTTTGCTAACGGCTTAATAAATAACTACGGCATAAGCGATAGATTCCCCGGAGTTAAAATTTTTATTCCAAGCGCTGTTGTTATTGGAACAGACGTCTTTGACGATTTTATTGAGCAAAATCAACTTGAATCTTTTGCGATGAATGAAAACGACGATTTGAAAATATTAAAACGATTTATCGATGCTCCAAAATTTCCAGAAGATGTGATCGAAAAGTTAAGAGATTTTTTGACTATAATAAAAGATCCTCTTGCGGTTAGATCTTCAAGTTTGCTTGAAGATTCTCAATATCAGCCTTTTGCCGGAGTTTATCAAACTTATATGATTCCGAATAGTTCCGAAGATTTAGAAACGCGATTGCAAGAATTGTTGCAAACCGTCAAAAGCGTTTATGCCTCTACGTTTTTTAGAAATGCGAAAAATTACATAAAAATAACTCCATATAGACTCGAAGAAGAAAAAATGGCGGTTGTGATTCAAAGGATGGTTGGCTCTAGAAGAGGGGATATCTTTTATCCAGATTTTGCCGGCGTTGCGAAATCTTATAATTTTTATCCTATACCTCCGCAGAAAGCTAAAGATGGAATCGCTCTTGTTGGTTATGGGCTTGGCAAGTATGTGGTCGACGGCGGAAATGCGATAAGATTTTCTCCAAAACATCCTCAAAGTTTGACTCAATTTTATTCTGTAAAAGAAACTTTGCGAAATTCTCAACAAGACTTTTTCGCTTTAAATATGACAAAATCTTTAGCTCTGAATAAAAATGAAACGCATGATTGTTTAATCGACAACTTTAAAATTGACAGAGCTTTAAAAGATCAATACTTTCATTATTTCGCTTCTACTTATTCTCCGGATAATAACGCAATATATGACGGAGTATCTCGCGATGGTATGAGAATTATAACATTTGCTCCTATATTAAAACACAATGTTTTCCCTTTAGCGGATATTTTGAGCCTTTTGCTAGATGTTGGAGTTTGGGGAATGGGCTCTCAAATTGAAATTGAGTTTGCGGCAAATTTGATTGTCCCTCCGGGACAACCAAAAGAATTTGCTTTATTGCAAATGAGGCCTCTTGTTTTGTCTCGTGAAATTGAAGAGTTAGAAGTAGATAATATTGCTGACAATCAATTAATCTGTAGAAGCGATAAAGTTTTAGGGCATGGAATATCGAATGAAATAAAAGATATTGTTTTTGTAGATATTGAAAAATTTGAAAGGGGCAAGTCGCGAGTTGTAGCCGAAGAAGTAAGCGAGCTTAACTCTATTTTGCTTAATGAAAATCGTCCTTATTTATTGATTGGAATGGGACGTTGGGGCACGCTTGATCCATGGTTGGGAATCCCAACTAATTGGGAACAAATTTGCGGAGCCGTCGCTATAGTAGAGTCTGGCTTTAAAGATTTCAATGTCGAACCGTCCCAAGGTTCTCATTTTTTTCAGAATATTACTTCTTTTAACATTTTTTATTTTACAGTTAATTTCAAAAACGGAAACTCATGTATGATTGATTGGAAATGGCTGCAAAGTCAAAAGCCGAGAATTGAAAAGAACTACGTGAAACTAATTTCATTTGAAAAACCGATTTGCATTAAAGTCAATGGGCAGAAACATAAGGGAATAATTATAAAACCTGTCGAGTGAATTATAATGAGCTGTCTGAAAAGGGAAGCTTTTTTTATATAAAACATAATTTTAAACATCAAAAAATCTTGTGGGGCAGATTTCCTGAAACAGTAATTTACTATTATAATTAGTTCAAACAATGATATATAATTAATCATTAAAAAGTTATTTTAAATTTGTAATAAAAAAGAGTTTGAATCAAATATTCTTCTGAAAAGAGGACGTAAAAGAATTTGCGGAAATGAATTTAGAAGAATAAAAGATAAATGCTATGCAGCTTAGCGAAACGGCATTTATCTTGCGAAAAAAATTGTTAAATTTAACTGTTGGGCTTAAGAAATAGAAGAATTAAATGCAAAGGAAAATAGGGAAGTGGTTAAGCATATAATCTTTGATCCTATTATTTCTTTAGAAGTTATGGCTGAAGAATTAGCTCTTAAGATGTATAATTTGTCTCCTTTTAGCAAAAATTATAAAGATGCTAATATTCTTGAATTCTCTCGAACAGCCGGTTATTATTTTTTAAAAAAGCTTTTGTAAGCAATTATTTTTCTTATGAAGGGTTAAACGATAATTTAATATTCTAAGGAGATACTAAATTAAGTTCTATAACAAAAGATGGCGAAGAATTTTCTGCAAGAGATATTGTATCATCTGGAAAATAAAAACAAATTATTTGCAAAGGTTGCGATGCAATAGTTTATTTATATAGAGATAAAAAAACGTCAAATATAGTTATAGTTAGCTTTAAGAATCTTTATTTTAATCTTGCCGCGGGCGCTCGACCAAAACATTTAAAGGGCCAAAAATTTGTATTTAGCGAAAAAGATAAAAAGTTCATTTAGAACTTAATAGTTAAATATTTACAAATAAAAAAAGAAGAAAAATCATGGAAAATAAAAACTTAGAATCCGTCAATTCAAATAATAATGCGGGAAATAATCTACAAAAGGGAAATATTTCGCATTTAAAAAAATTGAAATGGAGAGAAATATATCTGAACTTGAAAATACTATGAATTATTAATTAACTGAATTTATGGAAGTAGAGGAAATTATGGATAATGAATTAGCTGAGATGCAGCAAATGGAAGAAATTATGTATGATGAATTAGCTGAAATGCAAGATTGTATTAAATGCTGCGAGGAAGAAAATATTGAAGAATTAGAAAAACAAAAAAAATAAAAATTGGAATTTAAAATCATAATAATCGATAAAGTTAGTAAAAAATGAGAATGCTGATCTAAATGCAGATGAAGAAGATTTCCGCCTTAGCATAATTAGTTAATAGTTTTATATATTATTTCCGTAATACTGTCGGCATTTTATGAAATTTATAACCAAAGCTAAATAGAAGTAAAATGATTAACTTATCCTTACTAACAAATCTTCTAGAAAACCTTAGTAAATTATTATAAATAACAATCTCAAGAGTTGAAAAAAAGCAGATTTACATTTATAACTATCATATGAAATATTCGAACAGATTAAGGCATAACTAAAAAAGATAGAACCTATCAAGTCTTAATAGAAGAAAATGAAGCAATAAAGAAAATAATTAAAGCGTCGCTTGAAGAAAAGTTTGATGCCGAACTAACAGAGCATATCGGATGTGAAAAATATTCATTTACTGATATCGCTATCTTATTTGTTGCTGATTTTTAATGTTAATATTTTTTTAAAACGAAATAAATTAACTCAAGAAATTAAATTTTTTTCAATTGTAATTCATATGCCTTTTGTAAGCAAGCAGACGTTTTCGATATGCCAAGTGTTTGGAAACATATCTACTGGGCGAGCCTTTATAAGTTTATATCCGCCGTCGCATAAAGCTTTAATATCGCGAGCTTGAGTTGTCGGATTGCAGCTAACATAAACAATTTTTATCGGATTGATATTCAGAATATCTTTAATATTATTTGGATGAAGACCGGCTCGCGGAGGATCTAAAATGATAATATCCGGATTATTTTTTTTTATAAAATCGCATTTAGCAAATCTATCGTACAAATTAAACTCATAAAATTCGCAATTGCTAACATCATTTGTCTTCGCGTTATAAATTGCGTCTTCGATTGCTTGAGGTATGCCTTCTAAACCAATTACTTTTTTGCTTTCTTTAGAAAAAAATAATGAGATTGTCCCAATGCCCGAATATAAATCCAGAATAGTTTCGTTGCCTTTTAATTCGGCGAAATCTAAAGCTGTTTGATACAAACGCTCGGCTTGTTTTGTATTGTTTTGAAAAAAGGAATTTGCGCTGATTCTAAAAATGTAACCCCCGATTTTATCGTCAATATAACCTTTCCCATATAATATAATTTCTTCTTCGCTTATCGAAGTTTGAGAAATTTTAGTATTTATATTGCATACTATTGTCGTTATTTGCTGAAATTTTTCAATTAAAGCCGACGCATATTCTTTCAATAAAACTTCGTTTTTATAAGATACGACGATATTAACTAAGGTTTGTTCTGGAAAGTAAAAAGAGGTTTTAACGACAAGGTGCCTTAAATAACCTTCTTTTGTTTTTGGAGAAAAACATGAAATCTTTTTCTCTTTAAAGTAGCTTCTGGTAAAATTTAAAATCTCCGCGCTTATTGGTTTTTGCAAATGACATTCGTCGATATCTAAGACCTTATCATAAAAGCCTGGGATATGCAAACCTACCGCGAAATTATCGTTAGGTTTGCCGCTACTTAAATCTTCCGCGTCGAGCCATTTTTTGTCTAAAAAAGAATATTCCATTTTATTTCGATAATAATACTGATCGTCTGCTCCTATAATTGTATGTAATTCAAAATTTTTTTGGTTGCCTATTCTTTCAAGAGCGTCTTTTACTTGCATTTGTTTGTATTCCAATTGCTTTTCATAAGATAAATCTTGAAGTTTGCAACCTCCGCATAAATTAAAATATTTGCATTTAGGTTGAACTCTATTTTCCGACGCTTTTATTATTTCTTTTATTTTGCTTTCCGCGTAAGAGCTTTTTATTTTAGTTAATTGAGCTTTTACATAATCTCCAGGATAAGCTCCTTCGACAAAAATAACATAGTTGTTTTTATTTTCGACATTAATTTTAGCTATTCCTTTTCCTTCGAACGCGAGAGAAGATATTGACAATTCGACTATGTTTCCTTTTTTTAATTTCATAATTGAAAAATGCCGCTTATAAAATTTGTTATTTTTTTCATCCCAAACTTTAAATATAAATCGATATCGTGTTTTGTTCTTTTTATAAGTTTTTCAGGATTATTTGAAAAATCGAAAATATTATTTTTATTCTTTTCGAAAAGATTCGCGATTTCTTCATAATACTTATCTAAGCTGTATTTATCCTCCCCGATGGCTAAAGTTTTAAATCCGCGTTCGTTAAAATATTTTTCAAATTTATCGGCTTCCAAAGGCGCTATACTATAAGTCGAAAAAAAATCTCGGAAAGATTTTGGGATATCGCTCCTTAAAACGACAATTTCTCCGATACAAAGAATCCCATCTTGAGTTAAAAGATTTTTAATGTTTTTAAGGATCAAATTTCTTTCGGAACCCGTAAGCGAATTTTGCGCGTAAACGATATCAAATTTATCGTCGCCTTTAAAACTTAGATATTCGTCGTTGAAGATTGTTATTTTATCGATCAAGTTTTGAAATTTATTTTCAAAATTAATTTTATCGATTAAATATAACTCAAGATCTTCTATGACGATCGAAATTTTTTTTGCTTTTTTATCTAACAATTTTATTGCGATAGGAAGCGAAGACGCTCCAAATATAGCTATTGTTTTATCCGTTAAATCCACTTTCTGCAAAAGCAAATTAACTTGAGAATCCAAACCCGGCAAAAGAATTTTCATAAAAAAATATTATATTTAACTTATGCAAATTTACAAATAATTTTTGCCAATTATGAAAAGTTTAATTCGATTGTTGTTTTTATTTTCATTTTTAATTTTAAGTTGTTCAAAAGAAACAAAAAAAGAAAACTTAGCGTTTTTCATAGAAGACGATTTAGGAAATAGGCTTGAATTTTCTCAATCTCCAGCAAAAGTTATTTCGCTTGCTCCCAACCTTACCGAAATAATATTCGCTTTAAACTGCGGCGATAAATTAATCGGCTCGACAATATATTGCAACTATCCCGAAGACGCTGCAAAGACAGAAAAAGTTGGAGATCTAATAAATGTCAATTTAGAAAAAATTTATTCATTGAAGCCGGATATAGTATTTATGACTGTAGAAGGAAACAGCAAAGCCGCCTATGAAAATTTATCGCGATTAAATATAAAGGTATTTGTTTCAAATCCGAGAAATTTTGACGGCATTGTAAAAACGATAAGGAATATTGGAAAAATACTAAACTGCGAAAAAAATTCTTTAATATTATCAAACAAAATAAACGCAATAAGAGACTCCCTAAAAGAAGTAAATTCAAACTCTACAAAAAAGAATGCGTTATTTTTAATTTCCTTAAATCCATTAATAGCCGCTGGAAAAAACACATTCATTAATGAAATTATTTCGCTGGCAAATTTTGAAAATATAATCAAAGAAGAAAACTCAAATTATCCGCTTTTAAGCAGAGAAGAGGTATTTACATTAAACCCCGATTTTATAATTATGCCAAAGGAATTTGCGGAAGAAAAAAAATTTTTGCTTAATTATTACCCGGAATGGAAAAATCTTAAAGCTTATAAAGACAATAACTTGATTTTTGTCGAACAGGACATATATTTTCGTCCAGGTCCGAGAGCTATTCTAGCCGCTTTGGACTTAAGAGAAAAAGCTCTTTCTTTCGTTAAAAAATAGATTCTCTATTTTCAATCTAAATATTAAAAAATTTTTTCCTTTTTTACTTAAAAGAAGGGATAATGAAATAAAAACTTTAATTATTTGTTATTATTAAACTTGACAAAAATGTTGATTATTAAATTCGATCTTTAAATCTTTTGACGCAGCGCTTTTAAATAATATAAATAATCTTCTTATAGGCCATCTAATTATTTCAAACTAATATTAACAAATTCAAAACGAGTAAATTTTGATATAAAAAAAATTAAAAAAAAGGCTAAAGCTACTCCGCCGATTAAAAGAGTTATGCAATAATCGACAGCTCTTTCAAATTGTAAATTTTTGAACATATTAAATTCTCCTTTTTTAACATACGACAATATAAGCGCCAATTAAAAAATTCTTAATAAATACAATAAATTTAAAAATGAAGAGATTTTTTGAGAAATTAAAAGAAATTTTCGCAAAATAAAACAGTTCCAAAGATTAAACGTATTTTTTCATTATTTAGATGTAATAACGCGATATAGATAATTAAAGGATATTTAAGGATTAGTAAATTATATCATTTTGCAGAAATAGGCAGCGAGAATGTAATTTTGCAATAATTATTTTTTTCGCTTTCAATGAAAAGAGCGCCGCCGTTTTTTTCTACTAATAATTTAGCGATTGATAAGCCTAAACCTGTTCCTTTTTCGCCTTGCGTGCCTTCAGTTGTATAATAAATTTTAGCGTTAAAAATTTTTTCAACTTCTTCTTGTGAAATGCCTTGTCCATAATTTAAAACAGAAAGAAAAATAAAATTTGACTTAGAATGACAATCGATATGTATTTGGCTGTTTGAAGGAGAAAATTTAACTGCGTTAGATATTAAGTTTTGTATTATAGAAAAAACGGCGTTTGGATCGGCGTAAGCTTTGCAATCGGCTTTTAAATTATTTTTAACGACAATATTTTTTTTATTCAAGAAAAAAGAATAAAGCGATATTACTTTGCAGAGGATTTCATAAATATTAATCTGTTCGGGTCTTTGCTCAAAATAACCAAGCTCATATTTTGCCCATTTTAATAGATTTTCTAAAAGTTCGTATATATTTCTTGAGCTGAAATAAATGCTTTCAATATATTCTAATTTTTCATTATCGGATAATTCCTTGAATTGAGTCATCAAAAATTCCGAAAAACCTAATAAAGCCAAAAATGGATTTTTTAAATCGTGACTGAAAATGGAGAAAAATTTATTTTTGTTTTCTAATTCGTCAATTAATTCGCGTTGCCACTTTTGCAATTCTATATTTTTAATTTCAAGCAATGATTTGTTTCTTTCGAGTTCTGCCGCATAATCTTTAAGTTTTTGTTCGCTAATTTTTCTAAAAATAGCAAAAGAAATTTGCTCTGATACAAATTTTAACGTTTCAAGTTCTTTAAATCCATAAGCGTTTTCATCGTAATAATCTTGCAAAGCCATAACGCCAAAAATAAAGTCATGCATTTTTAATGGTATGCCGAGCCAAACCTTGCAAGGAGGCCCAATAAGTTCTATATCTTTAGGCTCCTGATTTTGATTTTCAAATTTAATTAGCATTGGTTCGCCGCTTAAAATCACTTTTTCAGTAAGACCGTTTCTGAAAGGTTCTCTACCAGGTGGCGGTTCGAATTCGTCGATAAAATATGGAAAATCGATATGCTTTCTTTCTTCGTCTACTATCGCTATATAAAAATTTTTTGCATTCATTAATTCTTGAATTGTAGAATGAATGCTTTTAAATAATTCATTCAAATCGTCGATTTTTGTAGCGGCTTCGGAAATTTTAAATAGAGCCAGATTAATCTTGTTTTCAAATTCATTTTGCGACATGCTTTCGGCTATGCAAATCAAGCTAAGCTCTTTGGAATTTTTGCTTAAAACGGGAATAAACTTCCAGTTGAAGTATTCTTCTTTGGAAAATTTAGAAATAGATTTTATTTTTATTTCGACAACCATGCCCGATCTGACGCTCTTTTTGAGCGAATCTAAAACTTCTTCTCTATATTTTACTGGAAAAAGATCTAAAAAAGATTTATTCTTTATTTCTTGAGAGCTCAAACCAAAAATCTCGCAAGCTTTCGGATTAGCATATGAGATTTCAAATTTATTTGTAAGATCAAGAAACGGAAAAGGGCAAAAATCAAAGTATAGGCGGCGATTTTCTTCGTTATTTTCTTTCGATGTTCCTTCATAAATGACGACAATTGCGATTTTTTTTTTAAATAGAATGGCCTTAAATAAATGAATATTTGCATTTATCTTTTCGTCGCGAAATAAATATTTTTTTGTTTTTGAACGATAAAATTTTTCTATTTGCTCGATTAAAAGTTGGGTGAAATTTTTTTTATAGTCTTTTCTACCTATAAAGATATTTTTAAAACTCTTATTCTCAACAAAACATTTATTTTCTATAAAAAGAGCGATAGGGAAATCAAAAAAATTTATGAAATTTAATATTGTTTTTTGTATGTCTTTTGTATTTTCAAACTTAAGCGATGAAAAATAATCGAACAAACTGGAAATTGCGGATTCTAACTTTTTATCGTTTGTTTTCTTTAAAGATATTTTTTTATTATTTATTTCAAATTCAAAAATTGTTCCTTTAAGATTTTGTCGCGGCAAAAATTCAAAAATAATTTCCTTTCTTTGAATGATTCTAAGCTTTGATCGTTGTAATAGCGATAAAAATAAAGAAACAAATTTTCTTAATGAATTGCTAGCCATTCATAAAATTAATTGAAATTAAAGTAATATAATAATTTTTTCTATAAAAAATATATTTATCATAAAAAAATAATATTTCATAAATTTAAGACATAATAAATGCGTTGACAATTTAGAGGCTAATAAATAAATTAAGTTGTATTTTTTAAATAATTCAAAAATTTAATACATATAAAGACTTTACTATGGCAGCAATCGATTATTTGCCAATTTTTTTAACAATGTTAACGGCTTTGGCAATAGGTATAGCCGTTGTATTTGCTTCTAGCCTTTTTGGACCGCAAAGACCAAACAAAGAAAAAATTTCAGTTTATGAAAGCGGAATGCAACCCGTCGGAACGGTAAAAGAAAGAGTATCTGTAAAATACTACCTTGTGGCTATGTTATTTATAATCTTCGATATAGAAGTAATATTTGTTTATCCATGGGCGGTCAAATTTAAATCTCTATATTCTGAATATGGAATTTATGCTTTTGTTCCGATGTTTATTTTTTTAGTTATATTTGAACTTGGTTTCTTATATGCTTATAAGAAAGGAGCATTCAAATGGGATTAGAAGCAAAACTTAAATCAGACGGCTTCTTAACTACGCGTCTTGACGCTCTCATTGCTTGGGCGAGAAAAAACTCTTTATGGCCAATGCCCATGGGAATTAGCTGTTGCGCAATAGAAATGATGTCGGCAGTCGATCCAAAATATGATATGTCAAGGTTTGGAAGCGAAGTTATGAGATTTACGCCTCGACAATGCGATTTAATGATTGTAGCGGGGACGGTAACTTATAAAATGTCGCATGTTGTTCGAAAAATTTATGATCAAATGCCCGATCCTAAATGGGTTATAGCGATGGGAGTTTGCACGTCGACGGGAGGAATGTATCGAACCTATTCTGTAGTTCAAGGCATTGATCAGTTTTTGCCCGTAGATGTATACGTATCTGGATGTCCCCCAAGACCTGAAAATTTAATAAACGCATTGCTTGAGATTCAAAAGAAAGTAGAAAAAACAAAAGCTCGCGATTTCCAGGACGCCCGATAAAATTTGTTTTTGAAATTAAAATAAGCTTTATATATTTTCTATATGAATGTCAAAATTTTAATTATTGAAAAACTCAAAGAAAATTTTTCAGAATCAATCGAAAAGATTGAAGAATATCGCGACGACCTTAGCATATCTATAAATAGCGAAAAACTTTTGCAAGTTTGCAATTTCCTAAAAAGCGACCCCGAGTTGCAATTCATTATGTGTAAAGATATAACGGCAATAGACTGGGCAAAAAAAGATTATCGTTTTGAAGTAGTTTATCATATTTATTCATTTAAATTAAATTATACATTGCGGTTAAAAACTAAAATAAAAGATCCCGATGAAGGGATAGAAAGCGCATATTCAGTTTGGCAAAGCGCCAATTGGTACGAGCGCGAAACCTATGATATGTATGGGATTAAATTTAAAAATCATCCAGATTTAAGAAGAATGTATATGCCGGAGTATTTTGAGTATTATCCGCTACGTAAAGATTTTCCTTTATTGGGTATTCCAGGTTCTCTGCCTTTGCCTAAAAAATAAAAAAATTTATTTTATGGAAGAATTAAAAAAAGAAAAAAAATCGAAAATTATTGATGCTCTTTTAAAGAACAGAAGTTATTTAACTGTAGAGGATCCTCTGGAAAACGAGTTAATATTAAACATGGGTCCTCAACATCCCGCTACTCACGGTGTATTGAGATTAGTTTTAAGCTTAGACGGAGAAACTGTTATTAAAGGTATCGCAGAACTTGGTTATTTACATCGCGGATATGAAAAACTTGCCGAAAATATGACATATCTTGAATATATTCCTCATACAGATCGATTAGATTACACGTCTACGATGTGTAATAATGTCGCTTACGTTTTAGCGGTTGAAAAACTTGCGGGTATTGAAATTCCAAAGAGAGCAGCTTATATACGAATGATTGTCGCGGAACTTTCTCGTATCGCCGGACATCTTATTGCCGTAGGGACTTTTGTTATGGATGTCGGGGCGGTGACTGGTTTTATGTGGGCATTTAGAGAAAGAGAGAAAATTCAAGAAATTTTTGATAGAGTCGCTGGAGCCAGATTTACTACTTCTTATACGAGAATCGGCGGAGTAGCTTCAGATTTTGACGACGAAGCTATAGCTATGACGCGAAAATTTATCGACGAATTTTTGCCGGCGTTGGACGAATTTGAGAAGCTAATAAATACTAATAAAATATTTTTAGATAGAGTCGAAGGCATTGGCTATCTTTCTAAAGAAGACGCGATAGAATTAGGCGTAACAGGTCCAAATCTAAGAGGAAGCGGCGTTGAATACGACGTTAGAAAAGCTAAACCTTATTTATGCTATGACGAAATTGACTTTAAAGTTCCGGTTTATTATGAAGGCGATTGCTTAGCGAGATATTTTGTTCGTTTGGACGAAATGAGGGAAAGTTGCAAAATAATTTTGCAATGTCTTGAAAAAATGCCGCCAGGCCCAATTTTAGCTAACGATCCAAAAAAAGTACTTCCCGGCAAAACTGAGATTTATACAAGAATGGAAGAATTAATACACGATTTTATGCTTGTAAATTTTGGAATGAATCCTCCGGAAGGCGACATATTTTTTTCGGCTGAGAATCCTAAAGGCGAACTAGGTTTTTATATTGTTAGTCAAGGAAAAGGTTTCCCATATAAATTGAAAATTCGTTCCCCTTCGTTTTGCAATTTGCAAGCGTTGGAAAAAATAATACAGGGGGCGATGATTTCCGATGTTGTAGCCATAATAGGCAGTTTGGATCCCGTTATGGGGGAAGCGGACAAGTAAAAATTAAAATCGGATAATTAAAATGAGTTTTAAGTTTAATCAAGAAAATTTGCAAAAGATAGAAGAAATTAAAAAAAAATATCCTTATGTTAAAGCTGCTGTTATGCCAGCGCTTTATTTAGCTCAAGAGCAAAATGGATTTATTACGCTTGAAGTTATGAGCGAAGTGGCAAATGTTTTAAATATTAATCAAGCGGACGTTTTAGGAGTTGTGACTTTTTATACCATGTTTCACACAAAGAAGCCAGGCAAATATCACATTCAAGTTTGTACAAATGTTTCTTGTATGTTAAGAGGAGCTTATGAAATACTTGACGCTATAAAAAAAGAGCTTAAAATTGAAAATGGAGAAACTGCGGCAGACGGCAAGTATTCTTTAGAAGAGGTTGAATGCATGGGCGCCTGCGGCGGAGCTCCTATGATTGCAATTAATGAAGATTATTACGAAAATCTTACAGTAGAAAAAGCTTTGGAATTATTGAAAAATTTAGAGTGAGAATTATGATAAAAATTATTTTGCCAGATATTGCAGATCTTGATAAAATAGAAGTTTATGAAAAAAATGGAGGATATCAAACTATTAAAAAAGCTTTGCAAATGTCCTCCGATGATATCATAGATTGGGTTAAAAAATCCGGCTTAAGAGGCAGAGGCGGAGCGGCTTTTTCTACGGGGTTAAAATGGAGTTTTATGCCTAAAACAACAGACAAGCCAAAATATCTTTGCGTCAATGGCGATGAAAGCGAACCGGGTTCTTTTAAAGATAGACAGATTTTTGAGTATAATCCTCATCAACTTATTGAAGGAATCTTAATATCTTGCTATGCCATCGGAGCAAAAACCGCTTATGTATATATACGCGGCGAATATCATAAATGGATAAAATTGTTTCAAAAAGCGCTCGACGACGCATATGCAAAAGGGTATATAGGCGAGAGAATGAAAGAAACGTTTGGAACTGATTTTTATTGCGATATTTATATTCACAAAGGAGCTGGCGCTTATATATGCGGAGAAGAATCTTCTCTTATGAATTCAATTGAAGGGAAAAGACCTTATCCGCGCGTTAAACCTCCTTTCCCAGCGCAATTTGGATTGTGGGGTTGTCCGACTACAATAAACAACGTTGAAACTTTGACTAATATTCCCCCTATTATAAAGAAAGGATGGGAATGGTTTGCAAAAATAGGCGAACCAAAACATCCAGGAACTTTATTGTTTGGAATCAGCGGACACGTTAATAAACCTGGAGTTTACGAGGCTCCAACTGGGACGTTGCTTACAGATTTAATTTACAATTATGCAGGCGGTGTGCCAGGCAATAAAAAAATTAAATGCTTAATTCCTGGCGGTACTTCTATGCCTCCTTTAAGAGGCGATCAAATAGAAGGCTTAAAAATGGACGCCGAATCATTAAAAGCGGCAGGCAGCGCTATTGGAACTGGCGGAATAATTGTTATGGATGAAACGACTGATTTGCTTAAAGTTTTAGCTCGAATTACGAAATTTTATTATCATGAAAGTTGCGGACAATGCACGCCTTGTAGAGAAGGAACAGGTTGGATGCTAAAAATTTTTAACAGAATAATTGAAGGCAAAGGCTCAAAAGACGATATCGATTTATTAATTGACATTGCTTCGAATATCGAAGGAAACACAGTTTGCGCTTTAGGCGACGCCGCAGCTTGGCCTGTTAAATTTATGCTTCAAAGATTTAGAGATGAATTCGAAAAATTATTAAATCCAAAAGTTCAAATTGAAATTCCAAATAAAGTTCATAGTATGAGAGAAACTGCGATAAAATTATCTAATATTGAAAAATAAATTTAATCTTTAAAAATATTATATGAAAGAGAGGCTTTTAAAATTTTTGTTGCAACAAAGCGAAACTAAAAAAGGATGGGAAATAGCCGCCCACATAGATCGCTTTAAAAGCGAATATGAATTAAATTTAATTAAAAACAGACAATCCTTTTTTTCCTTACAAAATTTCATAGACAAAATCTCGAGCGCGACTGGATTATTTAATGTAATCTTAAATTCGCAATATGAAATAATTGTTTCTTCTCAAGAATATCCGACTATCGCTGTTAATTTAATAAATTTTTTAATTAAAAAATTGCTGGAGCAGAAAGAAAATATTTCTATTGAAATTGATTATGATTTATATGAGGAAGAATATGGAATAATTTTAAGATCTTTTGTTTTTTATTCCGGAGAAGAAAAATTATATTGGATTTCTGCCGCTTTCCTTGACGATCATATTGTCAACAATAAAACTATACTGAATGTCGCAAAAAAATTGAATATTTCTTACAAAAGATTTGAGCTGGAATTTTTTAAAATAAATAGGATACATATCTCTAAATTTTTAGAGAGTCTTTATTTAATACAACTTTTTGCCAATGATTTATCTCAAATTATATCTTATTATTTGAATAATTTCTCTTTAAAATCTTCGCCGATAGAATTTAAATTTAAGAACAATTATTTCTTGCCTTTTGAAATATTGCCGCTTCCATCGCTGTTAATTTTAAATAAAAAAGAAGTAAAAGCAAATAAAGCCGCTAAATCTTTTTTTGGATTGACGAAGGATTCGGATTTCAATTTCGACGAGCTAAATTCTCATCTGATTTCATTCGAAGACATTTATAACGATATAAAATTAAAGTTAAAGGAATCAAATTATTGCGAAATTGATATTGAAGGCAAAGACGCAAATAGTAATCTCGTTCATTTAAAGGCTAAAGCGTTTGCAGGCGAAAACTTGCGAGAAATTTTAGTTTGTCTTATTTTGATCGATTATACAGAACAGCGAGAATTGGCGAATAAAAATGAAATCTTTTCTCTTGCTTTAGAAAAGTTGCCTGAATTTGCCGTTATTGCTGATAAAAATAAAAAAATTATTTTTGCAAATAAAAGTTTTTACAATCTTTTTAAGATTAATAAAAATGAAATAATCGGAAAAGATTTCTTCGAAACTCGGAAGTTGTTTATAAAAACTAAAATTGAAGAAAAAATAAATTATACATTAGAGAATAAAGGTTTTTGGAATGGCAGACAGGTGGCAATTAGAAAAGACGGCTCTGAGTTCATTATCGATACAAGTATTATCGAAGTAAGAAACTCAAATAATCAAACTTTAGCTATATTAGAGATTGGATCCGACGTAAGCGATAAAATTGCTCTTGAAGAAAAATTAAAAATTGTTTCTATCAACGCTGAAAAAGCTCAAAAAATTAAAAATGATTTTCTCGATCAAATATCTCATGAAATAAGGACTCCTTTGAATGTTATTTTAAGTTTTATTTCCTTGTTGAAAGAAAAAATTGCGGAGAATAATAGATTTGACGAAGAATATAGCGAATATTTTGAAAGTATAGACGTGGGAGCTAAAAGGTTGATAAGAACTATCGATTTAATGGTCGGTATGGCTCAAATGCAAAGCGGATCCTATTTGGCTGCAAAAGAAAAGGTTTATATCAATTCTATATTGACTGTTTTAAAAGACATTTATTCTTATAAAGCGGCTCAAAAAAAATTAAAATTTGAAGTTAAAGCTTTAGATGATGATATTTATTTTTACGCCGATAATTTTTCAATTTATTCAATTCTTGAAAATATCATAGATAATGCGATAAAGTTTACCTTTAAAGGCGGCGTCGAAGTAATAGCTCGAATAAATGAGGATAAATATATTGTTGTCGACGTTATCGACACGGGCGTTGGCATAACGAAAGAATATCTTAATGAAATATTCGAGCCGTTTTCTCAAGAGGAAAAAGGTTATACGAGAAAATTTGACGGCAATGGATTAGGTCTCGCGCTTTCAAAAAAATATGCGGACTTGAATAATTGCGAAATTAAAGTCAGTTCTGAAAAAAATAAAGGCTCGATTTTTTCAGTTATAATAAAAAATCAGTTGTTTTTAGATTAATCTTTCAAATAAGCAAGTTGCTTTACGATATAAAGCAATATCTTTAACGAGGTAAAGTATTTTATTGGAAATAATTATTTTGTTATGTTTATCTAATTGAACGCCTCTGTTTGTTTGATTGTATTTTTGATTATTTGACAAATTATATCGCTTTATAATTTGAAAATTTTATTTAAGATGGGCGCAATTTTAAAACAAAACTTGTTCGGAATCTTTAACAGCTTCTCTATAATTTTTAAAAATGCTGGATTTAGAAATAAAGCCTAAATATTTTCCATCGCTTACGACTGGCAAATTCCAACTTTTTGTTAATTCGAATTTTTTTATTATTGATTCTAAATTATCTTCCGGATGTATTTCGTTCGGAGCTCTTTCCATTAAGTCTTGCGCAAGAATAAATTCGTAAAGTTCCGAATTTAATATATGTTCTCGAATATTGTCTAAGCTAACTATGCCCAATAAATTATTTTGGCTATCTACAACAGGAAATAAATTTCTTTTTGTTTTTGAAAGATTTTGCAGTATTGACTTTAAAGTATCTTTAGGTTGAATAGCAAGAAAATCGTTTTCGATTAATTGTGTCGCTTTGATTTGTTTAAGAAGTTTTGATTCTTTATCTTCTGGATTCCAGTTCTTTCTTTCGGCGAGAAGTTTAGTGTAAATGGAATATTTTTCAAAGCTTCTAGAAATCAAAAAAGAAATAGAACTTACAATCATTAGCGGCGGGAATAACTGATAACCTCCGGTAATTTCGGCTATAAGAAAAATTCCAGTTAAAGGAGCTTTGATAACGCCGCTGATTATAGCCGCCATTCCTAAAGCGCAAAATTCGGATGTATTTAAATTCGCTAAGCCTAAAAGAGCGGATAATTTAACTACAAAAAAACCCGAAAAACAACCGACAAAAAGAGATGGAGCAAAAATTCCGCCATTTCCTCCGGCAGATATTGTTAAAGCTGAAGCAATGGACTTTAAAAAAATGATCGCTAAGATGAAAATTAAAAAAAAATAATCGTCTTTGAGATAGTTATAAAAAATGCTATTAGCGGCGACGGCGTTTGAGTTGTTTTCTAAAACGGATTTTATAAAATAATAACCTTCTCCATATAAAGGAGGGAATAAAAAAATTAAAACGCCTAAAAGCAAAGAGCAAATTATTCCTTTTAACCAATAGCTTCTATATTCTGAAAAAAATTCTTCTATCTTTAATGTCGTTTTAATCATATATGCGGATATAAAGCCTCCAAAAATGCCGAGAAAAATATAAAATGGCAAAAAAGCTGAATTCCATTCTCCAGCGCTGAAGAAGATATTATTATGAGAAAATAAAATTTTAGAAATAAAAACTGATACAGCCGTAGATATTAATAAAGGTATTAAATGTGTTATTGAAAAATCGAGCATCAAGACCTCAAGACAAAAAATAATTCCGGCGATAGGGCTATTGAATATTGAAGCTATAGTCGAAGAAGCTCCGCAGCCAAGAAGCAAAAGTTTAGTTTTATAACTTGCGTTAAATAGCTTGCCTATGTTTGAGCCGACAGCAGCACCTGTTAAAACAGAAGGGGCTTCAAGACCGACAGAACCTCCAAATCCTATTGTTAAAGATGAAGTTATCGCTTGAGAATAAATTTGATATGAAGGAATATTTGCTTCTTGAAGAGTTGAACTGTAAATTATTCCGCTAAGCCCTTTTTCTAAATGTCCTTTTCTAAAAATTTTAATAAATAGCAAAGTTAAAAGGATTCCAATTGTGGGATAAATCAATAAATAAAAATTTGTAATCGTTGAAAAAACGTTGATGCAGACAAGATTTTGTATGGTATGAGTAAGAGTTTTTAATATTCCCGCGACAATAGAAGCTGAGGCGCCTACAATAACGGCTAAAAGAATATTTTTATTTTTTTGGATTAAAAAAAAACCGTTTTTAAATTCTATAAAACGTTTCAAAAATTAAAAAAATATAATGTTGTATTTTAAAATAATTTTAAATATTTTAAAAAAAAACATTCAAAAGTATGAGGGCAAATATCAAAATATCATTTGCGATTGTTTTTTTTATATTTTTAATGGATAAAAATTTTGCTCAGAATTATATTTCAAAAATATACGGGCTTGAGGAAGGACTGCCGCAGTCGCAAGTGTTATCTTTGCTTATTTCAAAGAATGAATTTCTATGGTGCGGAACAAATGGAGGCGGAGCTGTAAGATTTGACGGGAAAAACTTTTTTATTTTAGACGAGAAAAAAGGATTATTGGATAATATAGTTTCCGCTATTTGCGAGGATCAAGATGGGGGGATATGGTTTGGAACGTTATATGGAGCCGCTCGTTTTTATAAGAATAAAGTTGCTGCTTTCGGAAAAAGTTATGGCTTTACAAGAGTAATGAGTATTAAAGCTTTGCCAGACGGAAAAATTTTATTGGCCGACTTTAATAACGGATTGTTTGTATATGACAAAGGAAAAATAAAGAGATTTTTGCTTGGCGATAGCGCGCAAGTAATAAATCTTAGAAATATTTATATAGATGCAAGCGGAAATGCTTATTTATGCTCTCATAATGGCATTTATGTTTTTAAAAATGAAAAAATTGAGCAATTTAAATTTAACGCAAAGTTGACAAATAAAGTCGTAAGGGATGTATATGTAGATGAAAAGGGCTCTTTTTGGATAGGGCATCAGAAAGGATTCGATATTATTGTCGGGGAAAAAGTTTATAGTTTTAACGCGGGCGAAAATAAATTAGGAAGCATGGTTCGAACATTTTTTGTTGACAAACAAAATACAATGTATATTGGAACAGACGCCGGCGTTTTTTTAGTTCATAGAGAAAATTCAGACGACGAATATAAAATTAGTTTTGAAAAAATATATCCCGCGGAAAAAAACGATAATATAATACAAATTACGAAAGACAATTTTGGAAATCTGTGGCTGGCAAGCGGAGTCAACGGACTTATTAAGTTAAGCTTATCTAATTTTACAAATTATTTAGCAGGGGTTAATTTTCCGAGCGATAATATCTGGACAATAAATCAACTTAACGATGGCTCAATATATTTTGGAGATTATTACGGAGGCATTTTTTTCAAGAAGAATAATAATATATCAACTTTAAAATTGAATTATCATTTTGATAGAATTAATTCTATTGAAAAAGACAAAGACGGAAATTTATGGATTGGCGGAAATTTGTTGCTAAAATATGATGGGAAACAATTTATTGAGTATAGCGAGAAAGATGGAATCGCTTTTGACGATATTATTAATATCTATTGCGATTCTAAAGGCTCGATCTGGATAGGAACCTGGGGCGGCGCGTATAAGTATGAGAATAAGAAATTTTATAATTTAGAAGAAATTAATAGACCAATTCATTCGGCTGGAGTTTATTATTTTTATGAAGATAATGAAGGAAAAATTTGGCTATGTACTCGTCAAGCTGGCGTCAAATATTTTAAAGATGAAATATTGTATGAATTTAAATTCCCCGAAAAGTTTAATTCCATAAAGTATTTTTCAGTTTATCAAGATAATTATGGGAATTATTGGTTTGCAAATTACGGCAAAGGATTAGTTTGGCATAATCCTAAAACTGGAGAGTTTAAGGAAATAACGACAAACGATGGACTGGCGAATAATAGCGTTTTAGCAATAATCAAAGACAAGAAAGGAATAATATGGGTTGGAACGAATAATGGAATTTCCGCTATCGATCCAAAAAGATTTCTTGAAAATACTCATCCATTCGTTATTTCTTTTGGAAAAGAAGAGGGGTTTCTTGGAGAAGAATGCAATCAAAATTCAATAATGGTTGATAGTGAAAATAACGTTTGGTTTGGACATATTAAAGGCGTTAGCGTTATAAAAAATTTCGATTTTTCAAAATATAAAATAAGTTTGTCAAAAAAGCCAATTATAACTGACTTTAAAATTTTTTTTGAAAGTTTGAATACAAGCGATTATAAAGATGAAGAATTAAATTTGTATGGCTTGCCAAAAAAGGTTTATTTGAATTATAATGAAAATCATATAACGATTGAATTTTTAGCTATTGATTTTCGTTCGCCGGATAAAATAAAATTTCAGTATGTTTTAGAAGGGGCTTTTGATAAATGGACGCCTCCTACCTCAAATAATTATGTTACTTTTTCAAATCTATCTCCAGGTTTTTACGTTTTTAAAGTAAAAACTTCCAACTCTGAAAATGAATATGATTCTATAAGTTTTGAAATATCCGCTCCTTTTTATCAAACAAAAACTTTTATATTTGTATCGATATTATTTATATTCGGAACTTTTCTATCCGTTTATAAAATCAGAACAGCGGCAATTAAAAGGAGGAATCGAGAATTAACTGAATTAATTGAGACAAAGAAGTTGGCTGAGAAAGCATTAATAGAAGCGAAGGAAAATGCGGAAAAGTCCGATAAACTTAAGTCAGAATTTCTTGCCCAAATGTCTCACGAAATTAGAACTCCTATGAACGCTATTTTAAGTTTTATTTCATATCTTGAAACTGAATTGAAAGGAAAAATAGACAAAGAGTATGAAGAAGTTTTCGATTTAATTAATAACGGAGCAAGGAGATTAATTAGAACGATTGATAGTATTTTAAATATGTCTCAAATACAAAGCGGATCGGTGACAATCATAAAAAGAAAAGTCGACATATTTTATGAAATCTTATGTCCTTTATATGAAGAATTTCGTCGTCCAGCTGAGTGTAAAAACTTAAAATTTCAAATGGAAAATAATGCTTCTTCTACAATAACCTGTATTGACGATTATATGATGTCGCAAATATTTATTCAGTTATTGGATAATGCTATAAAATACACAAACAGAGGAGGAATCAATATAAAGTTAGAGGATTATGACGGCAAAATTAAAGTAGAAGTAGAAGACACAGGGGTTGGAATATCTGAAGAATATTTAAAGGTTATTTTTACGCCTTTTACTCAAGAAGAGACGGGATATACGAGGAAGTTTGACGGCAACGGGCTTGGACTTGCCATTGCGAAAAAATATTGCGAATATAACAATATCGACATTAAAGTAGAATCTCAAAAAAGCAAAGGAACTAAGTTTATTTTATATATTCCCAAATTAGAAAATTCTTAACACTAAACCAAAACTGTCTTGAGCGAAAAAAATAACGCGTATATAGCTTTTTTTTTCATATTTGTTTCACTTTTATTTCAATTATCTCTTGACTATCAATTTTTGAAAAAAAATATTTTTGTGTTATTTCGGGAAACGACAAATAATCTTGAAGAAAATTTAGGCAAAGAATATGAGCAAAAATATTTTGTTGTTTTGGATGAGAATTTATTAGATAGCGCCATTGCTTTGAATGTTTTGTCCTTCTTACAAAACGAACAATACAAAATTGAGAGAAATGGATCATTGATTCAAATCGGACCTTTTTCAGATAAAATAAAAGC
>Ga0308414_1000090_pt1 | contig 50891 bp, 37 predicted proteins | sample HotsprSampleOS50_FD_205667 | JGI IMG/M metagenome (GOLD analysis project Ga0308414, IMG submission 205667) | Hot spring phototrophic mat microbial communities from Octopus Spring, Yellowstone National Park, Wyoming, United States - 20090730_OS50 ... | reverse complement strand
CACGGCGCAGTTCCAGGCCGGCGAGGAGGCTGTCACGCTGGACCTGCTGCCGCTTATCATGACGGTCGCGCAAGAGGGGCGCATTGAAGAAGAGATGTTCCTCACCACCTTCCTGTGGGAAGAAGCAAAGCACACCGATTTTTTCGACCGTGTCCTGCACGAAGTAATGGACAGCCCTGCTGATCTATCGCGCTATCATCTCGACAATTACCGCGCTGTGTTCTACGACGCGCTGCCGGCGGCGCTCAATGCGCTGCGCGCCGACTCGTCACCTGCCGCCCAGGTTCGCGCCTCGGTCACGTACAACATGATCGTCGAGGGCACACTGGCCGAGACCGGCTATCATGCTTACTACACTGTACTGCGCCAGAACAACCTGATGCCCGGCGTGACACGCGGCATTGACCTGCTCAAACAGGACGAATCGCGCCATATCGCCTATGGCATCTTTTTGATCTCGCGCCTGATGGCGGAGAATCCGACGCTGTGGGATGTAGCGGAGATCACCATGAACACACTGATCACCCCAGCCGTAGGTGTCATCGGCGAAGTATTCGCCGCCTACAATCCGGTCCCGTTCGGTCTCAGCGTAGACGAGTTCGCCGCTTACGCCATGATGCAGTTCCAGAAACGCCTGGCGCGCATCGAGCAGGCGCGCGGCGCTTCCCTAGAGGATGTTTACCGCGTAACGCAGGCTGTCATTGACCAAAACGATGCATGAGATGCCTGGGATCAAGACAGATCGAACTAGAAGTTTAAGCCTTGACGCAGCAGCGCCTGGCTGATAAGATGCTGGTGTATTGCGGGGTAGAGCAGAGGTAGCTCGTCGGGCTCATAACCCGGAGGTCATAGGTTCGAATCCTATCCCCGCTATTTTGCGTCACCCGTGGTGATATAGCTCAGCTGGTTAGAGCGGTTCACTCATAATGAACAGGTCGTTGGTTCGAGTCCAACTATCACCACAGACCAAGGCCCCGACACAGGGGCCTTTTGAATCCCAACAGGGCTGACCATGGCCGCGCGCGATCGTGCACTTAGACCTTAGCGTAGTTTCTCGCACCGCTGAGTGATAGGAGTTAACCAGTGTGGTGAACCAGCTCAAGCGCGAGTTGGGCGTAACCGGTGCTGTTTTGATGGGGCTAGGCTCAATCATCGGAACCGGCATATTTGTGAGCGTGGGTATCGGCGCAGGGGTCGCTGGACCATCTGTCATTGCAGCGATTGTGCTGGCTGGGCTGCTGGCAGTATGTAATGGCCTGAGCAGCGCTCAACTAGCTGCGAGCCATCCTGTGAGCGGCGGCACATACGAATACGGCTATCGTTACCTGAACAAACGCCTGGGCTTCACGGCTGGATGGCTGTTCCTGCTGGCCAAAAGTGCATCGGCGGCCGCAGCAGCATTGGGCTTTTCTGGTTACTTGCTCAGCGCGCTCAACTTGGACGGGAACCTGCGTGTACCGCTGGCAGTTGGAGCTGTCGCCGCGCTGACGCTGATTATTCTCGGTGGTATCCGCCGCTCCAATCGTCTTAACGCTGCCATCGTCACGCTGACGCTTCTGGGACTGAGTGCGTTTATCGCTGGCGGTGTGCTGAAGGTTGACGCCAGGAACTTCAGCCCGTTTTTCACAGCACAGGCTGATAGCGGCTTTAGCGCACTGCTACAGGCAACAGCGCTGATGTTTGTAGCGTTCACTGGATACGGGCGTATCGCCACCATGGGCGAAGAAGTGCGCGAGCCTCTCCGCACGATCCCACATGCAATTATCATCGCGCTGCTGGCCACCACGGGACTTTACAGCGCAGTTGCCCTCATTAGTATCGGCCTGATTGGCGCTCCGACGCTGGCAGCAGCAGTTGAGAGCAGCGCCGCGCCGTTGCAAGCTGCTGCACATGCTGCCGGCTTGTTTTTCGTTGAACAACTCGTAGCGATTAGCGCAATAACGGCAATGCTCGGCGTGCTGCTCAACCTGATACTGGGGCTTTCGCGGGTGCTGCTAGCTATGGGGCGTCGGGGAGATATGCCCCCAGCTGCGGCCCGTCTAAACAATGCCGGCACAGCCCCGACAATCGCTGTGGTGACTGTGGGCGCAGTCGTTAGCCTGCTCGCGCTTACTAACAGCGTGTGGGCCACCTGGTCTTTCAGCGCGTTCACTGTGCTGCTCTATTACGCCATTACAAACCTGGCAGCCCTGAAACTGCCGCTAGAAAAGCGTCTGTTCCCGCGCGCGATAGCGTGGGCCGGCCTGGGGTCTTGCCTGTTCATCGCCTTCTGGGTGGAACCGATGATCTGGCTGTTGGGGCTGTCGCTGGTTGCTATCGGGCTGTTATGGCAGACGTTCGCTCAACGACGATGGCGCACAGCAGCTACCCCTTGAGTGCACCGGCCGTTAGGCCGCGAATAAACTGCTTGGACATCAGAAGATAAGCCAGCAGCACCGGCACTGCGGCCAGAGACAGAGCGCTCAATGCGCGTGTCCAGTCTGTCTGGTATTGGCCGAAGAGCAGCGTAACCCCCAGCGTCACCGTGCGTGCATCTTGATCGCGGATGAACACCAGCGGAAACCAAAGATCGTTCCATATAGGGATGATGTTAAAGACCACTACTGTGGCTATCGCTGGTCGAATGAGGGGCAGAATGATCGTGCCGTAGATGCGCCATTCGCCTGCCCCGTCAATGCGCGCCGCCTCAATCAGCTCAAACGGCACTGAACGGATGAAAGCCGTGAGCACAAACGTGGCAATCGGCAGCCCCATGGCCACGTAAACTGGTATCAAACCCGCCAGGCTGTTGATCAACCCAAGCTGCTGGACAATCTGGAAGAGGTTAATTGTTCCAAGGCGGATCGGTATCATCAGGCCAGCGATAAAATAGATATAGAGCAAACCAGATATTCTTGACCGCCAGTTGGCCAGAGCATAGGCGGCCAGAGACCCTACCAGCACAATCAGCGCGAGCGAAATGACGCTGACGAAAATGCTGTTGCGAAAGTACAAGTCAAACCGGCCAGCAGTCCAGGCTGTCGTATACCCCTCGAAAGTAAACGCTGACGGCAGGCCAAATGGGCTGCGAAATATCTCTCGGCTCGGCTTCACTGAGTTAATGAGCATCGTCCACAAGGGAATCAGCACCACCAGCGACCAGAACAGCAGCAGTCCATGGCTGAGTGCTGAACGCGCTACCCCGCCTCTGTTCATTCTCCCACCCCCTAGTAAAGTTGCTGTCCCTCACGCCTGCGGCTGAAAATCAGCCAGATTGAGACCCCAGTCAACAGGATCAGAAACATGATAGTCGCTACTGCCGCTCCAACCCCCATATTAGGTTGAGCGACAGGATGTTCACCAGCGATCGCCGTGCGATAAAAGAAGGTTGCGAGAAGGTCAGTAGCGTAACCGGGTTCTCCGCGCGCCCCCGCCATGGCAAAGATGACATCAAAAGCATTGAAGTTGCCCACGAATGTCAGCACAGACACAATGCCGATAACAGGCATTAGCAGTGGCAGCTTGATGCGCCAGAAAACCTGCCACGGCGACGCCCCATCCACCCGCGCAGCTTCGCTCAGCTCATCGGGGATGGTTAGCAGACCAGCCAAAAACATCATTGTGGGCAAACCAACCCACTGCCAGGACGAGACCAGTGAAATGACCGGAAGCGCCAGAACCGGATCGCCTAGCCAGGGCCGCGCCAGCGCCCCCAGTCCAACTGCTTCCAGAAGCTGGTTGAGCATCCCCCAACGCGGGTTGAGAATTAAGCGCCATAAGAAGCCGGTAACCAGCACCGAGAGCGTCGCGGGCAGAAAAATGATCGCGCGGTAGATGCTGCGCCCGCGCAGCGCAGGGTTGCTCAGCAGCACAGCGAAGAGCAGACCGAGCGTGTTCTGCACCAGCATGTGAATGGCAAAGAACACAAACGTGTTACCCAGCGCGTTGAAGAACCGATCACGCCACAGGGGGTTTGTAAAAAGCGCGACGTAGTTGTCGAACCCCACAAACCGATCCGGCGTCAGCCCTTGGCCGGTATACAAGCTCAGTCGCATCGAATTAAACAGCGGAAACGCCATGAACACTGTGTAGATGAGCAGCGCCGGTATCAAAAAGAGCACCCAAGTACGCCGCCGCTGAACCTCCCACCGAAGGCCGCTGCTGGCTCTCACACGTGGAACAGAAAGTACATTGTCGGCCATCGCGTCACTCCCAGGCCCGAACATCATTTGAAAAAAGAGGGCGATCAAGGTGCGATCGCCCTCTTTTTGTGCTAGGTAATGCCGGCGCAGCTTACTGCGCCGCGCAGGTCTGCGCCGGCTCGAACCATTGTGCCAGGCCTGCCTGAAGCGCATCGGCGGCTTCTTGGGGCGTCATTGTGCCAGCAATCACCGCCAGCGCGCCATTCTGCATCAGCGTGTAGCCATCCGGCGAGCCATCCAGCAGCTTCTCCCAGGCCCAGCGCACATCCAGCCCGCGGCCCTCGTTGAGCGCCAGGAATTCGTCAGCATGTACGTTGTCCAGTGCAATCGGCTGATCTATGAGCGGGAAGAAACCGGGCAGATTATTGCCCATCAGCGCCGCAAATTCTGGGGTTGTCATCCATTCCAGGAACTTGCGCGCCGCCGCCTTGTTGGCTTCCGGTGCTGCCGCGTTCAGGCCCATGCCCGCGTCCATGTGGAATGTCACGTAGCCCATTTCCTGGCCTTCTGGCGCGGGAATAGCGAACACGCTCCATTCAAAATCTGGCTGCTGCGACTCGAAGAAGGGAATGTCCCAGGAACCGCCCATCCACATTGCCGCCTCGCCCATCAGGAACAGCTGCTGGCTGTCGTAATACGTCAGCGCTTCCTGGCCATCCGGCAGGAACGGAGCGATATCAGCCACAGCCTGAAACGCAGCCACGGCATGAGGATCGTTGAAGCAGCGCTCGCCGTTGAGATACGCCTGCCGGCCCTCATAGCCTCCAATGAAAGTGGGCGCTAGATTCATGAACACGATTTCAGCAATCGTCCACTCGTCGCCGCTGGCATTGGCAAAGGCGTCATAGCCTGCATCTTTGATGGTTTGGGCGGCGGCCAGCAGTTCTTCCCACGTCTGCGGGATCGACAGACCCAGCTCGCTGAAGATATCCTTGTTGTAGTAAATGCCGTGCGATACGGCGATGAACGGCACGCCATATGGCAAGCCGTCTTCGGTTGCCCACGGCGCACGCGCCTCAGGGGTAAAGTTCTCCATCAAGCCCGGCAAATCGTCCAGCGGTTCTAGAAAACCCTCTTCGAAGAGCTGCCGAGACGTTGCATACGAACGCAGGTAGAACAAATCTGGGGCAGTGCCACCCTCAAGCTGGGTGCGCAGCGTGGCGTTGTAGTCAGGCGGGTTGGTGGGATCAAAGACAATAGTGATATTGGGGTATACAGCATTGAAAGCGTCCAGAATAACCTGCATCTGGGCAACGTCATCTACACGCCAAGACCCCATCGTTAGTGTAATTGGCTGATCCTGCGCCAGCACGCCAGCCGAAAACGTCAGGAGTGACGCCAGCACAAGGATAACCACAACAAGCAGTCTGTGCCTCATTTTTGCAGCTCCTTAAACAGTTGCGGTTTTCTCAGATGTATAACCGCGCTTTATTATAAATAGTCGCAGGCTCATCTACCACATTTTCCTCCATCAGCTCTCACCTGCGGCGGCAAAAATCGTCTAAACAGGGGTTGATTCTTGTGTCAAATTGTCATATATTAGTGAGTCTATGGTCGCCTATACACTCATCACATTTAACACGGCTTCAGACACAGCCTGAATGCCGCTTTTAGCGTGATGGGCCGCGCCGGCCCCGCCTATCACCCGGACTTGTGCCCTAAAGCAATGGCGCTATACCGCCCACAACCGAAATAATACGCATCTAGCGCAGAGGAGAACGGCCTTGGAAGCGAAGGATTTCAGCGCACTGCGCATCAGCCTGGCCTCGCCTGAGCAGATTCGCTCATGGTCGTATGGCGAAGTCACCAAGCCAGAAACCATCAACTACCGCCGCCTGCGCCCTGAAAAGGACGGGCTGTTCTGTGAGGCCATCTTCGGCCCTACCAAGGACTGGCAGTGCTACTGCGGCAAGTACAAGAATGTGCGCTACCGCGGCATCATCTGCGACAAGTGCGGTGTAGAGGTGACCCGTGCCTCGGTACGCCGCGAGCGCATGGGCCACATCGAACTGGCTGCGCCTGTCGCCCATGTCTGGTACACACGGCGTGTGCCCAGCTACCTCGGCCTGCTGCTGGACGTCAGCCGCCGCAATCTCGACCGCGTGCTGTATTTCGCCCAGTACGTGGTTACGCACGTAGACGAAGACGCACGCCAGAAGGCACTGGCGCGCATCGAGAAAGAACTCGCACAGAAGGAGCTGGCGCTCGGCGGCGACCTGGAAGAGCAGATGGCCGCGGTGCGCCGCGAGCGCGACAGCGCGCTGGGCGACTTCAACGCGCGGGCAGCCGATATTGAAGCGCATTACAACAATGAGCTGGCGCGTTTAAGCGACCGCGTGATGCAGGAAGCCCAGGCGGTCCAGAGCCGCGTTGAGGCGCTCTTCGGCCAGCCGGCAGCGGCTGACATCAACTTCGAAACCACCGGGACAGTCATCGCTGCCAAGGGCGAAGTGATCGAAAACGATCACATCGCCCGCATACAGGCCGCCGTCAACGCTTACCTAAGCGACATCCAAACCGAAATCGACCAGATGCGCGCAGCCGACTTGGCGAAACTTGACCAGGAGGCTCAGGCGATCACATCCTCTGCAATGCAGATTCTTAACGAACAGCGCAGCGAACTCGACAGCCGGATCGTGCACGTGCGCCAGAGCGCAGAAAAAGCCCGTCAGGAGCTGCAGGAGCTTCATGTGCTGCAGTTTCTGCCGGAATCGCGCTATCGTGAGCTGAAAAGCCGTTACGGTCAGGTCTTTCAAGCAGACATGGGCGCAGAAGCGTTCTACGAAATCCTGAAGAGCATGGACCTGGACAAACTGGCTAAAGAGCTGTGGCACGAGGTGCGCACCACACGTTCCAAGCAGCGTAAGAAAAAAGCCACCAAGCGCCTGCGTGTTGTAGAGAGCCTACGCAAGAGCGGGAATCGGCCTGAATGGATGATTCTCACCGTGCTGCCAGTCATCCCGCCTGATCTGCGCCCTATGGTCCAGCTTGACGGCGGTCGGTTTGCTACCAGCGACCTCAACGATCTGTACCGCCGTGTAATTAACCGCAACAACCGCCTCAAGCGGCTGCTCGAACTAGGCGCACCAGACGTTATAGTGCGCAATGAAAAGCGCATGCTGCAGGAGGCAGTGGACAGCCTGATTGACAACAGCCAGCGCGGCAAGGCGCTTAGTCGCCGTGGGCGGCGTGAGCTGAAATCGCTGAGCGACATGCTCAAGGGCAAGAAAGGGCGCTTCCGCCGCAACCTGTTGGGTAAGCGCGTGGACTACTCTGGTCGCTCGGTAATCGTCATCGGCCCTAAACTCAAACTCCACCAGTGCGGTCTGCCCAAGACGATGGCCCTCGAACTCTATCGGCCATTCGTGATCAGCCGCCTGGTCAACCAGAATTACGCCACCAACGTCAAAGGCGCCAAACGCATCATCGAGCGCGAAAAACCTGAGGTGTGGGAGGCGCTTGAAGAAGTCATCAAAGAGCGACCGGTGCTGCTGAACCGCGCGCCGACTCTGCACCGCCTCGGCATACAGGCTTTCGAGCCACAACTTGTCGAAGGCAAAGCCATCCAGATTCACCCGCTGGTCTGTTCGGCCTTCAACGCTGACTTCGACGGCGATCAAATGGCTGTGCACATTCCCCTCAGCGACAAAGCTGTCCAGGAAGCGCGCGAGCTGATGCTCAGCACGCGCAACCTGCTTAAACCTGCTGACGGCCAGCCCATTGTTGGCCCGTCCAAGGACATGGTCCTGGGCATCTACTATCTGACGATGGACCCCACCGTGGAGATCGTGACGCGCGCCGACCGCGCCGATGATTTCCGCTCAATGGCGACGTTAAGTGATCCAAACGTGCGGGTCGGCATCGCCCTGCGCAGCAACGGCTACTATTACGCCTTAAACCGCGATATTCCCGGCGTTGTGCTCTTCACTGACGTCAAAGAAGAGCAGGAGAATGGCCGGGAGCGCATTGTTGAGACTGCGGTAGAGCGCACTGTGCGCGCAGTGCTCGAAGGCGAAGTGGACTGCATGCTGGCCAATGCCTACGAAATGAAGAAGTTCCTGTCCAAGCATGGCCTCGCAGACGCGCTGGTGCTCTCGAACCTGCACGAACGCCGGTTGGTCGTTGACATGGACGAGGTTGAGTACCTCTACGGCCTGGGCATTGTCAACCTGCACACACCGATTCTGCTGGGCAACATTTACGATCACCGCGGCCCACAGGGCGAGCCAGAGATCACCACGGTTGGGCGCGCTATCTTCAACCGCATCCTGCCAGATGAACTGCGCTTCGTTCAGGAAACCCTGGGCAAGAAGGGTCTGCAGAACCTCGTGGCGCGCTGCTATCAGAAAATCGGCTCTGACCAGACAACCGAAATCGTGGACCAGATTAAGAACCTCGGTTTCCACTACGCAACCATTTCTGGGACCACAATCGCTGTTTCTGACCTCACAGTGCCCGACGAGCGCGCTGACATTCTGGCGCGCGCTGAGAGCGTAGTCGAGAGCGCTGACCGCGACTTCCGCCGCGGCCTGCTCACCGAGGAGGAGCGCTACCAGATTACTATCGAAGAGTGGAACCGGGCTAAAGACACGCTCCAGGACCTGATCCGCGACACGCTTGACCCCTACGGCCCGATCGCCATCATGGCGATTTCCGGTTCAACCAAGGGTGGATTCGGCCCCATCACACAGCTTGCCGGCATGCGCGGCTTGATGGCCGACCCCTCCGGCCGGATTATTGACCTGCCGATCCGCAGCCACTTCCGCGAGGGACTGACCGCGCTGGAGTACTTCATCTCAACACACGGCGCCCGCAAAGGCCTGGCAGATACAGCTCTGCGCACTGCCGACGCAGGGTATCTCACCCGCCGGCTGGTGGATGTTGCGCAGGATGTGATCGTGAACCGCATGGACTGCGGCACAGAGGCGGGCTTGTGGATTCGCCGCAGCGACGATGTGGCCGGGCAGCAGCTTTCAGAGCGCATTGTTGGCCGCGCCGCAGCCACCACTGTGCGCGATCCCGAAACCGGCGAGGTCATCGTCGCGCGCAACGAACTGATTGACGAGGACACCGCTGAGCGCATTCAGAACAACCTGAAGATCGAGGCCGTTCACGTGCGCAGCCCAATGACGTGCGCGCTCATCCACGGCATCTGCGCGCTGTGCTACGGGCGCGACCTGGGCCGCGGCGAGATGGTCGAAATCGGCGCGGCAGTCGGCATCGTGGCTGCCCAGTCTATCGGCGAGCCAGGCACGCAGCTAACGCTCCGCACGTTCCACACCGGCGGCACTGCGCAGACCAGCGGTGACATCACCAGCGGTCTGCCGCGTGTTGAAGAGCTGTTCGAGGCGCGCAAGAAGCCGAAGGGCGAGGCTGTCATGACCGACATCGGCGGCATTGTGCGCATTACACGGCGCGAGGACGGCGTGCGCATCGCCACTGTGATCAACAGCGAAGTCTTCAGCAAGGAATACGCTATCCGGCCCGGCTGGGAACTGCTGGTCGAAGATGAACAGACTGTCAAGCAGGGTCAGCCGCTGATGCGCGAAAAGGGGACCGAAGAAGACCCTAACGAAATCCTGGCCGAGATGAACGGCACGGTTCACATCGAGCCAGACCGCATCTTCCTGCGCTACGAACAGCGCCAGGAGCAGGAATACGAGATTCCATCAAGCGCGCGTCTTACGCCAGAGGTGTACGACGGGGCGCAGGTCTACCCTGGTCAGCAGCTTACTGAGGGATCGAAAAACCCGCACCGCATCCTGCGCATCCTAGGTTCAGAGGCCACCCAGCTCTACCTGCTGTCTGAAGTGCAGAAGGTGTATCGCAACCAGGGCGTGCCGATCAACGACAAGCACTTCGAGATTATCATCCGCAAGATGCTCTCGAAAGTGCAGATCACCAAGAGCGGCGACAGCCACCTGCTGCCCGGTGAGCTGATTGACCGGCTTCAGCTTCTCGACATCAACGAACGCTTGATTGCCGAAGGCGGTGAACCGGCGGCGGGTGTACCGGTCATTCTGGGCATTACCAAAGCTGCGCTCAGCACCGACAGCTTCCTGTCTGCTTCCAGCTTCCAGCACACCATCAAGGTGCTGGCGGGCGCTGCCATTGAAGGCAAGACCGACAAGCTCTACGGCCTGAAAGAAAACGTGATCATCGGCAAGCTGATCCCCGCCGGGACCGGCTTCCACACCTATCAGGATCGCGAGCTGGTGGCCCCCAACAGCACGCTGGAGGCCCAGGGCGCGCTCGACATGGAAAGCGATGAAAGCTTCGACGAAGATGACCTGGACAGCATTGAGGACAACCTGAACCTCAACGCCTGAGTTCACAGCAGCCAAGACACATGAGAAGGGCGCAGATCATAACTATCCGCGCCCTTTTTATTTCCACTTTCCGCAGCGCCGCCGCCTCGGCGGCTGATGCAGCCCCGCCTAATCGTAGCGGGGAAGCTGCACGTCAGGCCGCACAGCGTCGTAGATCATCCAGTACAGCGGGCGTTCAGCCGGATCAAGCGGCACCAGCAGGCTGTAGGCCGCTCGCTCGTCCCGAGCCTCGATCTTGCCATCCAGAATGCCAAAGTTCAGATTCCACAGGATCATCGGCCCAATATAACCAGTTCCCTGGCCGATCTCGAAAGCCCGCATGGTGTAGTTAGCCTGTGCCCACTTGTCGTTGTAGGTCATCCACTCTTCGGGCGCGGCGCCAGGAAATGCGTCCCAAGTGGCCCAGCCGAACTCCGTTACCATCATCTGCGCGGCCGAATGGCCGTTGCGCTCCATAACTGCTCGGTAGTCTGCGATGTTGTCGGCAAAAAAGAAATGCGGATCGTCATCCCACCCCTGCCCTTCAACGGCGTTGCAGCAGCGTGCATCGGGTGGGTTTCCCCAGCTGTACGGGTGAACACCTATCATGACATCCCGATAGCGTCCCAAACCAGCATCGTACATCTGCTGAAGATATGCGCGGTCATCAACCGAAAAATCGCTCGTGCCAGTGGGAGCTAGACCAGCCGTAACAACGATAAGCGGCCGCGGGCGCGGCTTCTTCGGGTCAACCAGCATGCGGTCGGAGTAAGCGCGCAGCGCCCGGTATGCAGGCTCGAAGTAGCGCATGTAGGAGCCGCCGTTCAGCGGCTGCCCCTGCCACTCGCGCCGCAAATTCGGCTCATTCCACACTTCAACAGCCTCAACAGCGTCGCCAAACTCGCCCATCATAAGTTCTAAGAAACGCACCAGCGCCTGCGGATCGTCTGGCGGTCCAGATTCGACAGCCGTGCTGCGCGCCCAACCAGGGGCTTTCGCCACGCTCACCAGCACCTTGATGCCTCGCTGGTGCAGGCTTTCGACGTAAAGCTCCTGGCGGCGAAAGGCTTCGCTGATTTCATCCGGGGCGTTTGGTTGAAGCAGCGCCCAGTCAATTTGAATCTTGGCCCAGCCCACGCCCAACTGCTCAACACGGCGCAGCACCTCATTCCAATCGCTCTGATCAAGCAAAGAATGCACCTGCACGCCCATCTGGTCAGGGTCAAGGCTGGGCATTGGCGTGAACGGAGGCGGTGGTGTTGTGGCCACAGGTGGCGGCGTTGTTGCCGCGATCTCTGGCGTGGCTGAGGGCGCCGGGCTGGGCGGCACGGGCGGTGTGTAGCCAGGCCCAACAATCGGGCCGACAAACGTAATGGTTGGCTGTGGGCTGGCGGGAACAGTGGGAGTGTGCGTCAGCGTTGGCGTTGGTGTGCCCACAGCAGCTATTGCCGTGTTGACAGGCGTAATTTCCTGTGTTTCATCAGCCAACGGCGTCGGCGTGACGTAAATAATAATGGGTTCTTGAGGGGCGCATGCGCTCAGCAGCAGCGCGCCGCAAACAAGCAGCAGTATTTGTCTGGTTAGCTGGTAGGGTGTCATCATAAGGCTGCATACTACCACAGCAGACAGCGACCAGCTATGGCTGAGACAAAGGGCGTAGGGCAGGCAGTGGCTTCCAGGCGATGGTATAATACGAACATGTGTTTTAATTTGACAAGCTGGATAGGCATCCCTACAATGCGTTTTCACACACCAGCAGCCACATATTCCGCAGACGTATCGCGCGATTAATTAAAGGATACGGGCATGAACGCAGGCTTGATCCGTCAAGTGAATATTGACCAGGAGATGCGCAACGCTTATTTAGATTACGCGATGAGCGTCATTGTGGCCCGCGCAATTCCCGATGCCCGTGACGGCCTCAAACCGGTTCACCGCCGCATTCTCTATGCCATGTACGATATGGGCATGCGCGCGGACACACCGTACAAAAAGAGCGCTCGCATCGTGGGTGAGGTGCTGGGCAAGTACCATCCGCACGGCGATGCTGCCGTGTACGAGACGATGGTGCGGCTGGCCCAGAGCTTCTCAATGCGCTATACCCTGATTGATGGACAGGGCAACTTTGGCAGCATAGATGGCGACGGCGCTGCTGCCATGCGCTACACCGAAGCGCGCATGGCGCAAATAGGCGAGGAACTGCTGGTTGATATTGGCAAGGATACTGTAGATTTTGAGGAAAACTTCGATGGAAGCCTGATGGAGCCATCGGTGCTTCCAAGCAGTATCCCCAACCTGCTGGTGAACGGCTCGTCCGGCATCGCAGTTGGCATGTCCACCAACATCCCGCCGCACAACTTGGGCGAAGTCTGCGACGCGCTGATCTACATGCTCAACAACTGGGACAAGCTCGACGACATCACAGTTGAAGAGCTGATGGCCTTCGTGAAAGGGCCAGACTTCCCCACAGGCGGCCTGGTTTATCGCCATCAGGACGGTCTGCTGTCAGAGGAGGACACGCTCAAAACCGCCTACGCCACTGGCCGCGGCAAGATCACCGTTCGAGCAAAAGTGCATATCGAGAACATGGGGCGCGGCAAATCGCGCATCATCGTCAGCGAGCTGCCCTACCAAACGAACAAGGCTGCGCTTGCCGAGCGTATCGCTGGACTGGTGCGCGAGGGCAAACTGGAGGGACTGGCTGATCTGCGCGACGAATCAGATCGTCAAGGCATTCGGTTGGTTATCGAGCTGCAGCGCGGCGTCGAGCCGGAGCCAGTGCTGGCAGAGTTATTCCGCCTGACGCCGCTTCAGGACACCTTCAGCATCATCATGCTGGCGCTGGTCAACGGTGAGCCGCGCGTTCTCAGCCTCAAGCAGTGTCTGCGCGTGTATCTTGACCACCGGCTGGAAGTGGTGCGCCGCCGCAGCGAATACGAGCTGGCGCGCGCGCGTGAACGCGCCCACATTCTGGAAGGGCTGCTCAAAGCGCTTGACCGCCTTGACGAAGTGATCGCTATTATCCGGCGCTCACGCACGGTCGAGACCGCGCGTGAGAACCTGCGCAAGGCGCTCAGCATCTCTGAGGTTCAGGCGCAGGCCATTCTCGACATGCAGCTTCGGCGGCTGGCTGCTCTCGAGCGCAAGAAGATTGAGGACGAGTACAAGGAGAAAGTCCAGCTTATCAAATACCTTGAAGGGCTGTTGAAAAGCCCAAAGAAGATGCGTGAGGTAATTGCTGAGGAGCTGGCCACTATCAAGCAGGCTTACAGTGACCCGCGCCGAACGATCATCGTGGACAGCACGGTGACGACAGCCGTCAACGGCAGCCTGTTAATCCCGGAGGAAAACACCTGGATTACGCTTACCGTAAGTGGATTGTTAGGCCGCAGCTATGGCGATGAGCCGCCCAAGATCACAACTGAAATCAAAGACCCGCCCCGCTGTATCGTGCACGGCACGTCCACCCACATTCTGTACCTGTTCACGCGCAGCGGCCAGTGTGCGACAATACCGGTGCAGCAGCTTCCGCAGATCAACGACCCGGCCGAGGGCACAGCCTTTCACACGCTTTGCGCTCTGAAGGCGAACGACGAGATAGCCGCCGCGCTTAGCCTGCCAAGCGGCCTTGAGGAAGGTTTCCTGTTTCTGATCACCGAAGGTGGTGATGTCAAGCGGCTGCGGCTGTCCGATCTGCCGGGAATGTCGGCCAATGCCTTCACCGTGATGAATGTTGGTGACGACTGTCTTGGTTGGGTGCTGCTCACCTCCGGGCGAGATGAAATCCTGCTGGCAACTGCTCAGGGACAGGCGATCCGCTTCGGCGAGGATGATGTGCGGCCCACTGGTCTACCAGCCGGCGGTGTGCGCGGCATTAAATTGGCCCCACAGCGCGATCGAGTCGTAGGCGCGGCAGTGGTCGTGGAGAATCAATACGTCTGGTCTGTTACCGACAGTGGCATCGCCAAGATTTCGCCTGTGACAGAGTATCCGGCCCAGGGCCGCGCTGGCAGCGGGGTGATCAATATGCGCCTGCCAAAAGACAGCCGAGAGGTAGCAGCGGCAGTCATCGGACGCCAGGACGATAGAGTGGTAGTGCTCACCAACAAGAACAAACCGAAGTATATGCGCCTGGGACTGGCACAGAAGATCACGCGCGGGCGCACAGGTGGTGATTACGTCATTTCGCTTGGGACGAAAGAGACTGTGACAACCGCGGTTCTGTACCAGGAGCTTGTCACGCTTCCTGAACCAGCCTCGTGAGGGCGGCGTCATAGATTGGAGCCATCGCTGACCAATCGTAGACAGCCACATGGGCACGCAGCGTATCCGTGTCGGCAGCAACCTCGCCGCCCAGATGGCGCAGCAGCAGCGGCAGCAGTTGATCATCCGGATACAGACAGACCTCCTGCTGGCCTTCCGGCACAAGCGCTGGGTAATTGAGGCGATCCGGCAGCAGCGGCACACAGCGGCAGTGCATGGCCTCTACGACTCCTGCGCCGAAGAAATCCTGATAGGCTGTGCTGACTACATAATCAGCTTGCCACAGCAGCCGCGCGTAGGCCGCAAACTCTGTGACATAACCGTACTGAACAACACGGGCGCCCAGCAGCTCACGAACAGCCTCGAACGCCGTTGGGGATACCTGAAAGTTCTCACCGGCCAAAGCAACGCGAAATTCGATTCCCTCGTCAAGCAGCGCTTTTAGCGCGGCAGAGAACAGCTCCGGGTTCTTGTCCGGTTCCCAGCGGTGATTCCACAGAATGAGCGGCGGCGCGCCGGTATTGCTGCGCGCATCTTGATGTTGATCATACCGCCTCAGGTCCAGACCCAGCGGCAGTACAGCGGCGCGCTGGCGCAGCACCTCGATTGAGTCCAGCTCGTTGTAATCAGGAAAGTGTTTCAACATGTTGGGCAGCGCTGCGAAAAACGCCGCCATGTGAAACTGGCTGTTGAAAAACACTCGCTCCGCCGCCAGCGCGCTGGTGTAATTCGTGAACGCATAGCGCCAGCCGTGTCCCTGGCGCGCGTTTTGAGGATAGGTAAGCTGGTTCTCGTGAAAGTAGAGCGCGACGGGGATATGAGCCGTGCGCCGCCGTGTAAGGGCGCGAAACGCCGCCAAATCAAACATCTCAGACGCCAGAATCACATCTGGCTCATCAACCAGCTCCTGATACAGGCGCGCCAGCGTCACCGCCCCGCCCTGCATACGCCACTTCCAGAAGCTGGCCGGCAGTGTAAGCAGGTCTACAGTGTGCTGGGAGAAGGCGCGGTATCCATCTGCCCAGGCGCGATGGCTGCCGCCGTAGTATGGCTCGATAAGCAGAACGCGCATCCCACCGTCGGCTCAGCGCGCGGCCTGAAACTCCTGCGCAATCTGCTGCGCCAACAGCTGCAGATGCGGCGCAGGCGCAACCCCTAAACTCCTGTTCAGCTCGGTATGCAGCAGATCATAAACCTTAAGCGCATCGGCATTCATCCCCAACTCATGGAAAAGAAGCATCAGGTTCATCGCGACATCTTCGCGTTGGCGGTTGGTGGCCGCAGCTTGCAAATACAGGCCGAGCGCCTCGTGTTTTTGGTCGCGCTTCTCAAGAATCCTGGCCAGGCTGATGAGCGCCTCGCTGTAGGTCTGGTGCAACTCCTGACGCCTCCGCTCAATCCACGGCATATCCAGTGACATCAGAAACTGGTCCCGATAGAGATGGACAGCGCTGTCCAGAAGTTTAACTGCCTCGTCTGTGGGAGCGATCACGCTGCTTTGAACCAGTTCAGAGAACTGCACAACGTCGTAGCTCAGCTCAATGGTCTCGGAAATGTGGTAAAAACCAGACCAATAAACCGTAAGGTCAACGCCCAGCACTTCGCTGATCTTGCGCTTAGTAACGTGAAAGACGTTGGTGGCCTCGCGCACCGAGAGATTGGGCCAGAACGTTTCAAAGATGTCGCTGCGTGTCGTCATACCGCGATCTACCAGAAAAAAGAATAGCTGGCGCGGCAGCAGCCCATCCCACGTATCAACCGGCTGTCCGTCGCGCAGCACGCGCCCCGTGCCCAGAGCATAGACTTCCAGCAGCACAGACTTTGACTGACCACGGCGGGCATAATCCCACAAAAGCAAGTTATCATCTGCCGGTACAAACTGTGTCTGTCGGCGCAGCGCGTCGTTGTTGAACACGTAGAGAGGTGGCCGGCGCAGCATGACATACACCCGCCCCGGCCCAACAGCATCAACAGCTTCCAGCAAGAGCGTGTCCAACGCTTCAGGGATCGCGCGATCACACTCATCCAGCAGCACCTGAGCGCCAGGCGCAATGCTGCTGTTTCCTGTTTGCAGCAGCAGAGCCGTCTCAAGCTGGCTGCGCAGTGTTTCGAGCGATAATTCGCGCCCCTGGAAACGCACATATACCAGCGGCACGCGCAGCAGTTCGCTAAGCAACAGGCGCTGACGGATATAATTAGGGTGCAAGATAACGAGACGAGAGGTCTCGTTAAGAGACTTTAACTGCTCAACAGCCTTCTGATGCACCGTGTTCAACATAAATGTCAGCCCCCTCTCCTGTCTGCACCCCCCACCGGCACACAAGATCGAAACACATGCTGCCACAGGCCTGATAGTTAGGGCATGGTTTAGATTAGTATGAAAATTATAATTCCTATGTAATGGAAATGCAAATGGAAGCGCAAAGCTGGTTGGATACTCTTGGTCGGCCGCTGCGAAGGGTCAGACCATGCTTTTGCGCCGGGCCTCGACCACATTGTTGATGCACTCCAGCCGCGTGAGTATGCGCATTAGCTGGCCCACATTCGCGATTTCTATTGTCAGTTGGAAGGTGGCGATGTTCTGCCGTGTCGACACATTCACCGAGGCCATATTGACTTTCTCATCAGCAATCACGGTGCTGATATCGCGCAGCAGGCCTTCGCGATCATAAGCGATGATTTCCACTGGAACAGCATAGCGCTGCTCAGTCGCCACATGGCCCCAGGTCACATCAATTAACCGCTCCGGCTCAGCAGTGGCCTGGATGTTGGAACAATCGTGTCGGTGCACAGTCACGCCGCGCCCGCGCGTGATATAGCCCACAATCCGGTCGCCCGGCATTGGATTGCAGCACCGCGCCAAATTCACCAGAAGTCCACCAGTTCCAGCGATGTTCACCCCGTTGCCAGTGCTGACCGGCAGCGGTGCAGGCGTCGGATGGAGTCGAAATAAGGCTTCCTCAGACTGGGTGTGAGTTTGTTTGCGCTCCAGTTCGAGCAGCCTGTTGGCGATCTGTGAGCTGTTGATGTCGCCTGCCCCCACAGCCGCTAGAAAATCCTCCAGCCGGTCGTAGTTGAACAGGTTCGCTACCGAGTCGAACGTTATGGTGTCGAGTAAACCCAGTCGTTTCAGCTCGCGCTCCAGCGCCTCGCGCCCGCTTGAGATGTGCTTCTCGCGGTTGAGCTTGCGGAAATACTGACGAATCTTCGAACGCGCGCGCGTTGTCTTGGTGTAGCCCAGACTGGGATTGAGCCAGTCCAAGCTGGGGCCGCCGCGTTTGGACGTGATGATCTCGACTTGGTCGCCCGTCTTGAGTTGGTAGTTGAGACCAACCAGGCGGCCGTGAATCTTTGCACCGCGACAGCGATGCCCGATCTCCGTGTGAATGTAATAGGCAAAGTCAATCGGCGTCGAACCAATAGGCAGGTCTACAATGTCGCCTTTTGGTGTGAAGGCGTACACCCGGTCTTGAAACACCTCGCTCTTAATCGTGTCAACAAAGGTCTCGGCGTCATCGCTGACATCCGGCCCGAACTCCATCAGGCGGCGCAGATAGTTTAGACGCCGCTCAAAATCCTCATCGCGGGCGTGCGTCCTGCCTTCTTTGTAACGCCAATGGGCCGCAATGCCATATTCGGCGTGTTCGTGCATGGCCCACGTGCGAATCTGCACCTCGATTGTCTTGCCCCTGGCATCCAATACCGCGGTGTGCAGGCTCTGGTAGAAGTTGTCCTTAGGGGCGGCGATGTAGTCGTCGAACTCGCCGGGGATTGGCCGCCACAAGTTGTGAACCACGCCAAGAACAAGGTAACACTGCGGCGGCGTGTCCACAATGACGCGAACTGCGCGCACATCGTAGATTTGGTCAAATGGCAGCTCCTTGCGCTGCATCTTGCTGTAAATGCTGTAGATATGCTTTGGCCGCCCGGTGATAGTCGGATTCTCAATGCCATGCCGCTGCAGTTCGCGCCGCAGAACCGAGATGATCTCGTCCATATAGGCCTGACGGTCGGCGTGGCGCTCGTCAATCTGCGCGGCGATTTCGCGGTACGCCTGCGGCTCCAGATACCGAAAAGCCAGGTCCTCAAGCTCCCACTTCATCTGCCAAATACCAAGCCGGTTGGCCAGGGGGGCAAAGATGTCCATCGTCTCCTGCGCAATGCGGCGCTGGCGGTCCGGCGGCATGAAGCCGAGTGTGCGCATGTTGTGCAAGCGGTCAGCCAGCTTCACCAGCACGATGCGCACGTCATCGCCCATGGCCAGCAGCATTTTGCGGATGTACTCCAACTCACGGTCGTTGTTGTGGCGTCCGCGCTTGTCCGGCTCCACTTTAATAGGCAGATTGGCCAGCTTGGTAACCCCATCCACCATCGCCGCAACGCTGTCGTTGAACTCCGCCCGCAGTTCATCCAGTGTGACATCCGTGTCTTCCAGCGTGTCGTGCAGCAGCGCAGCAGCGATCGCTTCAGCGTCCAACTTCATATCAGCCAGAATCTGGGCGACAGCCACACAGTGAGTGAAATACAGTTCCCCAGACTTGCGAAACTGACCGGCGTGGGCTATCTCCGCTTTCTGATACGCGCGTTCAATCAGCGACCGGTCGTTCGGGGTAAGATCAGGCAAGCTCTTGAGGATAGTTTGCAGGTTCATAATATGCCAACCGCAGGCAGCGCCAGTATGCTGCCCGAGAGATTCAGATACTGTAACATGATAATAGCTCTCACGCTACAGAACATTATCGCAAAAAAGCAATAGACTTGTGTTATAATCCCGCCCTCCATGACCAATTAAGTCCAGGTGACGCCGTGGCAGCCCTCATGTCTGTCGAGCAGGCGCTCGAACACATTCTCTCACGTGCCGTTCCCCTACCTGAGGAACGCGTGCCGCTGGATACGGCGCTGAACCGCGTACTGGCACGTGACGTCACCGCCGACACAGACCTTCCACCGTTTGCGTGCTCGTCTATGGACGGTTTCGCTGTCCGGTCAGAGGACACTGCAGCAGCGCCGGCACATCTGCGAGTTGTGCTCGACATTCCGGCTGGTTCCGCGCCCATGGGCAGCATTGGCCCAGGACAGGCAGCGCGCATTATGACTGGCGCGCCGCTTCCGCCCGGCGCCGACGCCGTTGTACCAGTCGAGCAAACAGACGCCATCTGGGTGCCGGGTGAAAGCGCCTCGCTGCCACCTCATGTAACCATCGCTCAGCCTGCCTCAGCAGGGGCAAATGTGCGGCAGCCGGGAGAGGATGTGCATGCGGGCCAGCTTGTTCTGCCCGCCGGACGCCGCCTGAGGCCAACTGACATAGGCATGCTGGCGGCGCTGGGCCAGGCAAACGTGTCGGTCGCCCGGCGTCCGCTGGTGACCGTTATCAGCACAGGCGATGAGCTGCTTGAAGTTAACGAAGCGCTGCGCCCTGGCGCTATTCGCGACGCCAACCGCTACATGATCGCCGCATCGGTCGAGGCAGCCGGCGGTGCAGCGCTGCGCCTGCCCATCGCGCGCGACACGCTGGAGTCGGTGCGAGATGTGTTTGCCCAGGCATTGGCCGCCGCACCGGACGTAATCGTCAGCACTGCCGGCGTCTCGGTAGGCATGGCCGACATCGTGCGCACGGTGCTGGCAGAGCTGGGCGAAGTTAGCTTGTGGCGGGTAAATGTGCGGCCCGGCAAGCCGCTGGCGTTCGGCCATCTGCGCGGCGTGCCGTTCTTCGGCCTGCCGGGCAATCCGGTTTCGGCAGCGGTTACGTTCGACGTGTTCGTGCGCCCGTTCCTGGCCCGCCTGCAGCGGCGCAGCGTCTCGCCCGCCCTTGTCAAGGCGATCACGGTCGAGGACGTCCACTCTGACGGCCGGCGCAGCTACCTCCGCGTAAAGCTGTTTTATCAGGATGGCCAGCTCTGCGCGCGCACGACCGGCACGCAAAGCTCCGGCGGGCTGCTGTCGCTAGTCCTGGCGGATGGCCTGCTGATCGTGCCTGAGAGCGTCACCTTCGTGCCAGCGGGCAGCGCGATGGACGTACGTCCGCTAAGCGATGTTGAGATGACAGTATCAGGGAATTGAGGAAAACACCGTGTCTACCAAAGCTGTTGCTCAAGAACGTATTGCTGCAGTTCAATCCCGCGGTTGGCTGCGCACGATCAGTCTGCTGCTGGTCGCGGCCGGCTTGTTTGTCAGCGGCTACCTGAGCTACACCAAGCTCACACAAACATCCATGGTGTGCGTTGAGGCAGGCGCATTTAACTGCGATGTTGTCGCCAGCAGCGTGTATTCGCGCATATTCGGGATCGAGATCGCGTACCTCGGCTTCCTCACCTATCTTGTCCTGGGCGGCCTGCTGGTGCTTCAGACCCGCATCAGCCTGCTGCGCGATTACGGCACAACGCTGATATTCGGCATTACGCTGTTCGCGTTCCTGTTCTCAATGTGGCTGGTGTACGTGCAGGTGGCGCTGCTGCAGGCCCTGTGCCCCTGGTGTCTGGCCCACGAAATCATCATGACGCTGCTGTTTGCTGTCTCTGCCGTCCGGCTCTGGCAAACGCTGAAGAGCGCCTAAAAAAACCAAAGACTTAGGCATATGCAAAGAGCCTGCCGCTTAGAGCAGGCTCATTCGTTTTGGGGCACAGAGTGCGCGGCGCTCGTTAGCTGCCGCTGGAGTGTTCGCGCAGCGTGCGGGCGATGATTTCATCCTGCTCGCGCAGATGCTTGCTGGCTTTGGGTTTAACGTCTCTGGCGCGACGTGCCGTCCTGCCGGTGTCAGCCGCCGCTATCGCGCGCCGCAGCGCCAGCTCCATAGCGGTGGGCACGGCATCCGTCTCCTCATCGGCAACATCCGCCGAGGTCTCCTCTATCTCGAGCGATTTCATGCTCAGATCAATCTGCCGCTTCTTGCGGTTAACCTTAATTACCCGCGCCTGCACCTGGTCGCCAACCTTAACGACATCAGAAGGTGATTTCACAAAGCCGCTGGCCAGCTCGGACACATGCACCATTCCCGGCCGCTCTGCGCCAATGTCCACAAACACACCAAAACTCTCGACACGCACAACCGTGCCGCTCACGACGCTGTTCTCCGTCAGTTCATCCCAGGCTACTGCAGGCGGTTTGACAAGCGAAACTGCCACACGGCGCTCGACCGGGTCTACGCGCAGGACATACACCGTGACTTCATCGCCCTCTTTGACCACGTCCTCGACATTGCGGACGTTCTGCTGACCAAGCTGCGAGATGTGCAGCAGCGCGTCCTGTCCCACACCAACATCCACAAATGCGCCAAACAGCTCAACTCGCTTAACCTTGCCGCGCAGTTCCATGCGGGGAACCAGCTCCTCCAGGCTGCTGGGTGCTGGTTGTGTTGTATCTGCGCTCATGATGCCGTGCTCCTTGTATCACTTTCCTGCGTTATCAAACGGGTACATGGGTTACTGCGCTGGGGCCGGCGTTAAGGTAACGCTCGGCGTCACATCGAATTCATTGGCTGCATACTGACTGTATGCCTTCATGCCATCCCAGCGGTAAAGGTTCAGGGTCTGTATAAACAGGTCCATCTGGTCAGGGGTTAGGTAGACCGCACCAACAATCTCGCTGGACGAACTAAGCACGCCGTTTTCGATTCCAGCGATAAACGCATACACAATCATCGGGATGTCGGGGTAAAACAGGTTCACAACCGCTTGATCCGCTGTGAACTCCGTCCCAGTGAGATACGCCGGCTCACCGTGCGCGCGAATGAGATCGCCCAGCGTCATTGTGGGCGCAGTAAGCAAGAAAATGCCGGAGACGATTTCGCCATCCTCAGAAATCATCTGGCAGCAGAGCTGACCGTTGCCGTCCTGCCACGCTGCCTGGACGAGATCGCTGTCCTCGGCCTGCTGCGTCTGCACGTTGGTGAACTGAGGATCGTCTTCGATAACTGTAAGGGCATCGTTCCAGCGGGTTTCGCCTGGGATAATCCCACGAAAACAAGGCGGGCCGCACGGTTCACCTGTGACGAGGCTTCTATCCTGCAGAAGCGCGTTGTTCCGAAGCTCTGGAGGAGGCGCACACGCTGCTAAGAGCAGCAGCAAAACAGCAAGAACAAAAAAAGCGAGGCGTACACGCATAATTTGCTGGCGGTTGTCTGCCCATCGAGGCCAGACCATCACCGCTCACTCCTTTCGGATAGGGCCAGATAGCGGCGGGCGTTTTTAAGCCGGAACGCCCGAACCGGAGATGCCCCGTATCTGAATTAGCACATCGTGCCGCAGCCGGCTGAAGCAGGGGATGCTGGCAGTTTCCACCTTTGCCCTTGCATACGTTTGCCGCTGAGAAGCAGCCCCTGATCCCTTAGTTCAACCTCGTAAAAGTAAGGCTGTACGCCCCGGTCGTGCCACCATAGCGCATGCCAAAGTGGGTAGCAATGATAATGTATTGTCCATCCTGTGGCAAGGTGAATTCGCTGATGAGCGAGTCGGTACTCTCGCCAACTACTGCATCGTCGTTCTCCGCAAGTTGGAAACCGTTTTGGTCCATCAGGAACAGCGCCGTGTCCAGGCGGCCAGCCGTCGCAATCATGCTGATGGATACCACATCGCCGGCCTGGCCTTCAAACACGTACAGGTCAAACTTGTTGTCAGCCGTTATGCTGCCGGTGACAGGCTGACCGCTGACAACCGGAACAGCCTGGCCAATCTGGCTGCGCCAGTCCAGCGAGCCTGCGTCAATGCGTTGGCTTGTCCCGATGAAACCGCCCAGGTCCGTCTGCACGCTGCGATCAACGCCGATCGTGAAATTGGTGAGGTATTTCTCCAACACAGCAGGCGACGCTGTGTCGCTGAACACCTGCACGCCGTCCACAAAGACCACCAGCTCGAATGTCACGGGCCGGTTGTCGTTACACGGGTTCTGATACCACACCTCAACCTCGTAAACTCCCGGCGTGAGCGTGCCCTGCGGCCAGTAGATGTAAGAAACCGGGCTGGCTTGCGATACACGGCAGTTTACATTGCCGTCTGCTGCCAGCCGGCCGCCGCTGGGCACGAGGGGGATGTCGTCGTAGACCGAGTCGCCGCGCGGATCGCGCACAAGAAGCTGCAGATCGGCGTTTGTATTCCAGGACAGCACAACCTCAACATCACCCCGCGCCAGCCCCAGGTCAATCACTTCCTGCGGCAGGTCGCCTACTGGCCCGGTGAGCAGCAGCTCATAGCCGCCTTCCGTGCCGCCGACATCCTTGCCGTAGCGGGTAGCCACGATGTAATACGCACCAGCGGTTAACAGCCGCCGGTTAACAATGGCAGCGTTGGTGTTACCCGGCGCGGAGTCGTCGTTTGAGTCAATGACGTTGCCAGCGGCATCTAGCAGCAGTAGAAGGGTGTCAAGGCTGCCCGACACAGCGTCCATTGTAATGGTAACCAGCTCGCCAGCGCCGCCAGCAAAACTATAGACGCGGTAATACCACTCGTTCGTCAGCACATCCTCAGTTAAGGCATTGCGCTGTATCGGCCGAGCAACCGCCAGCAGATCGGCCACCGGCACGGGCGGCAGCACAGTTGTATCAGTGTACAGACCGCTTCTGCCGGTCGTGACTGCTGCGTCTGATCCGACGCCAAAGCTGGCCAAAAAAATCTCGTTGGGCAGGACGCGACCGGTGATAGGTTCGGCTACCTGGCCGTCAAGCACGATATTAATCGCGAAATCCACTGGCTCGGTGGTAGGACATTCGGCAAGCGGTTGGTAGTAGACGATCACCTCGTAGCTGCCAGTTGGTATTGCTCCGGCAGGCCAGTTCGCGCGCTCGGTAGGGCCGTCGGCTGTGGCAGCCGCACACAGCGCGTTGGCGTTTGCCTCGAACACACCGCCGCTGTTGACCGATGGCGTGGCAAAGCGCAGGCTTCCGCCCACCGGATCGCGAACCTCGAGATCCAGGTTAGCAGTCGAGTTCCAAGTAAGCGCTATCTGCAGACCGCTTGAAATCAACACCTGGCCTGGCACAAAACTGCGGGCAGGAACTGGTTCAGGCAGGACAGATCGCGCCTGCTCAGGTGATTCTTCCCCGGGCGTCTCCTCTTCCTGACCAGGCTCGGGCAGTGTAGTGGCAGCCGGCGCTGGCACACTATCTTCGCCAGCAACCAGCATCAGCTCAAAGGTGCTGCCTGCCGGGACAAGCACGCCGATCGCCGAGAGTACAGTGACGTAGTAAGTCCCGCCCTCAGATAGTTCAGCCTGAAGCGTGAGCGCGCCAGTGGTGTTGAACGCCTGAGCCAGCGGCGCGCCGGTGCTGTCAGTTATCAGCAGCGCCAGGCCCAGACCGGCGGCGCTGCGCGCAGTGAGCAGCACAGTGTCACCTGCTTCGCCCATAAATGCGTACACCTGGGCAACATTCTGGTTGTCCAGCACACCACTGACCGGCGTGCCCGGCGTAAGCACACGCTCTGCGCTCTCCTGAGCATACGCAAGCGGCACAGGCAGCAGCAGCGCACATAACAGCAGCGGCACAAACAGCCGCGCAGATATCGCTTTCGACCATGCCATTGAACGTTCCTCCTGGTTCAGGCGCACCCTTCACCGCCTGTGAGTGTAGCTGAAGCGCCTGCATGCTGCCAGCGGCCGCGCCAACGGTTGGCCACCGCTAGGACGGCGGCGCAGCCGGCTCCGCGCGGCGCGGCCGCAGCTCGACAAACACAGTCGTGCCCTCTACAACGTCAACAATCTGCACCACGCGCTCGCTGTCAATGTTGGCAATAACCTCGTAGCGCCCCACTGGCACATCGCCCACAACAAAGTTCTCGTTCCACTCTGGGTCAGCGTTCACGTCCAGGCCGTTGTACTGGTAAATGTACGATGTTGTTGTGTCCTGCACCAGGCCGGTTGCCCACCGCCGCACCGTAATCTCATGATCCATTAGAAGCTCACCAGCGGCGTTGGTCACGCGCCCGGCAATCACCCCGTGCCCCACGTATGGAACCATCCACAAGAGCGGATTATAGGTCGCTCGATAGTGATTCTCGCCCACGCGCACTTCGAAGTGCACATGTGGACCGCTTACGCGCCCGGTCTGGCCCACCAGGCCAATCACATCTCCAGCGTTCACCTGCTGACCGTTGGCCACCAGTACCGCTGAAAGATGCGCATAGATCGTGTATAGGGGCTGGCCGCGATAGCCAAAATCGTGCTCAATTGCAACCACGTTGCCGTAAGACGGCGAATTCTGGAACACGCCGCCCGCCGCCCACACGACCCGGCCGGAGCCGGCAGCGCGCACCGTCTCGCCCACGGGATTCGGCATGTCAATGCCGTTGTGTATGCGCCAGGGGTTATCGCGCTCTGGCCCATCCGAACCGTAAGGATAATAGAACAGTGAAGCGTTATTGGCATTAGAGTCAACCGGGCGCTGGAACCAGTAATGGTCGCGCCCTAGCGGATCACGCGAGAGCGGCGGCATCAGCGGCGGCGGACGCCAAACCGAGGGCGGGCGCGTAACCGCCTGGACAGTTATCGGCGCGTTAAAAGCCAGCGAGACGGCCGTAGGTGGCGGAGGCGTTGGCGTAACCGCGCCCAGCGGCGCAAATGTCGGGAGTGCGGCGTCCACCAATGCGCCTGGTTCAATCGGAACCGCATCAGTATCGCCGCTGCGCGGCAGCGTTGGTGGTATGAACTGCTCTGCTGGAATAGCAACAGTGGGCAGCGGTGTGCTGTTGCTGCCAAAGCCAGCGCGCAGGATATTCTGCCAGGAATTGGGATCCTCAGTCGGCACGAGATCGGTAGGAATAACCGGCTGCAGCACGGGCGCGGGAGCAGCGTTAGCCCACAGAAGCGCGCCGAATCCACCTAGAACCACAGCCAGCAGCAGCAGGGTCGGGATTCCCCGCTGGCGGCTCAACCGTCACCTCCGGTTTCTACTGGCGGCGGCGGCAGCGTTGGAACAGCCTGCGCCTCTTGACCAGATGGTGTGACAGTTACAGGAGTAGGCAGAAATGCCGGCGTAGAGGGGTTAATCGCGCTTGTAGGCGGCGGCGCGGGCGGCTGGGCGAACCCGCCAAGCTGCCCCTCGGTGTAGATTTCGCGCATTGCTTCCAACCACGTCAAACCGCCGCGTTTCTGGAATACCCAGAAGTTTGTTCCGTTGTAATTCCCGCGCCAGTCTGTCGTCGCTGGAACCCGTTCCCAACCGTAGTCTTGGGCCAACTGCGTGAAATCAACATAGTAACCAGCCGGCATGGCGGCGCGCAGCCGGCCACCCTGGTTGTACGCTTCCACATCCCCCTGATTCCGGCTCAGAAAATCCCACGGCATAGATCGCAGCGGCTCGCCAAGCTGGCCGCTCTGTTGGTCTTCGGCCACGCGCACAAAGACGCGCCACAGTGTATCCGTCCCCAGGTCCTCGCGCACGATCTCTATTGGCGGCGGAAAGCCCACGATGGCGTTCCGGTTCACCGCAAACGCGCGCCCTGTCATATGCCAGTTGCGCCGCTCCTCGCCGGGCTGCGGCAGGCGGTCAAGCGGCCAGAAAGCGTCCTCAAGCTGGCCCAGAAAATCCCATCCCACAAGCGCCAGTGTGCGCTCACGCAGCGCAGTAAACGAGTCGTTGACACGGTCGCTGAGGGCTGCAACCCGCGTGTCAACGCCGATGAGACTCTGCAGTTTATACGGCGGATCACCGTCGAAGCGTGTTTCCTGTTCGACATACAGCGGCGTAGTTACAGCCGGTCCCACTCCGCCAGCGCTGACCAGCGCTTGGGGCAACGGAACTGCCGACCAATCTGGAGCACTCGCGCGGCCAGCCACTGGAACGACCAGCGTCGTCACACCAGCGTCAGCAAATGGAAACGCGACAAACTGCGTGCCCTCAAGCGAGTCGACCGCAGCGATGATGCTGGCCCCATCTGGCGACCACGCCGGCGTGCGGCCGCGGCCAAGCGCCTGGGCAGGGACATTCGGATCGTCAGCGGGCTTCACAAAGACTTTCTCGATACCCTGGTCAACCGCGCTGAAAGCCAGCAGTCTACCGTCTGGAGACCAGACAGGACGCTCCTCATGACGACTGGGTGTGTTGGTCAGGTTTTTAACGGCAGTGTCACGGGGATCATCCAGTGAGAAAATGTAAATATCCTGATTGCCGTCACGCCAGGAGACAAAGGCGATGCGCCGCCCATCAGGCGACCACGCTGGCGAGAAATCTGGTTCCGGGTGTTCGGTGAGGCGGCGCACATCAGAGCCATCAGCGCGCATTACGTAAACATCCAGATTGCTGCCCTGGTAGCTTTCATACACCAACCACGCGCCGTCAGGACTCCAGGACGGCCCGCCTTGATACGACAGGTCGTACGTCATGCGGGTGGATTCGCCGCTGGCAACGTCCAGCACATAAATCTCCCAGTTGCCATCCTGGCGCGACGCATAGGCCAGCCGCCGGCCATCGGGCGACCACGCCGGGTCGCGATCGTCTTCTGCGCTGCTGACAAGGCGCACTGGCACGCGCTCGCCCACATTCAAGGCCCAAATATCATCGCGGCCGTTTTCGCGTACAGTGTACACCAGGCTGCCGCGCGCCTGCAGCACAGCGGGGATAGGCGTTGCTGTAGGCACTACTGTGGGCAACTGGGCCACAACCAGGGTTGCCTGAGGTGCGCTGAGCGTCCCTGCCGCCAACCCCGCCGCTGGCGCTGCTGGGAACGGCTTGGTCTGCTCTTGTCCGGTGGCCGCGACAACGACAACAACTAGCACGGCCAGCAGCATCACAGCCAGTACGCTAAGTATGCGATTCTGCCGGCGCAGTGGATCCTCGACAACACCCGCTTCGATCTCCGCCCGCGCGGCGCGGCGCGCCATCGCGTTTGAGCGCGCCCGACCTACGGACTGGGATGCGCTTGAGAAGAGGCTAATTACCGCCCCGATGGCCATACCGAGACGCCGGACTACAGCCCAGACCAACCGGGCAAGGCCGCGTATCAGGCGCCAGGCGACAACAACAAGCCCGATCAGCAGCGCCAGCAGCGCTCCCACCACTGTTTTCAGAGCGCGCCAGACTGCCAGCACAACCAAGCTGACGCCGCTCTGCAGTGTGTCCGCAAACGCATCAGCTATTTTCACAAACGCCACGCCCAGCCTATCAGCCAGGCGATATGTGCGAACCAGCATCAGCCTGCAATCCGTTAATTCGTTGCAACCGATAACCTGCAGCAACAGTGTCGAATTGTACTTGTAAACACAGCGGCCGGCAAAGCGTCAGTTGTTACGTTTTACTATTCCCGCTGCGACTGCCCGGCCGTTTGTGGCAATCCCAGCGGCTTGCGCCCAGAGCAGTCTACGGTCAGAATCCCCCATAGGTTGACGACAGGACACATCGAAAAGTGGTCACGACAGCGTACATCACCCATCCGCGCTGCGCAGAACACACGCTTGCCGGTCACGTGGAGCACGCCGGTCGCATTCAGGCAGTGTGGCGCGAGCTGGAGCGTGCCGGATTGGCCAGGCGCATGGCCGCCATCGAGCCGCCCCCAGCTGATCTTGATCTGGTTTACACCGTGCACAGTCCGGTCTACGTGCAGGAGCTGAAGCATATCGCCCGCTCTATCAACAGGGTCGTCCTGCTTAATCCCGACACATACGCCGGACCAACATCGTTTGATGTGGCGCTGCTGGCGGCTGGCGGCGCAGTGAGCGCTGTGGACGAAGTGCTGTCAGGCCGCGCCGACGCTGCGCTGGCGGTGGTGCGCCCGCCGGGACACCACGCAGTCAAAGCTGCGCCGATGGGATTCTGCCTGCTCGCCAACGCTGCGCTGGCGGTCAACCACGCTCGCCAGGCCTTCGGGATCGAGCGTACGCTGGTTTTGGACTTTGACGTGCACCATGGCAACGGTACGCAGGACGCTTTTTACGACGACCCCAGCGTGCTTTTCGTTTCACTGCACCAGTATCCCTTCTACCCTGGAACCGGTGCGCTGGAAGATGTAGGCACAGGGGCTGGTCGAGGCTATACCGTCAACCTGCCGCTGCCGGCTGGTCACGGTGACGAAACCTACGCTGCACTGTTCAGCGATGTGATCTGGCCGCTGACAGAGCGGTATCAGCCGCAGCTTGTCGTGGTTTCGGCAGGCTTTGACGCCCACTGGGCAGATCCATTAGGCGGCATGGCGCTCAGCCTGCGCGGATTCGCCCACATCACCAGTGAACTCATCGCAATGGCAAACGCCATGTGCAGCGGGAAAATCGTCTTTGTGCTCGAAGGCGGCTACAACCTGGACGCGCTGGCACATGGGGTACGGAATATCGCGCACCTCTTGCTCGGCGACAGCGAAATCAACGACCCTCTCGGGCCTGCCAGGATGCAGCCAGCGCCCGATATCCGGCCGCTGATTACACGCGCACGCCGTTTGCACGGCCTGTAGTGATAAGAGCTACTCAGCCTCGTCAAACGCACCGGCGGACTCGCTCGCCTGTTCGCCCGCTGTTGCCTTGCGCAGCCGGCGCGGCCCGATACGCCGGAGCACAGCCAGGATAAACCACGTGATCAGCGTGGCTAAAATTGCCAGAAACCACGCGCCCGTGCCAACCGCCATGCCTACCGCTGCCGTCGCCCAGATGCTGGCTGCCGTGGTCAGATGGTGCACATTGTGCTTGCGCTGCAGGATTGTGCCCGCTCCCAGAAAACCAACACCGGTCACAACCTGTGCTGCGATGCGCGCTGGATCGCCGGGGTGAAATGCGTAGATCGAAAGCTGTGTGAACAGACAAGCACCTAGGCCGACCAGCATGTGCGTGCGCAGGCCGGCAGGTGAGTGCAGCTCGCGATCCAACCCGATTACCATGCTCAGCAGCGCCGCCAGCAGGAGCATGCCACCAGCCTGTAATTGGGTTTCAAGACTCATGGCCACCTCCGATCCAAGCGCCCGATTTCGCGCGCGAGCTAATCATTGTTAAATTAAATTATAATTTAATTTAACAATTTTTTAAAGATTGAAGTTGTGAAAAAAAGAACAGCGGCCCGCTGGTCACGCTGCTCTGCTGGTTGTTTTCTTAGAGCCTTAGGTTACCCGCTCTCTTCGATTCCCTTGCGCAGCGTGGCGATTTGGTCTAGGTGTTCGCGCAGCGCTGCCTGCTGCCTAGCGTAACGCTGTGCCAGCACCTCCAGGCGGCTGAAAATCGGTGTAAGCACCTGCCTGCCGTAGTGCGTCAGGCGGCTGCGCTCTTTCTGCGTGAGGTCGCCCAATGCATCGCGGTACACCTGTTCAAGCTGGTCAATGCGCGTGTTGAAGTCGTGCTTGATCTGGCGCGAGATACGCCGGTAATAGCGAAACGCTAGCCCACCCCCAATGACAGCCAGCGGTGCGCCAATTAACACCGCCGGCAGCGCAAGCGGTGCGGCTGCTATTCCCCCGGCAGCTCCAACCAGCGGCCCTGGCGCAGCAGCCCCTAGGACAGCCACAATCAGGCCGGCCAGCGCCGCCGCTGTCGAGGCAGTGAACGCGTTCATGTTGGTCTCAAAAACAACCTGCATCTCGCCCACGATCTTCCCGCTGGAATACGATTTCAGCTCCGCTTCAGCGATGCGAATAGCCTCCTGCAGGCTCTCACGCTGTTCGGCGTACACACCAGCATCCAGCCCGCTCAACTCCTGCTCCAGCAGGTCCTGGAGCTGGTTCAGCCGGTCAATGATGCTGCGCCAGTAGCGCCGGCTCTGGTCAACAACTGCGTTGATGTAGCCGTTGGTCGCCTCACTCACCTCGCTCAACGCTCGCCCAACCACTACATTTTGAAACTCAGCCTGAAGCGCCTCGCGCTTTGGCGCGCGCCCCAGCTTGCGGATCGAGAGGTTGGCGTCTATAAAACTCAGGCCGCGCTGGCGCACGCCTTCAAACACGCGCTCGATTTCAGCGCGAGCAGCAGCAAGCTGTGTGTCCAGCCCAACGGACTGCTGTTCCAGTTCACGTTCAACGTCGCGCACTTTTGCCGCGTCGGCGCTTACAAGATCGGCATTACCCTGCACAGCTTCCTGAGCGCGGCGCACCACACGCTCGGCCATGTCGAGCTGCGCCAGCAGCTTCTGTTTGGCTGGGGGGGCCTGGTTGAACACACCGCGCAGATGGGCGCGCACTGCCTCGACACCCCCAGTTGTCAGGCCTGCGGCTGTGTCGCCTGTTCGGCGCGCGGCCAGCGCCTCCTTAGCGGATACCATGAACAGCAGCGGACGCAGGTTCAGCAGCTCCTCAACCTGCCGCTCAATGAAGCGGCGCACTTCGTCTTGCTCGCGCGGCTGCAGCAGGTCAATCTGGTTGACAACCAGAATAATCTTCTTGCCGTAGTTTTTTGCCAGCTCCAGATACAAGCGCTCCGTCTCGGCAAAGGCGCGTTTGGCCGAAATCACGAAAATCACCAGATCGCTGCGGTGAAGAAAAGCCTTGGCTGTGGCCTCATGCCGCTGGAATATTGAGCCAGTCCCAGGCGTATCCACAATTGCCACGCCTTGCGCGCCAACGCCCGGATGCCGCCATTCGCGCGTGCCGTCGTCCTTTAGTTGGGGCGTGCGCGTCGTTGCCTCTGCATAACGGATCAATTCGATCATCTCAGTGGTGGGCGTGATCCCTACTGGCAGCAGGTCGTCGCCCAAAATGGCGTTGATAAACGATGACTTGCCCGCGTTGAACTCCCCGATCACTACCACCAGGAAGAACAAATCACGCAGGTCCGTGACGACATCTAAAAGCCGGCGTCGGTCCTCCGCAGCGGCCTCCCCCATCTCAGCTAGAGTCTCGGCTATATCGGTTATCAGACGGATTTCGGCCTCACGCAGAGCCGCCAGAGGCCCTTCCAGAACAACTGTTTGCATTGTCAATCACTCTCTGCGCAGCCCAAACACAGCGGCACTCCGCTGCTGCCCGCGGATCAGCGGCTGAAAAACGAGCGCTTGCCCATCGCTGTCAGCGCCGTCTCAATGTTCACCATCTCACGCTCTGCTGCCTGGAGCCGGGTGAGCTGCTCGGTCTGAATCTGAGTCTGCGCCTCGATCAATCGTGTCAACGGCGCTATTGCCTCGCGCCGCAGGCGCATGCCATAGGCGATCTGCTGCTCAGCGGCTTTGGAGACAGCTTCGACATACTGTGCCTGGAGCACCAGCATACGCCGTGTGTAAGCCGCCTCTAGCGCGCGCCCGCGCAGTGGCAAAGCAGCCAAACCCAGGAGCATCAGCCCCAGCACCAACACCAGCACCACAGGCGCTTGCTCAGGCGGCAGCACTTGCAGGAAGAAAAACCCAAATAGGAGCAGCAGAATCTCGTAGACAACCAGATACAGCAGCGTGTTGCGCGCAGCCTGGTCCAGCCGCTCCGACTCGTCCTCGCGCGCTGCGTTTTCTAAGGTCTCTAGCTCAGCGCGGACTTTCGCCAGGGGCGAGCGGTCATATTGCAGCGGGGCCTGCACTGTGCCAATAACCTTTGCTCGGATTGCTGGCGGCAGCCCGTCAATCTCTCGCTGCGCATACTTCACCAAGTCATCAATGTCCTGGATGTCCTTGCCCTCAAGCTGCGGCCCCAACTTGGCCACAACATCGGCTAGTTCATTCACCGGCGCGAACGCTTTGTGACGCTCAAACGCCGAACGCACATACGACACGCCGCTCGCGCCTCTCGTCAGCCGCCCTAGACCGACCAGTTCAGCAAAACCCCGCAGCAGTGATGACCCCGCTCGCCCAAGCCGGAATACATCGCGGATCGCTTCGCTGCCGCGCATGGCAGCCTCGCCAAACTTTTCGCTGATGCGCAGGGTGGTGTCGCGCACGACCCGATCCAGCTCGCGTTTTTGCGCCTCAAGCTGACGCTCGATATTCTCAGCAATGTTCTGATACGTGTCCAGCGCCGCCTGGTTGGCGCGCAGCGCCTCCAGCGCCGCCTGGCTCACGTTGCGCGTGATTTGCAGCGGTGTGCTGAGTTTTTGGCGCAGACGGTCTGCGTCGCTCAGCTGTTCATCAACATAGGCCTCGATTCGGTGCAGGCCGCTGGCCTCCCAAGCAGTCTGATCCACCGAGCCACCGCTGCGCGCCGCCAGCCCTTGGCGGGCTGACATCAGCCACACTTCAGGCGCGTAGCCCAGTCTAGCCTGGCTCTGATCCAGCACATAATCGCGCACCGTCTGGGCCTCCTCGGGTGTGAGCAGATCCATCTGATTGATGACAATGATGACTTTCTTGCCGTAATCGCTCAGGGTCTGCAGGTACTCCAGGTTGCGCGCAGTCATTGCTTGAGTGGCCAGCATCACCAGCAGCACTACATCGCTGCGATGCAGGAACTTGCGCGTCGTTTCTTCATGCGTCGTGAACACCGACTCTAGGCCTGGTGTGTCAACGAAACTGACTTTTTTAAGCAGCGGAGAGGGGTAGAACACTGTCTCGACATCGCCGCCTGTGGCTGCCCGCTGCGCGTCTTCCCCCCAGCGCAGGATCGAGATGCGGTCGGTAGTAGGCACAACACCCACTTTGAGCAAATCGGGTTTGCCCACCAGCGCGTTGATCAAGCTGGACTTGCCTGAGCTGAACGGCCCAACAAACACCATAAGAAACGGGTGGTCTGCGTGAAAGAGCGCATCGCGCACCTGCGCCACTCGCTCCGGCGGCAGATTGTCCACCCGCGGAAGAACCTCAAGCAGGTCGGTAATCAGCTCATATTCTCGGCGCCGGATCGCTTCATAGTCGGTCGCCAGGCGGGTATCCAGGTCTCTTGTCTGTTCGGCAGCCACGATCACCCACTTTCACGTTCGCGGTGCAGCGCAGCGCCATTATACCAGCCCCAGGCGCACAGGTCAGCGGCGTGCCAGGACATCAAACATCAAGCGCTGGAACTCGTCAATTGTCGGCAGCGGCTTGTAGATGAGCAGATCAGCTCCTGCCTCGCTCAAGGCCTCATCCATTTGAGTCGGCGTGAGGCGGTAGGCAGTCATGAGCACAATTGGGATGTGGCCAAGGCACTGGCTGGCGCGAATGCGCGCCCCCACGTGGATGCCGCTGATTGCCCCTGGCAGACGGATATCTAACAGGGCAAGCTGCGGTAGATCAACGTCCACCGCGCCAGCGTCCACGTCGTCCAGCCAGTTGACGGCATCTTCACCGTTGAGAAAAGCGACGCCATCAATGCCCAGGGTCTCGTACATCGCCAGAACCATGTCATACAGATCCGGCTCGTCTTCGACAACCATCCAGGTTGTCATTGCGCTCGTCCTCCCCTCAGTGTACGCTTTCTCCCCCGTAATGACCTGGCGCGCTGATGGCAGCGAACAGGTCTTCCCCTACTGCGAATAGTTAGGGCCAAACACTTCAACCATTAACTGCCCAAGGCGAGCGCGATCTGGAACAAGGACAGCTGCACCTTGAGGCGTGGTCCAGTTCATTGTGTAGGCTTCGTTAATCACGCCGGTGCGGATGTTCTCTGGCGGGATGTTTCGGATGTACAGCGCGAGCTGGATTATCTGCTCCAGCGTCAGGCCCGTGTACACGCCCTCGTTGAGGGCAGCCCACAGCGTAGGCGCCTGAATAATCAACTGCGTCAGCGCATCCGCCGTGAGCAGACGGTTGCGAATGGCGTATATGACAGCCTGCTGGCGAGCAGCACGCTGGAAGTCGTTGTCACCGTGGCGTGTGCGGGCATACTTGAGGGCTGTGGCCCCGTCCATTATTTGACGGCCTGCTCGAATGTAAAACGGGTCGTAACCGTAGTTCATATCAGGATACAGCGGATCGCTGATGGCATAGGGAACGTCTATCTCGATACCGCCGATAATGTCCACGAAGCGGATAAAAGCGTTGAAATCAACAATTACGTAATCGTGAACCCGTATACCCAGGTTGTACTGCACCGTCTGCATGGCGAGCTGCGGGCCATACTCTGGCTGGCGCAGCTCGCCCAGCACCATCGGCGTATTGACGCGCTGGAGCTGGCTGTAACCGGGTACATCCACGTATAGATCGCGCGGAATGCTCAAAATGCCTAGCGAATTGCTAATCGGGTCCAGGCTCACTAGCAGAATCGTGTCAGTGCGAAATGCCAAGCCCTGTTCGCCGGGGCGCCGATCCAAGCCCATCACCAGCACAGTGAACCGGGATGTGCCATCCCAGGGGATCAACGCAACGCTGCGGCCGTCGCTGAGAATGACGCGCTCACTACCGCTGGCGCGCGACAGGCTGGCGAAATCAGCGCGCACATCCACCGGTGTGGGCAGGATGGCAGCCGCAGTGGTGATCACCTCTTGTGTGGACTGCGACACGCGCAGCACAAGTGACACGCTCATGCCCAGCACAATCACGATGCCCATCATCGCTGCCGCAATCACGACCCACGCCCATTCACTTCCCCGGCTGCGTGACTTCACACGCCGCCGCCGCACACGCTCGCGCGCTGCCGAGTGGTGGGCAGGCGGTGGCGGAAGCGGCCCGTCTAAAGATGGGATTGATCGAACAGTAGAGGTATGAAGCGCGGTCGGCGTCGCCGGCGGTAGCAGCGCACCCGGCCGGGTGACCGGCTGGTTAGTTGCTGCCGTCTGGTCCGTGCTGCTCTCTGGGTTCATCCGCTGCCAAGCTGTGTACAATACGTCCCACAATGTTTTCAGTATAGGTTTGCTTGAAATATGCGTCAATGGCGTCTCATCTACGATTCTCCAACTGGTGGCGCGCACAACATGGCGATTGACGATGCTATCCTGACGGTCGGCCAGCAGCTGCCCACACTCCGTTTCTACGCCTGGCAGCCGCCCTGCCTGTCATTGGGGTATGGCCAGCGCGCAGCCGATGTTGACTTTGTCCGGCTGGCAGCCGCCGGCTGGGATGTCGTGCGCCGCCCCACTGGCGGGCGCGCCATTCTTCACACTGATGAGCTGACTTACAGCCTGATCCTGCCGGCGGATGACCCTATCAGCGAAGGCGGCATCCTGCCAAGCTACCGTCGCATCCGCTGCGCCTTGACGGCGGGTCTTAAGCGGTTAGGTGTAACACCTGACCCCGACACCGACTCTGCGGCTGTTTCCGCTGGCCCTGTTTGTTTCAACTCGCCTGGGCGCTATGAAATCACAGTGAACGGACGCAAGCTAATCGGCAGCGCACAGGCCAGACGCCGCGGCGGCGTGCTGCAGCACGGCTCGCTGCCCCTGTTTGGCGATCTTGCCCGCATCTGCGATGCGCTTACCTACCCCGATGAGGCTGCGCGCGAGCTGGGGCGCGCCCAGGTGCGCGCCCACGCCACGACGCTTGCCGCAGTCCTGCGCGTCACACACGTTGACTGGACGGCTGCGGCAGATGCTTTGGCCTCCGGCTTCGCCGAAGTATTCGACGTCACCTTCGGCGGTGGCCTAAGCCAACTGTCGCCCGCTGAACGCGACACCGCTGATCGGCTGGTGGCTGACGTATACGGCACACTGGCGTGGACGTGCAGGCGCTAACGCGCTTGACAGCACAGGTGTTCGCGGTTAAGCTCGACTCCGAAGTCGTGTTTGCGGGATTCTCTTGAGAGCCTGGCACATGCCTAAACTGCGCCAGATTCCACTGTTTCCTGACCAACCGGAGAAGGTCGAAGACCTGCACTCCGGCACGCCGCTGCGTTACACGCTGGCTCTGTTTCAGCAGCATCTCGCCCGCGAGGGCAAAAGCGAGCACACGATTACAGCCTTTACGTCAGACCTGCAGTTGCTGGCCGAACACAGCGGCGAGGACACACCCATCGGCCAATTCACCACGACTGGGTTGAACGAATTTCTGGACTGGCTGGAGCACGGGCGCGGCGTGCCCTGCAGCCGGAAATCGTATGCGCGGCGCGTGACCACGCTCAAAGTGTACTTCAAATGGCTGCACACGGTGGGCGCTATTCCACATGATCCTGCCCGCGCAACCCTGCAGCGGTCTGGGCCAGCGCCGCTGGCCACAATTTTGAGTCCAGGCGATGTGCGCTCAGCGCTTGATTATGCGGCGAGCCTCAACCGAGGCGAGAAGCCAGACGTCCGCCCGCTGCTGCTGCTGAGGCTGCTGCTCGATACAGGCATTAAGAAAGGCGAGACTGCTGCGCTCAAACTAGACCACATTGACCGCAGCGATCCGCAGAATCCGCTGCTGCTTGTTCGTCACCGCGTGCACAACGTCTATAAGGATCGCCGTATCGCCCTGCCCGCAGACTGGCTGCTGCTGCTGGACGAGTATCTTAAACAGTACAAGCCCAAAGACACAGTTTTCACCTGCACCCCGCGCAACCTCGAATACATCCTTGAGGCGATCAGCAGCGGCGCTGAGCTGCCAACCAAAATATCGTTTGAGATGCTGCGCTGGACCTGCGCTGTGCGCGACTACCGGGCGGGCATGGAGCCGGAGCTGATCCGAGACAAGTTGGGCCTTAGCGACGCGAGCTGGCAGGAGACGTTCGCCAAGATCAAGCGGCTGACCGAACTACAAACAGCCGGCGAAGCGCGCGCGGCGGAATAATCAATATTGGCAGAATCAATACACCCGCAGCAGCAGTCCTTTAAGATAAGCTCCCTCAGGAAACGTCAACGCGACCGGGTGATCGCCGCCGGGGCCAAGTTGCTGCAAAATCTGCGCCTGCCGACCGCTGTCCACCAGCGCGCCGAACGCGATTTTCTGGAACAAGTCTGCGCTGATTGCGCCTGAACATGAAAACGTCATCAGGTAGCCACCTGGGTTAAGCAGTCGGAAGCAGCGTAGGTTCAGGTCTTTATACCCGCGTGCCGCCCGTTCCGCCTGCTGCTGTGTGTGCGCGAATTTGGGCGGATCACAAACGATGGCGTCGAAGCGCTCACAGCGCGCTTCTGCGTCGCGCAGGAACTGAAAGGCGTCTGCTTGAACGTTTTCCGGCTGGGGACGACTGTTCGCAGCATACGTGTCGCTAGCGAGGCTGAGCGCCTCGCGCGAGACGTCTACATTGACGATGGGGCCGTCCACTGCCAGCCCAAAACCGCCGCTGTAACTGAACAGGTTGAGCACGCGCGCGCTTGGCAGGCTGCTCGCCAATGTTGCTGCAAGCAAGCGGTGATTGACAAGCTGGTCCAGATAATAGCCGGTTTTGTGCCCGGCGCGTATATCTGCCAGGCGCGTCAAACCGGCAGCGCAAAAGGCGACGCGAGCGGGTGGCTCCTCACCCCAAAGCAGTCCTACCGAGGGTTTCAGCCCCTCTTTGGCGCGCACGTCCACATCGCTGCGCTCATACACGCCGCGCACCGGCAGGCCAGCGTCGTCCAGGATTTCCACAAGCAGCTGAGCGAGCATCTCCTTCTGCTGGTCAATGTGCAGCGTCAGCGCCTGCAGGACGAGATAGTCTGCGTAGCGATCCACAATCAGACCGGGGAGGAAGTCGTTTTCAGCGTTCACGAGGCGGCATCCACCGTTCACCTCCGCCTGGTACAGACGCGCTGCCACGGCGCGGCGCAGCGTCTGCCGCCACCAGTCTTCGTTTACCACTTCCTCACGCCACGTCAGCAGGCGCACCTGAATCTGCGATTTCGGATTCCAGTACCCCCGCCCAAGAAAAGTCCCGTCATAGGCGACAACCGTTACAACGGCGCCAGGCGCTGCATTCTGCGCCCTGGCAATCGCCCCTGAAAACACCCAGGGGTGTCCCTGGCGAACAGGCTTCTCTCGCCCTGCGCGAATCGTAACAACGCCCTCTGTGTTCACTGGGTCTCGCCAATCATGCGGCGCAGATCAGCCTCGCTGATCAGCGGCACACCCAGCTCGCGCGCCTTGTCCGCTTTGCTGCCAGGCGATTCGCCCAGCAGAACGCAGCTGGTTTTCTTGCTCACGCTGCTGGTTACTCTGCCGCCGTGCGCTTCAATTAGCGCCTCAGCCTCCTCGCGAGACAGCGTAGGCAGCGTCCCTGTGAGCACAAACGTAAGACCAGCTAATGCGCTGCTGAGCACGCGCTTCTCTTCGGCTTGTAAGTTGACGCCAGCAGCGCGCATCTTCTCAACGATCTCGCGGTTTGTCTCATCGGCAAACCAGGCAGCCACGTTCTCCGCAATCACCGGCCCGATACCCTCTAATGCGTCAATCTCCTCGACACTGGCCTGCGCCAGCCGATCAATCGAGCCGAAATGCTGGGCGAGCAGCTCAGCAGTAGTTCCACCTACACCGTCAATCCCCAGCGAGGCCAGCAGCTGCGCCAGCGGACGGTGCTTAGCCGCCTCAATGGAAGCCATCAGGTTGTCCACTTTCTTCTGGGCAAACCCCTCCAGCTCCAGCAGTGTTTCCGGTTTAATGAAGAAAACGTCTGCCTCGTCAGCAATCAGCCCGCGCTCAATCAGCATCTTGACCGTCTGCGGTCCCATGCCTTCGATGTCCATCGCGCCGCGTGAGACGAAAAACTCCACTTTGCGGAACACCCGCTCTGGACAGCGCGGATTCGGACAGAAGTAGTCTACTGCGCCCTCTGGCTGTATCAACCGACTTTCACAGAATGGGCAGCGCTCTGGCGGCGCAATCGGCCGCTCGCTTCCCGTGCGGTTGGCGACAATCGGGCCAACAACATACGGAATTACATCGCCCGAACGTTTGACGACTACTATATCGCCCAAGCGAATGTCAAGCCTCTCCACCAGGTCGTAGTTGTGCAGGCTGGCGCTGCTGACGGTCACGCCGCCTACAAAAACTGGCTCCAATTGAGCGGTCGGCGTTACCTTGCCAGTGCGCCCTATGTTGACTGTAACTCCCACGATCCGCGTTGTAGCTTCCTGAGCAGGGAATTTGTAGGCTGTTGCGCCGCGTGGGTCTTTGCCCACCGCGCCCAGTTCACGCGCCAATGCGCGGTCGTTGATCTTGATCACGACGCCATCAATCTCAAAATCAAGCTGATGCCGGCGCTTTTCCCACTCTGGCAGCTGCTGGATAATGTCGGATAGTGTGGGATATTGGGCACATCCCGGTGGGATATTGAAGCCCATTTCCCGCAGGTATTCCAACATTTCCCACTCGTTATCCAGCCTGATTCCCACAGCATCGAGCACATCGTAAATGTAAGCAGTCAGCGGGCGCGACGCCGTAATGCGCGAGTCCTTCTGCTTAAGCGTGCCGGAAGCGGTGTTGCGCGCGTTGACATAGAGCGGCAGGCCAGCTTCACGCTGACGCTGGTTCAGCACTTCAAAATCTGTTTTTAAGAAAAGCACCTCGCCGCGCACCACTAATCGTTCTGGCGGCCGCGGACCGTTTGCTCGCAGTGGAATGCGCAGCGGCACAGTTCTGATCGTCCGCACATTTGGTGTAACGTCATCGCCTATTTCACCGTTGCCGCGCGTGGCCGCCTGCGCCAATAGACCGTTCTGATAAGTAATCACGATGGTGAGGCCGTCGAGCTTTGGCTCTAGAACATAGTCGAGCTGAACCCCTGTCGGCAGCAGCTTCCTGTTGCGTTCCTCCCAGGCCAGCAGGTCGTCAGCGCTGAAAGCGTTGGACAGGCTGAGCACAGGCGCGGAATGGCGAACTTTAGGGAATTCCTCTGAAAGGTCGCTGCCGGCCCGTTGGGTGGGCGAGTCCGGCGTGATCAGCTCGGGGTGCTCTTCTTCAAGCTGCTTGAGTTCGTGGTAGAGGCGGTCATATTCTGCATCTGTGATAACTGGATCGTTGAGGATGAAATAGCGGTAGTTGTGTTCGTGCAGTGTCTCGCGCAGCCACGCGGCGCGCTGAGCCAGTTCATCCGTCGTCTTGCTCATTGTCGTTATTGCTCCACTACGCGCAGAATCTGGCTTTGGCCATCAAACTCCGCCATCCAGCCGGTTTCACTGGTCATTGGGTCACGCACCTGCCAGAATGTCAAGCCGCTGGACTGCTGTGGCCCGCCAACAACCTCAAACACGTGGCCGAAGTTGACTATGCGAAGCACGCGGTTGATTGAATCATCGGTCCCGGCAGAAGCGCGCACACGTGCCCCGCTGCGATTGACTACTTCAACGCGCCCGCCAACTGCGATCACCGCCGGCGTCGGCGTCGCCGTGTTTGTTGGAACCAGTGTAGGCCCCTGAAACACCGCATCGGGCAGCGCGAACGCTGCTGTCCGAGGTGTGGGCGAAACCGCGAACGACAGCAGTCCACCCTCTGGCGAGGCCGTCGGCGCTGCAGTCAACACAACAATTTCTGGCTGGCCTGCCGGCAGCACAGCCCGCCCCCCCAGCGACAGCACCAGCAGCGCAGCGCATCCCGCCGCACTGAACACGCTCAGCAGCATGAGCAGAACGGCCCACACTGGCATGTAGAACGGCGAGTTATCGCCGGCGCCCGGCTTGCGCTTGCGCGGAGCTGAAGGCCGTTCTCCAGGCAGAAACGCCGGCGGCTCAGGGTACACGGCTACCGCCCCCGGCTTTCCAGCCAGGCTGCAAACTGCTCGACCGGCCAGGTGTTGATCACGTTCTCCGCCTGCGCCCAACCCCGGCGCGCTGTGAGCACGCCGAAATGCATCAGATCCATCTGCTCAGCGCTGTGGGCATCAGTGTTGATCGCCAGCGGAATCCCCAGTTCAACAGCGCGGCGCGCGTGTTGAGCGTCCAGATCGAGGCGGCGCGGGTTGGCGTTAATCTCCAGCGCCGTTCCACGCTGCGCTGCAGCAGCAAAAACAGCGTCCATATCAGCGTCCACTGGTTCACGATCTGGGATGTACTGCGCGCGCGGGTGTCCGATCAGGTCTACGTGCGGATTGTTGATCGCGTTGAGCAGCCGTTTCGTAATCTGCGCGCGCTCTTGTCGCAGGCTGTAGTGAAGCGAGGCGATCACAAAATCCAGCCGGGCCAGCACGTCGTCGGGGTAATCCAGTTCGCCGTCCGCCCGGATGTCCAGCTCAACGCCGTGAAACACGCGAAAGTCTGGCCCCATCTGAGCGTCAACTCGCCGCACTTCTTCCTGCTGCCGCATGATTCGCTCAACCGACAGGCCGTTGGCCACGGTGGAATACTGTGAGTGGTCGGTGATCACAATGTACTGCCGTCCGCGCGCGCGGGCCGCTTCTGCCATCTCGCGCACGCTCAGCGTGCCGTCGCTCCACGTCGTGTGCATGTGCAGATCCGCGCGCATATCGGCCAGGGAGACAAGCCGCGGCAGAGCGCCAGCCAGCGCAGCCTCGATTTCGCCGCTGTCCTCGCGCAGCTCTGGCGGAATCCACGGCAGACCGACAATCGCGTAGACCTCTTCTTCTGTGGCGCAAAGTGTTTTCTGCGCGCCTTCAACAATGTTCCCGGAAGCGTCTACTGGACTGAATGCGTGCTCGTTCAAACTGAGGCCGCGCTGCAACGCCAGCTCGCGCAGCCGCACATTGTGGTCTTTGCTGCCGGTGAAGTAGCTGAGGGCAGTGCCCCAACGGGCCGGCTCCAGCACGCGCAGGTCCACCTGCAGGCCGTTTACCAGTTCCACGCTGCTTTTCGTCGAACCCTGCGCCAGCACCCTGGCCACGTTGTCCAGCGTGACAAAGCGCGCCATGATCGGCTCAGGGTCAGCGCTGGCGATCAATATGTCTACATCACCAATAGTTGGCCTGCCGCGGCGGATGCTGCCCGCCAGTGACCCCTCTACCGCCTGCGGCAGCGCCAGCAGCGCGTCCAGAATCGCCTGAGCGGCAGGGAGCGCCACACCCAGCGGCGTCCGTCCAGTCTGGCGGGCCAGCGCTTCGATCCCCTCTACGATCTTGCGCTCGCTTTTCTCGCCCATGCCGGGCAGGTCGCGCAGTTTGCCGGCGCGCGCAGCGGTCTCCAACTCGGCCAGCCCAGTCACACCAAGCTGCTGCCAGAACAGCCGCGCCCTCTTTGGTCCTACACCGCTGACCCGCATCACCTCAACCAACCCCGGCGGGATTTCCTGCGCCAGCCTGTCGTAAAACTCCAGGCGACCGGTCTCCAGCATCTCGATGATCTTGGCTGCGAGCGTCTTGCCGATGTTCGGCAGGGCCTCAAGACCGCCTTCAGCAGCAACAGCTCGCAGGTCGCGCGGGAGTTCGCGCACAGTTTCAGCAGCGCGCCGGTAAGAGAGAACGCGGTGGATAACGTCGCCGCGTATCTCTAGCATATCCGCCACAGTGTCGAAGATATTGGCGATGTCGCGGTTGGTGAGCGCTGTCACGTCTTGCCCTCTGTGCATGTCAGCAGAAGTATACTGCACACTTGAGCGATTCGGCAGTGCGCTGAACGCAGCGAGCCGGCTCCAGGCCGGCCCGCTCAATAAGACATTTTGGCGTCTAAGTTAAATCAGCTCGCGCGCTTTGGCCAGCGCCGCGTCAAAGTCCACCTCGTTGCCGATGACCGGCACATACTCAGCGTGCTGAATGATGTTGTTTCGATCCAGCACGAACACCGCCCGCTGACACACGCGCCAATCGGTATCATGCACACCATAATCATCAGCAAACTTCATATCCATGTATGTGCTGAGGGTTTCGGTCTTATCAATGCCCTCATTGCCGCAGTAGCGCTTTAGCGCAAACGGCGTGTCTGCGCTCACAGTGAGCACTGCAACGCTGTCGCCCAGGCTGGCGGCCTCCTGGTTGAAACGGCGCGTCTGGGCGGAGCACACACTGGTGTCAATTGAAGGCACAACGCTAATGATCTTAACCTTACCGTCGTAGCTGGCCAATGTCCGCACAGAACGATCATTCGCCACCAGGGTAAAATCTGGAGCAGGATCGCCCACCTTGAGCATCGGCCCCTGGACGTGGTGCTCTCGATCACCCACCTTCATGCCGGGACGTTTGTCCATATGTGCATTTTCTCCTGTAGTTTGCGTGAGATTGCGATGAAAGCATTTTAACCAGCTTGCATAAGCGCTGTGTGAGAGCTACACGCCACCAAAACGCCAAATGCCTTCCACCATCGTGCCAAGCACCTCTATCTCCAGCAGCTCATCCGGCTGCACGCGATACGGGTCGCGGTCAAGCACAACCAGGTCTGCCAGGTAACCCGGCGCCAGTCGTCCCAAGCAGCGCTCCAGACCTGCGGCGTAGGCTGGCCCTAACGTAAAACCGCGCAGCGCTTCGTCAACGGTCAGACGCGCTGCAGGATACCATCCGTCCGCGTGGGGAGAGCCATCGGGACGGCGGCGTGTCACGGCTGCATAAATGCCCTTCAGCGGCTCGAACGGCTCTACAGGCGAGTCCGACCCCAGGGCGACCACTGCCCCATGATCTAGCTGCAGCCGGATGTTATAAGCCCACTGGCTGCGCGCGCCCCAGTAGCGCTCCGACATTTGATAGTCAGACGTGGCGTGAATAGGCTGCATTGACGCAATGATGCCCAATTGGGCCAGGCGGGGCGCATCTTCCGGCAGGATTAGCTGCACATGCTCGATACGATGGCGGCGCGTGGCCGGCGTTTCGCCGCGCGCGGCCTCCTCGCGGCGCACTGCTTCGTAAACGTCCAGCACGTCGTGCACCGCTCGATCGCCGATCGCGTGAATGGTCGCTGGCAGTCCGGCGGCGCTGGCCCGGCTGACCAGCTCGAACATCTCTTCTTTTTCGGTGACAGCAACGCCGTAGTTGTGCGGCTCGCCCTCGTATGGCGCAGCCATCAGCGCGGTGCGCGTGCCCAGCGCGCCATCAGCGAAGATTTTCAGCCCGCCGATTCGAATCCAGGGATCGCCGAACCCCCAGCGCAGCCCCGTTTCAAGCGCGTGTCCGATCCATTCCTTGTTGATGTTCTTCACCACACGCAGCGCCAGGTTGTCTTGTTCGCGCAGTATCTGCAGCGCACGCAGACAATCCGGGCCGTCGTAATCGTGCAGTCCAGTCAATCCAGAGGCCAGCGCCAGAGTCTGGGCTTCCTGCATTTGCACGGCAATTTGAGCGGGCATGAGCGACGGTATGCAATCAGCGACCAGTTCCATCGCTGTCTCAAACAAGATGCCGGTGGGGCTGCCGCTGGCATCGCGCATGATCTGCCCGCCAGCCGGATCAGCCGTCTCTGCTGAGATACCAGCGCGCCGCAGCGCTAGGCTGTTCACCCAGGCGGCATGCCCGCTCTTGGCGCTCAAGTAAACCGGGTTATGTGGCGCCGCCCGATCCAGATCGTGCGCGCTGGGAAACGCCTTATCTGGCCAAAAATCCTGCGACCAGCCGCGTCCGACAATCCACTCCCCCGGCTCCACAACCGCGGCCCGCGCCGCCACGCGCTCCACCGCAATCGCTTTGTCAGGCACTTCAAACACATCCACCTGGCCCAGAGCTGCCGCGGTCCAGTGCCAGTGTATGTGAGCATCAACCATGCCAGGGATCACAGTGCGGCCGCCCAGGTTCTCGCGCACCGTTCCTGGCCGGGCCAGTTCAAGAATCTCGTCGTTGTCGCCGTATGCGACTATGCGGCCGCCGCATATCGCCAAGGCTGCGGCGCGCGGCTGAGCAGCGTCCAACGTGATAATATTGCCGTTGTGCAGAATCAGATCAATCATTGCGCAACTCCGCCAGTGCCTGCTGTGCTTCTTCTGAGGTAGGCGCGCCGGCAAGGCCGGGCCGTGTCACCGATCGGGTAGCGAGCCGGGCAGCAACCTGCACGGCTGCGCGCAGTTTCCCGCCCAAAAGGGCATAAGCTGCTAGCAGCGACGCCGCAAAGACATCGCCTGCCCCGGTAACGTCCACGACTTCAACGCGATCAGCTTCGTAAGCAAACGTCTCACCACGATGATAACAGACTCCCCCATGTTCTCCGCGCGTGACAACAACACAGCGCGCTGCCTGCGCGTAGAGATCGGCCAGCGCCGGATCGGCGGCAATATCCTCCTCGCTGAGGACAACCATATCCAGCACCGCAAGCGCCGCTGGGTCATACCAGCGCTTGTACCGCACCAGACCATCTGTATCCCACTGGCGCAGCCAACCCTGCGGCGTGAGCATGGTGGTGGCAGATGGAAAGGCGCGCGCAAGCGCAGCATCCACCTCACCGGTTAGAGGAGCAAGGTGCACCAGCGGCGCTGTCATCCACTCTATTGGGATGTCAGTCAGGCCAATGGGCGCGGCCTGAGCGCGCACAAACTGCGTGCGTCCTTCAGCGCCGTAGCGGTTCTCAAAACTGGTCGTCGCCTCAGCCTCGACAACTTTCAGACCGGACACATAGGGCAGCACCTCGGCCAGCAGCGGCTCACAAGGCCTTGCACTGGTCACCAGGCCGACGCGCAAACCAAATGCGTGCGCCACACGCGCTGCAAACGACACCGTCCCCCCAAGGATGCGCCGCCCGTCAGGCGTGAGATCGGCAGAGAGGTGGCCAATAAGCAGGTATTCAACCGCGCCAGCCATTGCGCGTTTCGGCTATTTGTTGGGCACGATGGTGATTTTACGCGCAGTTCCTTCGCCCACGCTGCGGGTTGAAACATCAGAGCGATCGCGCAGCGCCATGTGAATAATGCGACGCTCGTAAGGCGGCATCGGCTCCAGCGAGATCGTGCGCTGTTCGCGCACAGCCTGCTCTGCCATGCGCGCTGCCAGCTCCTGTAGTTTGCTCGCGCGGCGCGCTTTATAACCGTCAACATCCACTACAATGTTAGCCCGCCGCTGCAGTTCGCGGCTGGTAATCAGGCGCGTCAGGTACTGGAGCGAGGCAAGCGTCTCGCCACGTTTGCCGATCAGCACATTGAGATCACCGCCGCCGGTTACATTAAGCAGCCACGGCGCTTCACCTTCACCTTCGCTGCTCAATGCGCGGCGCACCTCTACCGTCGCGCGGATAGAAAGCTTCTCCAGGATTTCACCCAGAACTACCCGCGCGACCTCTGCATCCTCGTCCGTGGTCACGCCGTCTTGGTAATCGCCCTCTTCACCCTCGTCCTCGATCTCGCGCACATACACCGGCTGCGGCGGGGGTGATGCGGGGCGTTGAACCAGAAGCTGCAGCCGCACGCGCGCCGGGCGCGCATTCAGACCGAACACGCCGCGCGATGCTTCCTCTAGCACCTCAACAATCACGTCATTGGGGCCAACACCAAGTTGTTCCAACCCCTTGTTAATGGCTTCTTCGACACTGCTGCCGGTGGCTTCGATAAAGCGCTCTGAACTCATAGGTTCACCCTTCAAAATGAAAGATGGACGCCAGAGGCGTCCACAGTCACATCGCAGTTCTCATTTCGCCCTGGTCTTCGTCTTGGTCTTTGTCTTGGGCTGGCTGGCCTTCTGGCCGCCGTTGGCCTGCGCGTCAGCAGCCCCAGCGCTCGCTTTGTCTGTTTCTGCTACCACTTGCGCAGGCGGCGGGCGCTTGCCCTTGGGCAGCTCATCGGCTGCTGGCTCTCCACGCCCCAGCAAACGCGCAATACCAGAGCGGGAATCGCCCATGAAGCCGTACTGCAGGATGCCAACGATATTGCTGACAATGAAATAAATGGACAAGCCAACAGAAAACGAAAGCGAAAAGAAACCGAACATCAGCGGCATGACGGTTGTCATGGACTGCTGCATCGCCTGCGCCTGGCTGGGCCGGCCGTCCTCACTGGGTGGGGCAGGCACAATTGTCAGTTTGGATTGGAGCCAGGTCGTGACCAGCACCAGCACCGGCAGCGCCAGCGCCCACACGGGGTTGGCAGTGGGCGCTTTGGTCAGGTCCATGCCTAACCACATATTGTTGAGCGGAACGAGGGGGTCAAGGCCAGGAAGCAGAAACCGACCAGAAAGGTCAATCAATTGGAAAGGCGTGGCAGCCAGAGCGTAGATAATTGCCTGGTACAATGCGATCAGTATTGGAAGCTGAATGAGCAGGGGAAGGCAGCCGCCGAAGGGATTGACTCCATGTTCACGATACAGCGCCATCTGTTCCTGAGCCAGCTTTTCACGGTCGTTTTTGTACTTCTCCTGCAGCTTCTTCAACTCAGGCTGAAGTTCCTGCATGCGCTTTGCCGACCGCTGCTGCTGCGCGGTGAGCGGCAGAATCGCCACGCGCACTAAAATAGTGAAGACGACGATTGCCAATACGATGTTCTGCCCCAGCACCGAGTACAGTGCGGTGAGGATAGTGATGAACGGGTTGATGATAATATCCCACATAGTCCCTACGCTCCCACACCCGGCCTAACGCCTATACGTCCACACACGCTCACCATTCTGTGCTGTGAATGCCACCAGCAGTTCGCCGTGGGCAACAGTGCTGACAATAACATACGCTTCCGGTATGTCAACAATTTCATCCGGTTCAATCAGCACTAGGTCCGAAAGAACCTCATCGGCCACAGTGCGGAAGAAAAACGTTGTGCCGTTGTTCCGGTTCAGCCAGTAGACATTGCGATCGCGCGAGCCAACGATGACGTACTCGTTCCACACCAAAGGTCTGCCCGCGATCGAGTCGCCAGCAGGTTTGGCGCGCCACAACTCGCGAAAACCGCCAGAGTTCACACTTAAAGCATACACAGTTCCGCTTAAGTCCGCAGCGTACAGAACCCCGTCAACCAGTGCTGGGCTGGCCCACACCCAATCCTCCGTGTTGTACTCCGCCAGGATTCTGCCGTCCAACGAGATGTCAAAGAGCTTGCGGGCCAGACTGCCAACGTAAAGATGGCCATCGCGGAACGCTGGCTGGCCTACAACCGCCCCTTCCAGATTCAAGCGCCACAGTTCAGCGCCTGTGCTGGCGTTTACTGCAATCAGATGGTGGTCAATCGTGCCAAAGTACAGCACATCATCGAGCAGCAGCGGGTCAGACCACACACCGCGCTGCGTCTCGATTCGCCAGGCTTCTGTTGAAAAGCTCTGGCCCTCCAGCGCCACCAGATCGGATTCAGCCAAGCCCACCAGCAGGCGGCTGCCAGCCAGCACTGGATCGGCAAGCACCGCGCCGGGCAGGTCTGTGCCAGCGGTTGACGCTGGCCGCGCAGTTGGCAGGTCAATACGAAACAGCTTGTTATGGTTGGTGGCTACCAGCAGTTGGTTGTTCTCGGTCAGCACTGGAGCAGAGTAAAACTGAGAGGGCTGGCCGCCATCTGTCGTCACAAACTCCCAGACGCGCGGGTTGCCCTGCTCGTCCAGGCGCACCTCGCCGTCAGCATTGCGCAGCTTCACCGGTGTACCATCACGCCGATCCACCAGCACTAACCGGTCGTGATAGGCCACCATGATGTTCTTTTCCGGCCCGATTAAACTGACTGAGGGCCACTTGGCCTCCAGCCGGATCGGCACACAAGCGCTGACCAGCAGGCCCACGACCAGCACCAGCCAGGCCCGGCGGCGGCGTGCCAGTTTATGCAGGATATTCAACCGTTTTTCTCCTCAAGGTCAGGCACTGGGTCATATCCCCCAGGGTTCAGCGGGTGACAGCGTGAAATGCGCTTTATCCCCAACCAACCGCCGCGAATCACGCCGTAACGCTCGATCGCTTCATACGTGTAGACAGAACATGTAGGATAAAATCGGCAGCTCGAAGGCAGCAGCGGCGAGATAAAGCGCTTGTAGAACCGGATCAGCGCCAGCGCAACGACTTTCACAACTTTTCACCTTCCACATGCAGCAGGCCAGCCTGCCGCGCAAGTTCACGCATCGTGCAATCCACCTTGAAAAAGGGCTGCCCAACTATCTCGCGCCGGGCAACGATCACAATGTCATAGCCAGGGTTAAGCTGAGGGTGGAGCTGGCGGGCAGCTTCTCGCAGGATGCGCCGCGCTCGATTGCGTGTAACAGCGTTGCCCAGTCGTTTGCTGGTGATGAAACCATACCGGTTAAACGCCAAATTGTTAGCTCTCACAGACAGTGACATCAGCCGATGGTGGTACGTCTTGCCATGCTCGCGTACACCAGCGAAATCCTCACCCCGCCGCAAACGGAACTGCCGCTGCATACTGCGGCATCAGGCTTTCCAGTTCACCTTTTTCACGTGATTGGGAGAGACGGTCAGGCTGTAACGCCCATGCAAACGACGCGCTTTCAGCACACGCCGACCTGTGCGGGTTTGCATCCGCTGCCGGAAACCATGCACCCGCTTGCGGCGGCGGATTTTCGGCTGCCAGGTACGTTTGGTTGCCATTGAGTGTATCCCTTCAAACAAACAGAGAAACTGCCTGCCGGGCAGCTTATTAACGCCTGTCGGATTCCAGGCGAGAAGTATAGCGCACCGCGGTTGCAGGGTCAACGGGTGCATTTCAGATTATTGGCACGGTCAAGCCACCCTGAGCCAGAGGTCGTCAAATTCGTCACTCAAAGTGGCGGAGCGGATGAGCAACATGCGTTGGGCATTGTCTCTGTTCCAGCGCATTCCC